>JGI26051J44788_1000767_pt1 | contig 14900 bp, 14 predicted proteins | sample HigsolmetaGSP13D_FD_44788 | JGI IMG/M metagenome (IMG submission 44788) | reverse complement strand
GGGGGGGAGAGAATGACTGTGTCATCTCGCAACGTACCCTTTAGGATGCCCCGTATACTTGTCTAGCAAGATGGTGACGCGGTTTATCGAGCCACAGCTCTGGAAATGCGCCTGAATCTCCTCGGGAGAGGCACCGTAGTCAACGTTGCCAACGAAGATACTCCGGGCATCGACCTCCTCCCTGTCCTCCCGCAGGTTCTCCGACTGCTGTTCGAGAGAGGCTTGCATCTCGCGCAGCTTGGCGGCCTCGGACTCCATCTCCGCCACCCGCCTCTTCATCGCCGCGATTTCCTCCTACAACGAGGCAATCGAGTTAGCATAGTGGACGGACAGATCAAGGAGGTAAAGAAAGCAAGAATGCAGGGGACATATAGATGCATGCGTAGATGGGAGCAGCTCGAGCTCCGAAGCGTAGAGCGGCGTACCTCATCATCACCACCGTCCTCCTGAGTGTCCAGACGCTCATCCTTGATCTCATTCCCTTCCGTAGCCATGTCGACGGTTATAATCTAAAAAGAAATCAAGAGCAGGTTGTTCACGAAAGGCGCAAGATAGGTAAGGTCTCAAGGGTGTGTGAGGGGCGACGTCTGGTTTGCTCGCTCTCTCGAATCGAAACGGGAATCCTCTTGACGATCGCAAAATGCAAGCATCGAACCCCCTCTTTCAATAAGCGAGTATTTCAAGAGACAGGCAGGATCAATAAGGAGTGAATGGGGGAGACAAAGGGCCAGGCCAGGCTGGGGAAAGGACAGGCAGGGTAAGCAATGAATGCGAATTCCGCCTTCGATTGATGGCCGAAGTCACGGCTCCTCTTTCTGGCTTAGCGACTCTTCACGGGCAGTCATCGCAAACCCCCCTAGTTAGCTAGTACTACTGTACTACTATGACACCAGCAAACTTACAGTCGAACGACCGTTCGGTTTTTTTCATTTTTTTCTTCAACAATGTATTTCTTGCTAATGGAAAGGACGCACAATCAATAGTAATGATTGTCAATAACAATACTGGAACTAAATAGGGGAAATCAATAGAACTACTCAACAAAGTGAACCGCGAAGCAGGCAGCTTCTCCATGCCGTTCGCTCTTCAATCAAGCACAGGGTACAAAATAACCTCGAACGGCTCAATCCAATCCAATCCAGCCTCGAGGCCGCAGCGTACAAGCAACGGAAGCGTCTCACATATTCGAAGCAGACTATATATACATCGCGCACGCAGATCCTCCTCTTCTTCTCTCCCAGTAGCAAACTTCCATAAAACTTGCGCCTCAGTTTCAATAGACAAAATAATTGGAGAATAAGTACCCCTTCAGCGCTTGATTCCTTACGCCGTTTCCCTACAACTCCATTTAATCCACCTAGACACTCATCAGGATGGTACTGTACTGTACTGTACTGTACTTCAAGCATGCAGTCACTCTTCGGCCTACAGTCTCTAAATTAAAGACGCTTTCATTCTACTGATGAGATGATCTGTATCATTAAATGAAATCGCTATTCATCCATCCACCTGTAAATCAAATGCCACTACTATGAGGGGCGACGCAATCAACAATGCCCTGTCTTAGGTAACTTTTACCCATCCCACGAGCCCCGTCCCGTTATGGAACTGAAATAATTTCTGCTTGCTCTGGTAATGCTAAGGTCTGCCTTCGGTTTCCTCGACTGACTCCTCCGACTCGAGTGATCGGAGTATGTACAGTACTGTGCTTAATGTGCCATTTATTGTTGTTGGCGGATTGCGGACTCCTAGAAGTATCTTTTTTTTTTCTATGCCAATATGCCTGAATCTGGCAGAATGGGACATCTCCTATACCGTTGAGATAAAATAAAGTAGCCTGATCGACAGAAAACAGGATACGAAGAACCGGAAAGACAGAAAGATCATGATTTGCGTACACTCTCTGGGGTATGTACAAATAGCGGATACAGGACAAGACAAGGCAAGACAAGAAACAACGGATGATCATGAAGCAGCCGAGCCGCCCTTACGGAACGACACCTTCTCGACCGCGACCGACTCGTTTCCGTTCTCGTCCTTCTTGAGCTGGTAGACATACAGCACGAGCACGTCGCCTTGGATCTGTTGAGATTGGAGATCAGCATACATATATATATGAGAGCCAGGGTATAGTCTTCTGACTTACATCCATCAAACAGAAGCTGGGGGTTGGTTCCTCCCCCTCAGGCCAGTACCCCGTGCTGAACGCGCCTGTCGCACTGCCGGGGTTGATGAAAAACCTGCCCTCCATCTCGAACGCCTCGAACCGGTGTGTGCCTCCCCACAGCAGGATGTCTACGTCCATCTGCCGCGCGGCGATGAGCAGCGCGTCCGCGTCGCCGGGAGGGATGATGGTGTGCCCATGGGTGAAGCCGATGCGGAGGCTGCCATGGGTGACGACCTTGGAGAGAGGGAGATTGGGCGAGTCGACGTCGAAGTCTCCCTTGACGAGCTGCAGGTCGGGGGCGACGCCGCGGAGGAACTCGAAGGTCTCCCGGTCGGTGAGGTTGCCTAGGCAGAGGATCTGGCCGATCTTACCCGGGGTGAGGAGTTTCTTGAACTATATATCCATCCATAACCATGTTAATGGGACAGGTCCTGTTGCAACCGGAGAGGGTGGTTGTCGACGCGTACCTTTGCGGGGAGATCCTGGCAGGGAGCGTCAGTAACCTATATCAGCATATCATGGCGGGATACACGTGAAGGAGGGACGACGTACTGGAGCCCTGTCCGGGATGAAGAGGTCGCCAATGACCAGCACCAGACGCGAGGTCATCCTTGATCCGGCACCGGGGCTCAACGACCCATTCCCGAGTAAGAGACAATGGAGAGAAAGCGGAGCAGAAGCAGCGGACGGTCGGTTGGCCTGTACCTTGCGGGGGGAGCTTCAGCGCAGCGTCGGACCCTCTGAGCGACCTGGCCCGATGGACGGAGGCGGGCTTGGCGCCGCAGAGCCCTAAGCCCTAGGCGGTGTGCCGTTCCTGGCCTAGCGCGGTCTCCGCATCGAGGGAGAAAAAGAAAAAAGTCCAGATGCCGATGCGCGCGAATCTCCAACGCGGTCCGACGAACGAAGGGGATCACGAAGAATATTCCACGGACGTTGAGAAGCGGTTTCCACGGGCAGCCGCCGAGAAAATCCCGCCCGGGAGGCAGCTCTGCCGTCCGATCTTCTCTCCGTGCCTGTTAAGCCTCGTCTGGAAAACGGTGAGGAGTCAGCCGCGCCCTACAGGGATCCGGAGTTGTATATCCCTCTCCCGACCGGCGGAAATCACCATGGGACTATCTTTTTGCCCCTAAACAGGCTCCAATGGTAAAAAGGCGTAGAGAGGCGTTTTCCCGGCCCGTGTAATGATCCATTGAGGAACTGGAGAATGAGAGGAGATATGGGAGAGCACCCACTGCGGTTGTCCTTTGTATAGAGGCATCTACACCCGCCCTGTCCAACACGAGCGTCCCCGGACAGGATCTCACAGACTCATACTCTGTATCAGCAGAAATAATAAGCAGCGCCGGCATGTCGCGGTCTGGATCTCCCCGCAGGGGCGGTGGCACGAGGACGCCGACTGCGAGCCCCGGTGGCCGGCCCAAGTCTTTAAAGGACATGGATCTCGCCCTGCAGAGCGCCTCCAGAGACCTCGTTCACCACCTCCATGCAGCAACCGCTCTACAGCACCCTGATCTCTCTCGCGCGCCCTCTGCGTCTCGCCGCAGCAGGCACTCTGGCGCCGTCTCTCGCCCTCCGCCGTCTCCACCCCGCGACGCTCCGTCGTGGGCCGCAGATCGGAACGCTGGCGTCCTCACGGGCGACTCCGCGCCTGAGTGTCATTTCCAGGCACCTCGGCCAGCGCCCGCCGCTCCCCGAGCTCAACACGCCCTTCTCGACCGAGAGGCACGCCCTCGCGCCCGACGACGTCGAGTATAAACCCATCGACCGCACCATCCCCTCGCCGCTCCCCACGTCCCAGTCCAGACCCTTCAGCACCGTCGCCAGCATGTCCTCTCAGGCCCCTCACTCGACCCTGCTGATCCCAGGGCCCATTGAGTTCGACGATGCCGTCCTGCAGTCCATGTCCCACTATGGGTGAGTGCCCCTCCGGGACGGGGAGGAAAGAGGATCAAAAAACACCAGGGAAAAAAAAACCTTCACGACACAATGACTAACGCACGATCCCTCCAGCGAGTCGCACGTCGGGCCCGCCTTCGTCAAGGTCTTTGGCGAGACCCTGACCCTCCTGCGCAAGCTCTTCCAGACCACCAACCCCGCCTCGCAGCCGTTCGTCATCTCCGGCAGCGGCACCCTGGGCTGGGACATCGTGGCCTCGAACCTGATCGAGCCGGGCGAGGACGCCCTCGTCCTGCACACGGGCTACTTCGGCGACTCGTTCGCCGCCTGTCTGGAAACGTACGGCGTGCGCGCCACGCAGCTCAAGGCCCCGATCGGTGAGCGGCCCTCGCTCGCGGAGGTCGAGGAGGCCCTCAAGCAGAAGCCGTACAAGATCATCACCGTCACGCACGTCGACACCTCGACGGGCGTGCTGAGCGACATCAAGGCCGTCGCGGAGCTGGTGCGCCGCGTCAGCCCGGAGACGCTGGTCGTCGTCGACGGCGTGTGCAGCGTCGGCTGCGAGGAGATCGCCTTCGACGCGTGGGACCTGGACGTCGTCCTGACCGCCAGCCAGAAGGCCATCGGCTGCCCGCCGGGCCTCAGCATCCTGATGATGTCGGAGCGCGCCATCAACCGCTTCAAGTCGCGCAAGACCCCGCCGTCGTCCTACTACGCCTCCATGGCCAACTGGCTGCCCATCATGCAGAACTACGAGGCCGGCAAGCCCTCGTACTTCGCGACGCCGTCGACCCAGCTCGTCCGCGCCCTCCACACCACCCTGACCCAGATCACCGCCAAGCCGCTGGCGGAGCGCTTCGCCATCCACGCCCAGGTCTCCGACCGCGTCAAGGCCGCCGTCGCCGAGCTGGGCCTGACCCAGCTGGCCACAAAGCCCGAGAACCAGGCGCACGCCATGACCGCGATCCGCCTGCCCGAGGGCCTGACCCCGCCGGACATCCTGCCGCTCCTGCTGAAGCGCGGCGTGATTTTCGCGGCCGGCCTGCACAAGGAGATCGCGACCAAGTACATCCGCTTCGGCCACATGGGCGTCAGCGTCACTGACCCCGGCCGCAACGACATCGACAAGGCAATTGCAGCGCTCAAGGAGGCTCTCGCTGAGGCGAAGGCGGCCAAGGGTCTTTAGATGTTCTGTGTTGTTTTCTTCGTTCCTGCCTAGATGTAGATAGTAGATGAGCTCGTGCTCTATGACTGATATGTAAGATCTTGGAAAAAGCAAAAACAAAAAGGGGGGGAAGAGGGGAAAATATTTTAGTACATGAAATAATCTAACAAATAACTAAAAATACGAAACGAAGAAATATCTACGCATATGCATGTTTGCATGTCATCTTTAGTAGATACTTCTCAAGAGTCGAGTCGATGATCGCTACCTACCTACTTATCACATCTAATCTATCTACCCCGTAGTCTTGTAGGAGAGAAACCAATGACTTAACAACCTAGAAAGCAATAGTAGTAGCGCAGAACAGTACTAGGTGAGAACCACCCTTTTTCTACTTGATATCCTTCCAACGCGAACAAACAATCAATCTGGAAAACGGAACCCGTATTGCCTGGTCTGGCACTTGCTGCGCCATTGATCCAAAGGGTTGGTTGCATTTGCACTGCATTGCATCGCATCCAACTTGCATTCATCCATCTGATGCAAGTGGATAATTAGTACGATGTATGTACTGTACAGCACAGTACAAAATACAGATTATCTGACGATCTGACTTTGGTGTCAGGGATGACCGTTCTATATTCATATCCATATTCCATAAGGGTGGTCTGAGCACCTAGCTACGGAAGGGGCGAGGCTGTACATAAAGTACGGTGAAAGAGAACCGCATTTCACGAAATAAAGATAATTGGAGCAGCGGACTGACTCAATTCAAACTCTTAAGTACCTAGGTACTGTACCTAGGTAATCTTAGAGGTAGGCATGTATTTGACTCCACGAACTAATAATAATAATAATAATAATAATAGTCAGGTCCAAGGACAATATGTTAATTTCAAATAAACAGCCATACAACCCTATCAAATTATGTACCTCCTAGGTAGGTCCCTAGGCAGCAGATAGGTACGTAACTACCTAGTAGGTACCTAGGTATCTAGGGTCCAAGTTCCATTCAGAAATTCCGCTATTTTCTCTGAATCCTGGATACCAAATATGCACTTATATATTCATTCCGAGAAAATTGTAACAAAGCACCTAACTAATTAATTAACTGATAACAGGGACTTTCATCCTTTCTTTCTTTTGTCTTTTTTATTATTAAAATAATAATCACTGCAGCACTCACTTCGTTTCCTAGTAGTTGGCCAGAACATGATAAATGAAAACCCACAACACAAGTCAAGAGATACCTATCTGACCACACGCAGACACACAGACACACAGACACACACACAGCCTTGCTACCATACTAGCAGGCAAAGAAGAAACACCCGATGTAAATATTGATTCAAATATTTGCTTGCTTAGACCACAAACATCCGCTGCTCTCACCAGCTCACAAACGCCATTCACACAGAACATAAAAAATAAAAAAGACAATAAAAAGGAAACACAGAGACATAGGGCAACAAAAAGGTTAGTACTGACTAAAAAAAGTAGGGGGTTGAGAATGCATGACAAAAACAAGCTGAACACGGATAAATATGGGACAAATACAACCGGACCGGCCACGCACACACACAGACACATGAGGAAGGGGATATCAACGAGGACAGCGAGGGTATGATGATGATGATGCTACGCACGTTTATGAAGCGTGTGGACGAAACCAGTTCTCTTTACAGGATAGATAGAAGGATAACAACATGTCAGGCAATTAGATGCAATTACATCGTGCATGATCGACACAAGAGCCCACTTAGGACGTTTCCACTTCTCCTCTTCGAAGCGCCAAGAGTGCTCGTACATCGGTGACATACTGCAGAGCTTCCAGCATGGGGATAAGATGGAGCAGGCCGTTGTCCGTGGGGTCATTGATCCAGCCTTCAATGGGGATAGCATTGTCTGTTCATCCAGAGTCAGACACTTGTGAGAAGAAAAAATCGTACTCGGTTATCGATAAATAGACCTTACCTTCATGAAAGATATAGCTCATTGGGCTGTTGTCCAAGATGATCACCTTACTCAAGTCCGGCTCCACTGAACTGAGGTCTTTTATGTACGCACCATTCCGAAGTGTGCAGTGCTGTCGGTAATAGCGGGCCTGGAAATATTTGCGTTCCTGCTCGAGCCAGTCGATCACCGGGTCGGCGTATTCTTGGACGCTTGCCGTGAAGATGACCAGCTTGTACCATTTGCAGACCTTGCGGAGAAAGTCGTCGCAGTGTGGCCGCTTATGGACGTAATAGAGAATTGGATGTTGAGGGCCCACCGTGGTTGGCGGTGCACCAGGAGTCACTGCCGCTGTCATCGGAGTGGAAAGCTTGACTTCAACCATGTGGCCGCTGGACATCCGGCCACCCTTGGCCAGCGAATGGATAAGGGTTTCATCGAGGTCTAGAACGAGGGTCTTCTGCGGAATCCTGGAATTGCGAGTACCCGTGTATGATGGCAGGCGGGGAGGAATCAGAGGGCGAGGAGGGACGGGGACATGTGGATACTTAGTGATCTTGTGCGCGGAGGGTGATGTGGGCGATTTCAGACTATCAGCGAGACTCGTCTGGACATTGTCACCTAATTGCTCGGTGCTCTGCGCCCGTCGCTGCTTCTGCCGCCTGAGCGCGTCTTCATTATGAAGCTTGATTCGTATCGAACGCCGGGGTGCGTTGCCGTCACTTGTCGGCTCGACATCCTGAGATCTCGATTTCGTGTGCCGCCCTCCGCCACTGGAGCTTCTCAGACCACGCGGGTCAGCTTCAGATTCGGAGGTCGACGACGCAATAGATTCCAGGGAAGCGGAACTTCTGAGCTTCCTTGTGGAACCGCTGCGACGACTCGAAGACTTGTCAGCCTTTCTCGCAGCTTTGCTCTGCGCGACCATTCTTGCCGCCTTTGAAGACTCGCGATTTCTGCTCAGGGCTGTCATGGAACGTCGTATTTTCCTCACTGGGGCGAGAGGAGAGTATCGTCCGTCATCATCGCGGAAACATCGGGCGGCATAAACACCAGGGGCAGCGAGGGCTGAGAGAACGACCTTTAAGGTCTCCGCAATGGCGTCAAAGAGTCGTTGGGCAATCAATTGCAGCCTACTGTGCGCTGGAAGCTTCCCATCTTTCTGCAGCTCCCGCAGCAGCGGTGTCTTCTCATCGAAGGTATGTATGACAGTGTCAAGACCCTCCGTAAGCTCCGGGGTATCCTCACGGTCCTCACGGTCCTCACGGTCCTCACGATCCTCGCCGTCCTTCTTTTCGAACAGGTCGCGGGAATGGAGATACTCTTCGCTATATGACCGAGTCTTCCCGAGGTCGCTGCGCGGGCTACCGGACAATATCTCACCTTGCGAACGCGAGCGATGGCGGGTAGGACTGGGAGACGAGGACTGGCCAATGACTCGGGACGACAGTATATTCAGCGAGTTCATCTTCTGGCAACGGCCATGGAGTCCGACCCTGACGCAGATATCTAAAGGAACATGCTGTCAGCGCTTGCACGAGGGAACTTTATCCTCGACAGATCAGATGCAGAGCAGGGACAGCTAAAGGAAGAGCAAGCAGCTGCTGACCTCAATGCGCCAGTGGACAACCGTCTCTCGAGGCCACTCCCTGCCACGTCGGTCTCTGAAGAAGCGTGTCGAAGTCCGAACGGAGACGCAGCCCCAGCCGCCCGAGGACGCAGAGATGACCTGGCTGACAGACTCGCTGCGAACTGTTGACTTAGGTGCAGGGCGCTGTCTGGCAGCTCGACGGATGACGGAGGTGTGGGGAGCGCGCTGAGCCGACAGGAGTCGGTGTTGAGCTCGTTGGGCCGAGCCTTGTCACACATGCGTCCCACCACCAAGCGCCCGCCGCATCAGAACATCCTCCGCCCTCTTTTTGCACCGCTCGACGGCGCTCCTCGACAGCTCCCGGGTCTCGCGGGCAACGCTGACGCGCCCCCAGAGCCCATCGCGCTGCTCCTGGTATCCAGCAGGCGCTTCCGTGCTGCACTTTTTCCAGCCCTCAGCTGATTCCGCCCTTGCACCGCCCACTTCCTGCACATCTGACGAGCCCGCGGAAAAGAGAGAAGCGGGCTCAGAGTTGAGTGTGCGCCATGCCGTCCACATCTATGGCCTTGACGCCGGGACTGTCGTCCTTCCTCAAGTCTCTCAAAACGAATCCAATCGACACGTCCATCGACAATTTGATATCGTACGTCCCCGCGGCCATTTTGCCGTACTGAACGGGTTTTTTAACTAGTAATGGCAGACTGCTCAAACGGAGACAAATCCGTCATTCACGGTCATGCGCCATAGCAACCGCATATCTTCTTCTCCGCGTCATCTCCGCCTTCCGGACTACGGAGGCTGCTAAGTTGATCGAGCGCGTGCAGCATGTGGGGAGACGGTTAGTGGCTGCGCAGCCCAGGGAGATGGTCGTGGGGAACATTGTAAGACGTGTGCTTGGTCTGATCAGAGACGAAGCAGAGGATGAGCGGGACGCCGAGTTTTCCCTGTCTAGCGATGCTGGTACTGACAGTCGGCCTCAAACCCCTCCTCGTGGCCCTTCGCCTTCGCGGTTAGCGCAGTCTCATGTTTCGAGTCCTTTGAAACCCGGAGATACCGACACGAAGGATCAGGAATCATCTTTCCATGACAAGGATACCCTCTCCGTGCCTTCTGAGCGGTCATCATCTCGGCCGCCTGCGAACTCTTTCGCCCCCACACCGGCTCCGATTTCCATGTTCAGTCTTCTGTCACATCCCGAAACGGAATCTCCTCAAGCCGGCACTCCTGTGCCAGCGTCGCCTAGGATGCCAGGGCACGGTCCCAGCAAGGACATCCGTGCAGAGGTCATCGATGGGATTGGCGAGATCATCGACGAATTGCAACAAGTGGATGATCAGATCGCTGGCTATGCCCTCGAGCATATCCACTCCAACGAGGTCATCCTCACTCATACTTCTTCCACTACCGTCCAGAAATTCTTGCTCAAGGCCGCCGCTAAGCGGAAATTCACTGTCATCCATGCTGAATCGTACCCTAACAATCATGAGGCCACCCACGCCACTGTTAGCGGGACTACCTACGGCGATGAAGAGACCATGAGCTTTGAATCGTTCCAGAAGCCTCTGATTGCCCTGGGCATCACAGTCATTTTGATTCCGGACTCTGCAGTCTTTGCAATGATGTCCCGCGTGAACAAGGTGATTCTGGGTACACACTCTGTCCTCGCAAACGGCGGCCTCGTTGCAGCTGCGGGCACACGGGTTATCGCCAGGGCTGCCAAGGTCCACCAGATTCCCGTTGTCGTGGTCAGCGGCGTGTACAAGCTGAGTCCGGTATACCCGTTCGACTATGAGGCCCTCATCGAGTATGGAGATGCTAGCAAGGTCATCGGGTATGAGGACGGAGACCTGGTGGACAAGATTGACGTCGAGAACCCCTTGTACGACTATGTCCCTGCAGAGCTGGTGGATCTCTACATTACGAACCTGTAAGTTTGACTCCACCTGGATCGCCGTTCGTATCTGGCTTGGAATGGAGCAGCTAACTGTCTTCTGCAGGGGAGGTCATGCGCCGTCTTATCTGTACCGTATCGTCTCGGATCACTACCGCAAGGAGGATATCAACTTCTGAAAGGTTGCTAGATAGCCAAAAGAAAAGAAGAAATGAAGATGATACCCAAGACTCGGAATCCAATTCTGACAGTAGGCCTTACGTAGAATGTACGGGTTCATAGAAAAACAAGTTTTGATACGTTTCGAACGGGACGGATTGCTGCTACAAGGTAGAACAGGCGAACAGGCCGTTTCGGATAGAAAGAATGCACTGCATCTACAGGTGGGACAGAACATCCTCTATTTTTCAGAATACTTCGACCCTCCCGAAGAAAAAAAAATCATGACGCCATTCTTTTTTTCTCAATGAACCAGTCGTAGTATTTGCAGTGCGTCGCAGGTCATCCGTCCGGAAAGGATAATCCTCCAGACAACCACGCACACAAAACACAGCCCGGAGACATTTTACAGCAATCTCCGGTATATTGTGATGAATCAACCCAAGCCCGCCGACTTAATTGAACAGCATAGCCCCGTTGCTTTTGCCTTTTTTGCGCCCTTTACGAGCGGGGCTTCTCCTTCTTCTCCTTCCACAGGGCCGTCAGACCGACACCAGAGACCTTGACGACCTTGAAACGGACACCGGGAATATCACCCTTGGCCTTGCCCTTACGACCGAAACCGGCCAGGAGGACTTCGTCGTTCTCGTCGATGAAGTTCAGACAACCGTCATTGGGGACTGTGAGTTGTTTTCTCTGGTCAGTGACTTTGTCTCTAGGATCTCCGAAACCACTTCAAACCCCAAGTCTTCCTGTTAAGTAAACCAGAACGACCTCCACTCCATTCCTATTTTTCATGCCTTTACTCCAACCTCGACACTTGGGGAAAGAAAGACAAGGGTAACCCACCGAAGGCAGTGACCTTCTTGCCGTTCTTGATCAGCTGGACCTTGACACACTTCCGAATGGCAGAGTTGGGCTGCTTGGCCTCGACTCCGACCTTCTCGAGGACAATGCCCTTGGCGTGGGAGGAACCACCGAACGGCGAGGACTTGTAGGCGGTTCCCAGGAGGCGCTTCTTGTAGTGCAGGTCGGCCCAGCGCGCGTCACGGCGCTTGTTGCGGAGCTTGCGGGCGGCGTTCAATCCACGGGGCTTTCCCTTACCCATCTTGGTGGCGTTATCTACGTTCGACGGCTAACTGTGTAGAGGGGCCCAAATGTTAGCTCGCTGTTCGAATGGCAGAGATTTTAAAAGTCGCGGGGCTTTTTGGGAATGGGGAGGAGATTGGTGTCTAGGAATGGCTGGGGACTGATCGAGATACTATTGACCATGAGGCATTTTGTGGAAAAGGGGATACGTACCGACTAAAAGGCTGATGGGTTGGTTGTCGAGAAGTCGAAGGGTCGAAGTCGTTCACAACTTTCACGGCCGACGTCTCGCCAAAGTCGGGAGGTCGAAAATGTGGATGTGCGTCGTCGCCCTAACTCCGCTAAGCGAGCGCTCCGCCCGGATCGGAGAAACGTCGGCTGGGCCCGCTGGTGCTGGAGCTCCGCCGACAACTGTACTCCGTACTAACTGCGTAGAGCAACTTGATGGTAAACATTGCCTACCTTCAGCCCTCGACGTCTCTGGCGTTGGTGGGATATTCATAATAATATATTAATCCTAAAATCTTGCAAGAGGATGTATTTTATATGATACCCCTGTTGTCCTGTACACTACTGTGAGCCGCCAATATGTCTTCTAAACCAGAACCGCTCTCCAAGACAACCTCAAACTCTCAGCGTCTCCCTCCCCCATCTCTCTTCCAAGGACCACCTTCTCACAATACATCCAACATTTCCCTCACATCTGGCTTACTTACCAGCGCCCATGGCTCTACCGTCGGCGCTGCAGGGGTGGTGCAGCCCCCGCCTCTCACGCGCACCCGTTCTTCTCGGCCTTCAGTACCTTTGGAGCCGCCAAGGTCCCTCTCTTCCTTTGCATCGCGTCACCAATCCCAAGGTGAGGCGGATGGGTCAGATGCGATATGGCAGGAGATGCAGAGCACCCTCGCAGAGGTGGAACTCAGCGCGGTGAGCGGCGAGCACGTGTTTGGTGAGAAGCATTCGAAGGCCCTGGAGGACCTGCGGACGAAGCAACTGAAGCTTGCCCAAGCCTGGGCGCGGAGCGAAACTGATGAAGTTGTTGAGGATAAAAGCTCAGAGGAGCACAACCAACCTGCCGCCAGAACGGGGCGGTCGGGCTCGGCGGCCACCGCTGAACGAGCGGGAGCGGAGAGCAACTCGTCCCGAGCTCTGGACGAGCAGACAGAGAAGGATATTCTTCTTGCTCGCGAGAGGCGGGAGGCCAATGACCGCTACTTTCAGCGTGTCAACAGCGGAGTGCTGGATGTGGTGGCCAAGCTCGAGGAAGTCGCTCAAGCGATGCGTGCTGTGGAGAGGGAAAGCAAGGATATCTGGAGCGAGAGCGAGAGTGTGCATACGACAGTGACATCTACTGGCGGATGATGATACAGAATGGAACCACCATGCTAATACACTCATGAGAGACCTCAGCAGCTGAAATCATCTCTTCGAAATCAGGCACCGCGGGGCCGGCTCTACAGGGCAATATGACAGACTTAAGTCCAATAACCTTCCTCGGCTTTCCAAAGCTCTCAACTATGAGAAGAAAGTCCATATTGACTGTGGCCAGCACTGGCCCGGCCGTACCACATTCTGCGCTGGATATAACGGACGTCATACATTCAACAGGCTCCTTGCCTGACCACGTATTAATGAGAGACGGCCATTCCTCCTGACTAAGTTCGAGCTTTAAGAGACGCATACGATGTACAGTTCATGATTTTACTTTGTATTAAAAGATCGCATCAATCATGTCGAGTAGCATCGGTTTCTTGACTACAGGTTTGCATTTACCCGGCCATTGTGATTGTTAATAGAAATAAAGGGTCATAACAAGAAAGCAGAGGTGGTCCCGTGCATTTTCATAACCCCAATCATAGAAATAGGAGACTAGATATCCGAACTCCCGTGCTTACCTGGTATCTCCCATGAGCATGCATGTGGGTATATATAAAAAACAATAAGATGTGCCAAAAAAAAGAAATAAAAAAGAGCACTTTGAAAACCTCTCCTTCGGGAACGCATATATTCAACAGCTATTCCTTCTTCATCAAGCTCCTAACGGTCCTAAACCCCTCCAGAGCGGTCCCCCTCACATCTTCCCAGCTCACCTGATACGCCTTCCTTGCTAACGTCTCCACCTCTTTGTTCCAGCGCTCCTTCAACATATTTTTGGTACTGGGTCTCCGCAGTTCGGGGTCTTCGTATCTTCTCTTTACCGGAGCCCTTTCGGGGAGAAAGCGGCGGTCGTATGCGCCTGCAGAGGAGGCCAGCCAATTCAGCATCTCAATCTGCTCGCGGATGAGTTGGTGCTGGTACTGGCGATTCGAGCGGTGGACCTGAAGCGTTATGTACAGGACGGACGTGGTGAGGGCGAAACCGCCGAACTGTATGAGGAAGAATAGGTGTTAATAAACTGAACGAGTACTATATATGCACCACTTTTTGAGCGCGCGGTAGTAGACACGTACAAATCCGGCTGGAAACCCCATTTCCCTTGGATATTGTAGCAGAAAGAATTCCCGTGCTTCTTTGTATGTACGCGATTAAGTATCAGGTATTCAAGATGGCGGAGAAAGCGGCCCTAAATCCATCCAGAGACCGGTGGGGTGATCGTTGCGCCTTACAGGCACAGGCCACTGTACAGTATCCTGGCCCAACGTACCAGTCAATGAGAACCCTCCGATCACCCAATCGAGGATGTCAAACTCCCGAAACAGGAGCAAACGTCTGTGTCCACTCGTTCTGGCCGAGACGCAGAGCAGATCGATGGGAGTTCGGCGGGAGGCCCGGTCAAATGGTCGACGCGCGATGCCCGGCCGCTCGAGCTCCCCGATTGGCTGCGGCGGCGCCCGCAGAATCGAATCTTCTAATCGGAGGCTTGAAGAGCTTCAACGTCCGTTGATACGGCACTCTTCATTATTCCACCGGAATCACTCTACCAATTGTCCCCGGGGCGTGTTGCCTCCAATTATTCCACCTTTGCCGTGTGTTCCTACTCCCCGAGGCT
>JGI26051J44788_1000757_pt1 | contig 15192 bp, 13 predicted proteins | sample HigsolmetaGSP13D_FD_44788 | JGI IMG/M metagenome (IMG submission 44788) | reverse complement strand
CCCCGGACGCCTCTCCTCCCACGTACCCCGACCTCCCCATCCCTCATCGCGGCCTGGCGTCCGCCGACATCGTCCTTGAGGGACCCTACCCCGTCTTGAAGAGTCCGAATCGATCATCTGGCCCGCTCTGGCTGACCCAAACGAGCTGTTTCTGCCTCAGGGGCAGAACAATCTCCCAATGTCCTCCCCGGCGCCCCTTCTCAAACCCCCGGTGCCTGGCTCCCGCAACAATGGCTCGCGGCCACCTCGATTGACGCTGGGGATCCCCCCTTCGCCCAACGTCAGACCCGTCAACCCGGAGACCAATGCCACCGTTCTCGAGGGGCCCAAGCTTCAACGCCCGTCCCGCCCGGCACTTCCGCAGCTCAGACTGGCCACCCCCATGGGAACGCAAGGGACACCGCATGACGGAGGCCCATTGCTCAATGGCCGACCTCCTCCACCGGGGCTTGCGGGGTTCCCAACAGGCGGGGTAAGCGACGCGAGTGGGCATTCGCGGTCCGGAAGCTTCACAAACCAGGGGAGCGGTCCAGCGTCGGCGTCGTCGTCGACGTATTCTGCCCTCTCGTTTGCGATGGGCCTCCGACAGCCTCGTGGAGGCACCCCCGATCCGGCATCGGCGATCAGCTCGGTCGACGGTGGTGTCGCCATGGAACGGGATGGCAGTGTGAACGGGCCCCTGCCAGATCTCGACAAGCTGGCCCAGGAGAAGGGGAGACCCCTGGACGTCGAGGACCTCGACGACGAAGGATGGTTGGCTGCCAGTGAGCAGGGCAAGATTATCGAGCTGGGGAGTCTGGGTGAGGGAGCCGGAGGCGCGGTGACACGGTGCATGCTCAAGGGCGGAAAGACGGTCTTCGCGCTGAAGGTTGGTTCTGATAGATATCTTCCCCGCCGTTTTGATCGGATCTAATGTTTCTTCTACAGGTGATCACCACGGATCCAAACCCAGATGTTAAGAAGCAGATCGTCCGAGAACTCAATTTCAACAAGGACTGTGCATCGGAGCATATTTGTCGCTACTATGGCGCGTTCATGGACAAATCGACGGGTACGATATCGATTGCCATGGAGTACTGCGAAGGAGGGAGCCTCGACAGTATATACCGAGAAGTGAAGAAATTGGGCGGACGAACCGGCGAGAAGGTTCTGGGCAAGATTGCCGAGGGAGTCTTGAATGGCTTGACATATCTTCACAGCAGGAAGATTATCCACAGAGGTACGCAGGTTGTGTGATTCTAAACCAGTGCCCTGGCTAATTGTGTTGTAGACATCAAACCTTCGAACATCCTGCTCTGCCGAAACGGTCAGGTCAAGCTCTGCGACTTTGGTGTCAGTGGAGAATTCGGCACCAAGGGAGATGCCAACACATTTATCGGCACTTCATACTACATGGCTCCGGAGAGAATAACCGGGCAATCGTACACCATCACCTCCGATGTCTGGTCACTCGGAGTTACGCTGCTCGAAGTCGCTCAACACCGATTCCCCTTCCCTGCCGACGGGACAGAAATGCAACCGCGTGCAGGCCTGATTGACCTTCTTACATACATTGTCCGTCAGCCTATCCCGAAACTGAAAGATGAACCTGAGAATGGCATTCGCTGGTCAGACAATTTCAAGTACTTCATCGAATGCTGGTACGAAGGCCCCACTGCTTCACACATTCAAACACTTCGCTGACGGTATCGTATAGTCTTGAGAAGGAACCACCGCGAAGAGCGACTCCATGGCGGATGCTGGAACATCCTTGGATGCTGGACATGAAGAACAAGAAAGTGAATATGGCTAACTTCGTCAAGCAGGTGTGGGACTGGAGCGACTAGAGCCGTAAAAAGCTCACCCGCCGCCTTCATCCCACACCCCTATAGTCATCATTCTCTCCTGACGTTTTGAATGGAAGTCTCGCTTTTAATGCTTCCTTTTTGTCTTGGCTTTCCCCTGTTTTGATTCTACAAAGTGGCTGGGCCTTTCTCGTTTTTCGACCTGGATGTCATCCCTACCCTTCTCACCATCATCACAATCTCATGACCAACACTCCCTCGAATGATTTCCATGTCTCTCCTTTGTTTACATACGTGGGCATCAGGAGTTCGGTTGTTTTTTTCATGTCTTTCCTTGATCACGATTTGCCATTTTCACGAATTTCATCAAATCATGTTTCCCCGGCCCGCTTGAAGATCCATCGAGACCCAGATCCACCCCGTCAGAGCACCCGTGGGGCGTTCTGACGGGATCTCCAAACCAAGAGGAAAAGAAAAGAAAGAAAAGAGAGAAAAGCGAGCTTTGTCAGCGACCAGGTGTGCTGCTGATGTCAGTTGGGACGAGAGTAGTAACTATATCAGGTATCCATCCATCTATCTATCAATCTATCAATCTACGTGGCATCTCAGTAGGATATCTGTCAGGATATGTCGAATATCGAATTATCGATAGCAGATGGTTGTTTGTAGCTGCTCTTAAATGTACGCAAAGAAAAATCCGAGGACAATCGCTGTCTAATTTGTCTGTCTGTCTGCTAGGTAGCTTCCCATCGGTTTGAGTCTTATTAAGCATTATCGTCTCTTGTCGCTTTTGTTTGTTCGATTTTTTTTTTCCTATCCATATCTATCTATTGTTATTTGTGTGGGTACGGCAAAATAAGGATAAACAGAGACGACTCTTGCTTGAGTCTCGAATAACTAGAAAGAAATAAGTGTAGCTTTTTTTTTGTTTTGTTGCTCGGCTTTGCTTGGTCTGGTGAGACTACGTAAGTAGGTATAATTTGACCGTCTTTATTTGTTAAGACTGATGGCTTCTCCACCTTTCCAGCCGTAAAATCGTAATCGTGAATTTTGTTTGTAAGAATCTTATCATATCTACTATATTATACTTATGTAAATGGATAGTATGTATGCACTGTATGATCGATCCACCATTGCCAGCGAGAAAAAAGCTAGGGAAAAGCAAAAAAAGATTGATTTCTTGGTTGATCTAGTTGCTTCATCATCGATTAACCGGCTGGGCGCCCAATACCCACCCGATCCCCGTCACCAGCCCGCCCGTGACCATTTCGCTGACCTTGTCCCTCTTCCGCACTCTGCCCTCGCCCGGGGGTCGTTGCTGCTGCTGCTCGCCTCCTGCTCCTTCCTCAGAAGGAGAAGAAACGGATTGCTCCGCACCACCTCCAGCGCCGCCGGCGGCAGCAGAAGCAGCGCGACGCAGCGGGAACGCGGTCCTTTTGAATGCCTGCGCCGCGCCCCTTGCGACGTCGAACAGGCCCATGGGCGCTTCGTCCTCGTAGAGGGGCCCGCGATGAACGTGACGATGACGATGATGATGATCGTCCCGCGACGCCCGCGCGCGCTTCGCGCGCTGCTGCTCGTTCTCGAGCGCGTCCAGCTCGGAGTCGGTCGGGCCGAAGCCGCCGGGGACGGTCGTCAGAGAGGCTGTCTTGTCGGCCTTAGTGTCCCACTGCTCGGCTTCCTCGGCCTCCTGGGCGCGGAGGACGGCCAGCTCCTCGTCGCACCGGCGCCAGGCGCCGAGGATCTCGGGGAGAGGGTCCGGAGACGGGGCCAGGAGCAGCGCGAGGGAGAGCAGCTCCATGCGCTGCGAGAGGTGCGTGATCTGGGCTTGGAGGTTGGAATCCGGGGTGGTGGTTGAGCGGTGACGGCCTGTGTTGTACGCGGCGCGCCAGGAGATGTCGTCTTCGACGACGGCTGGAGTGGTGGCTGTGGCTGGGGTGGAGGTGGAGGTGGAGGGGCTCGGGAGGAGGGATGGAGGCGTGAGGCGCGTGAGGATGTAGGAGTATGCGGTGCCAAAGTCGTTTGATGACAGGGCCGATGAGACGGCCAGGGAGATGATACGCCGTTCGGCGGTGATGATGGCTTCTTCGAGACGGGATGAGGGGTCTCTGTCATGATGCAGCAATTCATCTTTCGATGTTGAAGGAGGTGTGGGAAGGCCGGCTGCAACCAGGTTGCGGCCGATGGATATGAGGTCATCCAACTTGGCGTAGCTCTTCGGATTCTGATCGAGCACCTTCTCGATCAAGGAGAGAGGGTCAGGGTGGACGCGGATGCTGACAGGTTGGAATGGGACCCCGTGTTGCAATGTGAGCGAGTAGAAAGACAAGGCGTGTGTTGCTGCGATAAGGGCATCGATTTGTTTGAACGATGTTGAGGTTGGAAAGTGAGGTCGAAAGGCGTTCAGGCTGCATCAGGTTAGCTATTGGTTCAGCAGTCTATATGATCAGGTCCACTTACATGTCCGCAGCTCTTTTCATTCCACCTCTTGTCTTGTTGCCATTGCTTGCGTTATCATAGGCCGTGAATATAGCCTCCGTGACAGCAGCCTCCACCTGTTCGGGTTTCAGGGGAGCAACTTTCGATTGCGTATAGACGTCCACGGCCAATTGATATTCTGCAACGGGTTAGTGCCAGCACAATTCTCCTTTTGAAGAATGGACATACCTCTCACTGCTAGCATGGCCTTGAGTACTTCTGTCTCGACCACGTCCCGCGAAACTCTCCAGAAGAGGCCATGATATTCTCTACTTTGCACATTCTCTTCTGCTGGCGGTTTCCCCCGCCAATCTCGAAGCCAGAGTAACTGTTCACGCACTTTTCTCCAGTCCAGTCCGGTCCTACCGTGCTTTGCCATGGTTTCCACGACGTTTCGTAATTCCAGCAACTGAGTCTCGTCGCTGCTGTGAAGGCATATATTTGCTGCTGCTTTGCATGAGATGGAGTGACCCAGTTCACCCAATGTGCGCAGCGAGAGTAGGAGGGCGCTAAGGAAGGAAACCGATTGAGAGGTAGGACTTGTCAAGGGATTCGATGGCGTCAACAAAGCGTTCTGGAGTAAGGATGCTTTTGATGTGGACGAGATCGAGTCCATATCAAAACTCAAATCAGGGAGCGATGGACCAGTAACGGTAACCAGATGCTCCTCGAGTTCAAGCAGCTTAGCGACACTCGATATGACCTGGAAAGAGCCTTCGAGCGCACGCTTGCTGGTGTCAGGATTCGCGTAGACGACAGCAAGACCAGCTTGCCCGTAACGCTTTCTCAGAGTCGCTCCTTCATCGCCTGGCAATGTCTCATTTTCTTTCTCGTAGCCACCAAGATCCACGTCCTCAGGCCCGTTCCAGTTTGCAAAGGCCCCCACGACACGGTCATAATCCACCTGGCTCCGTGACAGTAGCCATTCGTTGACTTCGTGCCAACCCGAAGCGTTCGTCCGGTGCGAAATCGTATCATCCTGAGACGTGGATATCGAGTTACGGCGAGCTGCCAGGCTGAGTTTCCGTCTCTTCGGACGGCCACTGCCATACATCCATGGGCCCACGAGTCCGCGCAAGTTCTTCACCAGATCGGTGTTATCTTTGCCCGGATTCGCCATCGAAAGCAGAACATTGACGGCCCTCTTATCATCCATGGACTCGAGCACCTCCATGGACATTGTTTCCTCTCTATTGGGATAGTATTCGTAATTCAGCCGCAGCAGCGGCAGTAAGACCGATATGAGCCATGTTCGGAGGGTCTCGGAGCGCTGGTAGAACGGCAAGAGGAGGTCGAGCACGAGAGTCTGCAGACCAGTCTCCGTGTCTATTCGGTGTGCGCGATGAACCAGGAACTGTGTCAGGGGGTCTGTGGAACCGTCATCTTCCTCTCCGTCTCGATACCGCAGCGGCAGTAAATGGAGTTTTCGCACGCGCTTTCTTGCGACGGCTTCGGGCAAGTTCTGCACTGGGGAAACGTCGATGTCTTCTCCTGGCGATTCAGCAGGTGTCCCGTCTGCAAGGGCCTGGAGAACCGAAGTGTACCGTTGGGGTTCCGTGCTCTCCGGCAGGAAGGTCAATATAATGCGAAGGAGCCGCTCCAGATTAAGGGTGGTGGGAAACCGTGATTGCAATTGCTGCAAGCCGGCAACGTTGCCGCTTGCGCAAAGCTGGGTAGCAAGAAGAATAGCGTGAGCAGCAGATAGTCTTTCAAGGCCTGCCATGGCGATTATTGTTCCACATGGTCAGCGCAACTCTGGTGGTCCGTGGAGTGTCGGCGCCCTGAGACTGAGCTGGCCGGATTCCCGATACGAGCAAAACGTCAAGGCGGAGCTTGGACCACCCGGAGCGACGACATGGGGAAGTCGAATTCCCCAGTTTACCCCGACCCATCCCCATCGACCCCTCAGTCCTCCACATCCCTTCGAGCGACAAAATGGCCTCTGGTTACGGTCTCAATGGCGGTATGTCCCTCTCATCTACATCGCTCGCTCGTCCACTTTCATTGGACGCGCTGCATCTCGATCGCCTCTCCCCTGGCGCAAAACAGTGCGACATGCTCGGCTAACAACCGGCTGGTTTACAGGTCCCTCCCGCTGCTTTCCCTTCTGGCAAGAGCTGCTAGGCTGCTACGTGGTCAATGCTGGAGAGGGAGAAGCCGGAAAAAAGAAGTGTCTGGGCGCGCTGGATGACTACTACGAGTGCCTTCACCACAAGAAGGAGGTACGGGCTCTGTTGCTCATTCGCATCCTCCCCTCTGCCCCATCTGTGTGATGATACAAGTGCGGCGATCCGAACACTGGAAACTGATTGCTCGAAATGACAGATCCTGCGAGCCAAGAAGATGCAAGCTGCTTACCGCAAGGCGGAAGCCACGCACCCGCGCGAGAACGCACCCAAGGCGGAGGAGATCCGGAGTCTGGGGTTACTAGGGAAGGACGATGTGTCGGCTTCCGTACTGAAATCCTGAAGGACCCTGAGATGGGGTTCACGTTGTGTTTTGATGTCATGCTCGAGCATGCTATTGTACAGAAAGATGCAATATACTGATGCAAAGATCTTCTAATCATGCTGTCCGCTCGATTACGTTCTACGTTATGTTGGAGCTGCTCATGTCGTTGGGACTCTCGTCAGTGTAGAACCCGGATCCTAACCACAGAAGCCCTCTTCGACCAGGTTCGCAGTGATCATGGAAAAGAAAGGACAGAAAGCCAGGATCGTGGTGAAGGCATTTTCCTTTGACGAACCCATATATCATCCAACGAGGTATTACGACTTCTGTTTCAGTGTAGTCATAGACAACGGACATTTGTGTAATTAGGACATCTGGATGAGGGTGTTTTTTCTTCTTTTAAAAGGATGGCAGATCTCAAGGAAACAGATTTGAAAGCTTTCAACTAGGTATTGCCTAAGAGGACCCAAGATGACACTTCCGGAGCGACCGGGTACTCCGTATGTGGTTGTAGTGAATCGAACGACAAACAGGGGAAAGGTAGCTAATATTAGAGGTGTCTTAAACGGGGAGGCAAGGATGGCAGACCCTGTCTGGCCGGGATGAAAGACATGCCTGGCACGCGTGTTTGACATGGGCTTGGAGGAAGTGCCGGATCAGATTAGGCGACACGCACGACGCCATCTGGCATCCCCAGGCACCCAGGACACACGGCTCCAGGGAGGACGAGAAGACGTATCTGGAGACATGACGGAGAGCATCTCATCGGCATCGTGTGGATGGGGCCGTGATGCATTGCGATCCGGGCGGCCGCGGCAGGGGGGCGATCGGGGGCGTGCGATTTGTCGGCGGCGGGCGGGCGCGGGAGCCAAACGGGCGACGACTCCACGGGCGGCGCAGGGGCGGCGGTCACGTGCAGCCGCGAAAAGCCTTGCCGCCAGCACCCGATCGGGCTTAGCGGGCCGGGGCAGGCGCGCCGGGCCAAACATGTCCCAATGATATAAACAGGCTGCGTGACCTCGAGAAGCTTCGAGGATCCAGCAGCACCCAAGACACGGTGACCGACGCCGACCGCCGACGCAGACGCCCCTACGCCCGCCCCCTCCCTTAAAAGTCCCCTGCCAGTCTGCCCGCTCCGTGTCTACCTCTCCACTCCGCCCGTCCCTCGCCAGCGCTGATGGACGACCGGCGCGTGTAATCTCTCCTCTGGGCGTGCGGAGCCTGACGTGCGGATGATCGTTCCCTTTGCCGACCATAATACCCCAGGGTGTACTTTTTCTTTGATTTCTGGTTTTCCTTTTTCATCTTCTTTTCTCTCTTGTCGCCTCACCCTCCTGGGGGTCGGGTTCCAACGCGTCGTGTACAGTATATAACCACCGAGCAGGCGCCATGACTTCCAGGTAAGCCACCCCCGCCAATCGTGCTCGTCGCTGCGCAGGCGCGCTAACCGTTTTCTGCTCTAGACTCGATCGACTGGTCACGTGAGTAGCGTCATCCCTCTTCGTGCGCGCGATGCGCCGCTGACCAATCATGTTGCAGGCTGCTCGAGACCGGAAGCACGCAGGTCATCAGAAACACCGCGGCCCAGCAGCTCGCCGATGTCCAGAAGCAGCATCCCGATGAGCTGTTCAACCTCCTCGGCCGCATCCTGCCGTATCTCAGATCCAAGTCGTGGGATACGCGGACGGCTGCGGCCAAGGCGATCGGCCTGATCGTCGCCAATGCGGAGACCTTCGATCCCAATCGAGAGGATGGACAGGACATCAAGAAGGCCGAAGACCAAGAAGATGTCGAGATCAAGACCGAGGAGGGCGATGCCTCCCTGGACGATCTGTTTCAGTTCGACCGTCTCGACATCGCTTCCGTCCTCAAGTACGGCAAAAAGCTGCTTGGCAGCGCCGGCAAGGAATATGAGTACTCACTTGCCGCCATGGACCCTGTCTCCCGGCTGCAGCATCAAAAGAAGACCTTGACTGCCCGGCTGGGCCTTGCCGGTGAGTATCTTGACGATGACCTGATCGATGAGAACGATCTTCCCACCAATCCGCAGCAGCAAACGCGTCCCAAAGTGGACACGTCCGTTGCTTCTGCGTCACGCCAGAACAGCGCGCAGGATGCATCCCCCCACGAACCTCCAAACGGGCAGGAGACCGGTCTCAGCAAACGTCAGCTGAACCAGCTCAAACGGAAGAATAAGCAGAACGCCAAGATGGGAGCGAATAAAGTCCGGGTTGTTGATATCTCATCCCGGAGAGCAACAGACACGGCGTCCAATCCTCCTGTCGCCACTCCGCACCCCATCAAAACTGAGGAGAGCAACGGCGACCTGAAGCCCGACTATTTCACCCTCGATCGGGAGGGTGGCGATGACAACACCAAGATCATCTCGGAGTTTAAGGGCCCAGTCGCCCCTGAAAAGCCTATTATCCAGACGGAAGCCGAAGAGAAAGGTCTGGAATGGCCGTACGAGCGCATGTGTGAGTTTCTTATGATGGATCTTTTTGACCCGAATTGGGAGATTCGTCACGGCGCTGCGATGGGACTTCGAGAGGTCATTAGAGTGCACGGCGCCGGTGCTGGTCGTCTGTATGGCAAGAGCGGGGCCGAAAACGACGTTTTGAACCGCAAGTGGCTGGACGATCTAGCCTGTCGACTTCTGTGTGTCTTCATGCTGGATCGATTTGGTGACTACATTTCGGACAATGTTGTTGCTCCCATCCGCGAAGCCGTGGGCCAGACCTTGGGTGCGCTCCTGTCCCACTTGCCCCCAAAGTCCGTCATCGCTGTCTACCAAATCCTGCATAGGATTATCATGCAGACAGATTTGGGACTCGATCGGCCCATATGGGAAGTTTGCCATGGCGGTATGATCGGTTTGAGATATCTTGTAGCTGTTCGAAAGGACCTGTTGGTCAAGGATCAAAACTTGATGGACGGGGTTCTTCAAGCTGTCATGAGAGGCTTGGGCGATTACGACGATGATGTTCGCGCTGTCAGTGCGGCCACCCTCATCCCTATTGCCGAGGAGGTCGTCTCCTCTCGACCAGGAACCCTGAATAGCCTTATCAATATCGTCTGGGAATGTCTTTCGAACCTGCAGGATGACCTCAGCGCCAGCACTGGTTCCGTCATGGATCTTCTGGCGAAGCTTTGCACCTTTCCCCAAGTCCTCGATGCGATGAAGGCGAACGCCGCCGATGATCCGGAGGCGTCTTTTGGCAATCTGGTTCCACGGCTCTATCCTTTCCTCCGTCATACGATTACGAGTGTGCGATCTGCTGTTCTCAGAGCGCTAATGACCTTCTTGAAGCTGGAAGGCGAGGGCACGAATGCTTGGGTCGATGGAAAAGCGATGCGGCTCGTGTTCCAGAACTTGCTGGTTGAGCGGAATGAAGGTGTCTTGAAACTGTCTCTCCAAGTTTGGTCTGAGCTGCTCAAAGCGCTAGAGAGTCGTGGCTTGTTCAAGTCGCAAGATGGGCTGATCAACCACGTACAGCCGCTCATCACCTTGAGTATGGGCCCGTTTGGTGTCCCTCGCTATCCTATACCTATGAATGCTTCGCTATTCATCAAGCCTTCTGGCTTGCCTTACTCAAATGCTGTCGCCGCGCCCAGGAAATCTTCTCCTGCCCCTGCTGATTCGTCCTCTACTACTAAAGGCCGTAAACGTAAAGCCGAGAAGAAGGAAGCTCCTCCCCCAACGGCCCACAATGTTGACGGTCATATGCTTCAGGGGGATGTCGATCTTGTCGGCGCTGATACTTTGATGAGGTCCAAGATTTACGCGGCGAGGGCATTGGGTGAACTACTGTCGATTTGGGATAGAAACGACCTTCCAAGTCTATGGGAGTCTATTCTGAACGGCCTTAGCTGGCCGGGATCAACCTCTCAGCTTGCTGCCGCGATGATCGTTGAAGAATATGCGAAGCTCTGTGGGCCTAGTGGCAAATACACCTCTTTGCTCTGCGAGTCGTTGCGCCCTATTGTTGAAACGGAGCGGCCATCGTGGTACAGTGATATTGCATGCTACCTGCATGTTGCGCGCGCACAGTGTCATTCGCTCCTCAACGCCTTCCGTGACCATGCACATGTCCCTTCTTCAAAACTCCCAACATTGGCTGTCGTCGTTCAGGGCGATGCTGAAGCTGGTCCCAATGCCTTTTCGATTTCCGATGCGGAGAGGGTCATTGGGCCTGACTTCGAGCGACTTAAGAAGAGCCTCACTCCGGCACAGCGTGTTACTGCCCTCCAGGTCCTGAATGACACGCGAGAAACTGCCGCGACTGCGATTGAAGAGGCAAAGGCCGTCAAGGAAGTGCGGGACATGCGTATCCGGTCCGCCACCGCGGGCGCATTGGTTGCTTTGCAGGATATCCCCAAGAAACCAAGTAATATTATCAAGAGCATTATGGACAGCATCAAGAAAGAGGAAAATGCCGAGCTCCAGCAGCGCTCCGCGACGGCGATCGTCACTCTAATCGAGTATTACACTTCAGGCACGAAACGTGGACCTGTGGATAAAGTGGTTGCGAACCTGGTCAAGTATTGCTGCGTTGATACATCGGAGACGCCTGAGTTCCATCACAATGCCCATCTAGAGAAAACGATCTTGTCACTCCGCAAAGAGGAAGATCGGCGGGAGCATCCAGATGCAGCCAAATTTGAGAAGGAAGCCAGGGAAGCGAGGATTATGCGGAGAGGAGCCAAAGACGCTCTTGAGCAGCTGGCCGGCAGGTTCGGCCCGCAGCTACTGGAGAAAGTTCCCAATCTTGCAGCTTTGATCGAGCGGCCGTTGAGAGATGCGCTCGCGGGCGAGCTTCCGAAGAATATCCGGGAACCCGACAATGAACTGGGTCAAGAGATTATCGACGGACTATCTACACTTCGTGCCCTCGTGCCTAGTTTCGACCGTGGTCTCTTCCCGTGGGTCATCGATCTCATGCCGATAATTGCCAAGGCGCTCCAGTGTGAACTGTCAGTCATCCGGTATGCGGCGGCCAAGTGTTTCGCCACCATCTGCAGTGTTATCACTGTTGAGGGTATGACGATGTTAGTCGAGAAGGTGCTTCCGACCGTAAAGAACGCGTTGGACGTCCATCATCGTCAGGGAGCGGTGGAGTGCATCTACCACCTGATCCATGTGATGGAAGATGGCATTCTACCCTACGTTATCTTCTTGATTGTCCCCGTGCTTGGGCGGATGAGCGACTCTGACAACGACGTGAGACTTCTTGCTACCACATCGTTTGCAACGCTCGTCAAGCTTGTTCCTCTTGAGGCAGGAATCCCTGACCCACCTGGTCTGTCGGAGGAGCTGCTGAAGGGACGGGACCGCGAGAGGAAATTCATTGCTCAGATGTTGGATGTGCGCAAGGTGGAGCCCTTCCAGATCCCTGTCGCAATCAAAGCGGAACTTAGGCCGTACCAGCAGGAAGGAGTCAACTGGCTCGCCTTCCTTAACCGCTACAATTTGCATGGCATTCTTTGCGATGACATGGGCCTCGGTAAAACGCTGCAGACAATCTGCATCGTGGCCAGTGACCACTACATGAGAGCTCAGGAGTTCGCCCGTACCCAAGCTCCCGAAGTCCGGAAGCTTCCTTCCCTGATCATCTGCCCGCCGTCGCTCTCGGGACACTGGCAGCAGGAAATCAGGCAATACGCACCGTTCCTTTCTTGCGTTGCCTATGTCGGCCCTCCAGCTGAGCGCTCGAGGCTCCGCGGTGAGCTTGAGGCTGCGGATGTCGTCATTACGTCCTACGATATCTGCAGAAACGACAACGATGTCTTTACTTCGATCAGCTGGAACTATTGTGTCCTCGACGAAGGTCATCTCATCAAGAATCCGAAGGCCAAGATTACACTGGCAGTCAAGCGCCTAATCAGCAACCACCGTCTGATCCTCTCCGGAACTCCCATCCAGAACAATGTACTGGAGCTGTGGTCGCTGTTTGATTTCCTGATGCCTGGCTTCCTGGGAACGGAGAAGGTGTTCTTGGATCGATTCGCGAAGCCAATCGCAGCTAGCCGCTTCAGCAAGTCGTCTTCGAAAGAACAGGAGGCCGGCGCGTTGGCAATCGAGGCATTGCATAAACAAGTCCTCCCATTCCTGCTCCGTCGTCTGAAGGAAGAGGTCTTGAACGATCTGCCTCCGAAGATCATCCAGAACTACTACTGCGACCCCAGTGAACTGCAGAGGAAGCTTTTCGAGGATTTCACGAAGAAGGAGCAGAAGGATCTCGTTCAGAAGATTGGAAGCTCCGACAAGGCGGCCAAGGAGCACATTTTCCAGGCTCTCCAGTACATGCGTCGTCTCTGCAATTCGCCGGCTCTGGTGGTCAAGGAAGGACACAAACAGTACCATGAGGTTCAAAGATTCTTGGCTGCGAGAAACTCGCATATTCGGGATGTCGTTCATGCACCTAAGCTCACTGCTCTGCGCGATCTCTTGGTCGACTGCGGTATCGGCGTCGAGCGCAGTACGGAGGGCGAGCTCGATGCCGGTGCGAGCTACGTTAGCCCGCACAGAGCTCTGATTTTCTGCCAGATGAAAGAGATGCTCGATATCGTTCAGGAAGATGTTATCAAGAAGCTCCTCCCGTCTGTCCAGTACCTGCGTCTGGATGGCAGCGTCGAGGCCACAAGGCGCCAAGACATCGTGAACCGATTCAACACTGATCCCAGCTACGATGTCCTGCTCCTGACCACGAGCGTTGGTGGACTGGGTCTTAACCTCACGGGCGCTGACACTGTCATCTTCGTCGAACATGACTGGAATCCGCAGAAGGATATCCAAGCCATGGACCGTGCCCATCGTATCGGCCAGAAGAAGGTTGTCAACGTCTACCGTTTGATCACGAGAGGTACCCTTGAAGAGAAGATCTTGAAGTAAGTCCAACCTTCCCCCCCCCTTCATCGTCGTCCCTAGAAGCTCATGCTAACGTTTTTCCTTTCCAGCCTCCAACGGTTCAAGATCGACGTTGCCTCTACCGTGGTTAATCAACAAAATGCGGGCCTCAGCACCATGGACACCGACCAGCTCCTGGACCTCTTCAACCTGGGCGAGACAGCTGAAGGTGCCGAGAAACCAGGTGAGCCCGCTAACGAAGTCGACATGGTCGACATCGATGGCGAGGTCAAGGAGAAGGGCAAGAAGGGCTGGCTGGACGACTTGGGCGAGCTCTGGGACGACAGGCAATACCAAGAAGAGTACAACTTGGATTCGTTCCTGGCCAGGATGAAGGGATGATAGCCACTCCACTTTTATCGCTCGACGCGACCCTTCGTACCTTCGAGCTTTCGAATTCCCGTCAATGTTCCTATAGCATGCATATATGCTTTCCAAAAGTTCATCTTCCTGGAGTATCTGCGTGCTTCTCCATTCAGAAGGCGTCGAAAGGGTGGAACGAATTCGATTGCCAGCGAACGGCGCTTATGTTGTCATCTGCTCTGCATTTCGATGAGTCTTTGAATTGAACCGGTATGGTTACGTGATGGGACCGTCGGAACCTGCCGTGGGTTCCCGTTCCTGGATGGGCTCCATATAGAGCCTTAATGCCTGTTTCTTTACTTTTCTTCGTGTGTTGTATTCATGGACATGTCTTTTCTTTTTTTTTTTTCTTCTTTCGTGCTACGCCGAAGAAATAATGAATGGCCCTCGCGAGGATGACGGATGAGATGAGCATCTATCTATCTATCTATTTATCTATCTTACCTGTCTTAGAAGACAAGACACTCTTTCCCCTCCCTGATGAGAGAGATGATATTCGTCGATTGGTTGGTCGGTCGGTTGGTTATGTATAAAATACCTAGATATGTATGCTATGCTACGTTACGCTATGACATGCTATGCTATGATGCAGTCGTCGATTGGCTTCATTCATGTTGTATGCTGCTGGTCGATCGATTTTTTGATTTTGGTTTTTATCGATCGGATCGGATCGGATCGTGTTTTAGTCCTGTACAGTGTAATAATAACGATATTCGTTGAAGAATCTCTCTCCCTCTCTGTGGACAGTCATACGCAGTGCTAGATAGGTAGATGAGATACAGCTTAGTTCTTCGATCTCATTCGTACTCTACACAACCACTTATAAAAGTCACAGAAGCCAACAGATGGAGTCTCGGACTGAAAAGAATAGAAGACATAAAGTTTCATTAATTCATTCACTCTTCTTCATCTAACTAGTTGTTGCTCAAGCAAGCCCAGATTCAAATCAAATTCGGTGGTGGTATGGTAGGTAGTAGTGGCAAGTAGTAAAGAGAAAACAGAAGAGATGAAAACCTGATCCAGCATCTCAAATCTCAAATCATATTACCCCCATCCATCCACACACGCGCACGCACCATGGCAGCGATGATCTGATCTGATCTGGTAATGATCTGATTCGATCCGATCTGATTATGTGGTTGGTGGTGACGAGGATGGCTATGATCAACCTTGCGATTCATGCACAATGCAGGAAAAAAAAAAAAAAAA
>JGI26051J44788_1000756_pt1 | contig 15193 bp, 14 predicted proteins | sample HigsolmetaGSP13D_FD_44788 | JGI IMG/M metagenome (IMG submission 44788) | reverse complement strand
CGGCGACGGGGGGGATGGTGGGCCCAGCGAGGTGACAGGCAGGTCGGCAAACCAGGCGTCGAGGGAGCAGAGGATCATGCGCGTGGGAGCGGTGGTGTTGAGAAACCGAGAAGGTCCAGCAAGAGCCCGATCGAGTAATCGGAGGACGCGAGGCGCCTGGCAGCGCTAGCATGCGTGGATCCCCGCCGTCTCGGCCGCCAGGCTATCAGATTTTACCGACATCGCCATCTCTCCTCTGCCACGATCCCGCCCTTCCGGGAAATCTGAACGGCGTGCTGCGACCATCTGTCCAGCTGCCCTGAGACGTGACCGCCAGCGGTTGCTCGGGGCTGGACACGGCGTGCGCAGTATACAACTTCCAGGAGTGTCTGTCATCTCCCATCGTGCACGTGCTGCTTGGTCCTCGGGATTTTTAACGTCCTCCGAAGCTCACGGAGATAAGAGTATGGCTGCGGGAAAAAAGACCCCGCTGGAAGCCAGCCCGAGTACAACCTAGGTCAGTGCGAAGAAGTGGAGTGCCCAGGATGCATGCTGCGTAACAAGAGCCCATATATTAGACCATTATTATGTACAGTGCAGTTTCTATCAATCCACCAACTGCCCCATTGTTATCCCCTTACGACAGACACTGGGCATCATGTTCTCCAGGAACCGTCTGTGGAACGCCAATCCACTTGGACACCCTGCCATCTGTGACCCACGAGCCTGTAGATCTGCAGAGCGCGTTGCTCAACCGTTATACAACGCTGCAAAGCCATGAGCAGCAATTAAGACCCGGCTAGAAAAAGAAAAGAAAAAAAAATATTGCACAGAATCTTATGTGCCCTCCGCCCCTTAGTCCTGCCCGACCTGCATTCGAGCTCATCCCTGGAGGCCGCCCAACAGCCGTGTGAGAAGTGCATACCCGAAGACGAGCACAAGGCCAAACCAGACCTTGTGACGACGAATCCAGCTCTCACCCGCATCCCGTGCAACCTGGCCGCCTTCCATGACCGCTCCCAGGCCTGCAGCACTGCCCTTGGGACGTCTCCGAAGAGCGCTCGTCTCTGGCGAGCACTTGGCCGTTGGGGCGTTAGGGTCCGGCATGACCTGCCCGGTAGCTGGATCAATGCGGTTCTCCTTCATCCATTTCCAGTTTTCCGCATCCAGCTCCGGCCACTCTGTACGGAATTTCAACCCCCCGTCTCCTGCTTTGATGCTGTTGATGCCCTTGGTGGTCGCATTGACGCCTGGAGAGACATTCGAATAAGACCCTCCACCAGTCGAGTTCCACCACCTTGACCGAGCGGCGAGCACTCTACGCTCCGCGTCGGACGCACTGACACTGCCAGTGGTCATCTCTTCGCTTGTCATGAAGGAAAGGAGACCGATCAGGATGGTCGACACCTCCCATGCTGGGTTGAAGGATTTCGGATGGAAGTCACTGATGCTGAGGCAGAGTCGAGCAGACGGCTGGAAGCGGCCGCTGGGGGTATGCATGCGGATCGCGGGGGGAGCAAAGGGGTACTCTGGAGGAAAGATCAGCGTCCCCCAGTACTGACCGTTCTCGTAGGGAGTGTTGGGAGGGCCCGTGAGTATGTAGTGCCATCTGCGTCTTGTTAGAACTCGAGTGATCGGACTGGACAACTGCTGGGCGGAACACCTACTCCAGGATATTCGATTCCGAGGGGTGTGCAACGATATATGGAGGGGGATTCTTTTGGATATTTTGGTACTCGCGCGTAAGCTGTGGTTACCGTCAGAACACCCTCCGTCCTCGATGTGGAGTGCTACTGTACTCACCCGCTTGTGGGCCGCCTTGGTCGCCATCTTGCCGCCGCAGCAGGGGCCGTCAGCTCGTTTGGATGTCGGTACGGAGTCGAGTCCGAGTGATTCGAGGATAACGGAGCAGGCAAAAGAGGGTGGCAGACAAGAGCGGATGGACTGCAGGGCAGGCTCCCTCCCCTGGCAGAGGAGTGACGTAGTGAGCGAAGCGCGCCTCGTCGCAGCGCCGGACGCAGCCCAAGTACTGAGTGCAGGATGCTATCCAGATCGGGCCTAACGCGGAGCGGCTTGGATGATGCATCGCCTCGACGCCGAAAAGCCCACGGCGGGTCACGTGCGCACCGTTCTCTATCTGCAGCTCCGCGCGGAACAGACTTCAGCGTGCGCACGTCTCTGGTGCCATTGCTGCCGTCGCAATGTCCTCTCCACTTTCTGCTGACGATGAAGATGTATGGTTGCCGGCCCTCTTGTCTGTCGTGCTCTTTTCTTGGTAGAGACCCTGCTCTGCTAACCACGGCTCCCCTTGGCAGATCTTCAGCCGGCTTCAGCAGCGTGCCGATCAAAAGGTGCTGGAGGAGCGGCAGCGAGCCGTGAATGAGAGGATACATGCCATTTACCAGAAGGCCCAAGCCCGTCTCGCAGAGCTGGTACGTTTCCATGTGTTTTACGTGCGGGCGTTGACGTTCAAGTCCGGATCTGCGGAGCTTCTGGCTAACTGCGCGGGCTTTGGATCAGATCGACCAAAACTCGACTCTGCCATGCACCATTTCGTCAATCCAGGTCCTCAATGCGCCTCATACCAGGCGTGGCTTCCTAGAGCGCATATTTAACCCCTTGCTCAGCGCCAACCAAGACAGGCCCTATACCCTCTCAGAGGCCTTGCGGGAAATATCCGATCGGGCAGACAAGCTCAACAGATTCGGTTCGACCTCTCATTTCCCTTGTCCTGCCAAGTCTGGTGCTAATTGAGAAAGACATCTTCCATCAGCCAATTTCGATATTCCTGGACAAGCGGTCGGACCAAGATCCATCAGCTACGACCACGGATATCGATGTCTACCTGTCTGTTCGGGAGAAGTCCCGTATACTATTGAAAACTGGAACGGATCTTGGAAATGCGGAAGGTTCTGCGTACGGTAACCTCCTCTGGCGGAACATCTTTGGCGGTGCCGAGTCCCTGAATCTGAACGCATCTTTCGGGACACGGACAAGGTCTGCTTACCAGGCCGCCTTTGAGACGCCAATTTTCAGCGATCCGGACTTCCGCTGGGAAATCGGCGGCATAGGTAGCTCGACGCAGAAGCCCTGGGCCAGTCATGAGGAAGTGCTCAAGGGTGGCTGGACCAAGCTTCGATGGACGAGCCGATCGGGCCACCGACACGAGATTGGCTACAACGGTTTCTGGCGACAGATAACCGGTCTAGCTGAGAATGCGTCTCCAACCGTCCGAGGAGATGCTGGCGACAGCGTGAAGAGCAGCGTCTTCCACAGCTGGGTCAATGACAAGAGGGACCACCCTCTTCTCCCATCCCGTGGTTACTATGCCAAAGCCCTTAACGAGATCGCCGGCTGGGGACCATTGAAAGGGGACGTATCCTTCTGGAAGTCCGAGATCGAAGCGCAAGGAGCAGTGCCCATCCCGATACCCGGGATCAAAGGCGACAGCGGGATCAGCTTCACGACCGGCTTCCGCGCTGGCCTCCTCTACCCACTGGGTCTCGATGCGGACTCCAAGCCCCAGCTCTCTCGCATCAACGATCGCTTCCTGCTCGGTGGACCGACAGACGTCCGTGGCTTCCGGCTCTGTGGCCTTGGCCCTCACGAGGGCTCCGATGCTCTAGGAGGCGACGTCTACGCCGCGGGGAGCGCAAACCTACTTCTTCCCCTCCCACGTGTAGGCGCGGACAAGCCGCTACGGCTACAGGCGTTCGTGAACGGCGGCCGGCTGCTCCCTCTGCGGACTCCCCAGAAGGGCACTCCTACCTCGAGCGAGGAGGTCAAGGAGGCCATGGTCTCCACGCTTTCGGAGTTGCGGAGCGGCCTGCCCAGCATCGCGGCTGGTGTCGGACTGGTGTACGCGCACCCCGTAGCCCGGTTCGAGCTGAACTTCTCCCTGCCCCTGGTGCTGCGGAAAGGCGAGGAAGGGAGGAAGGGTCTCCAACTTGGGATTGGCATAAACTTTCTGTAGAATATGTACCATGAGACACTGAATAGCAGCTCTCTTGACCCATGTTGAGAATGATGCAGCGCCATGAGTTGAGAGATGTTTTTTTTTCCTGTTGGTTGTGGTTTGCGGGCGGCCGGCGACGCTAACCCGGATCGCGCCCGGGCCTTTAGCCGCACGTGTAGCTCCGGACTTGGTATGCAGCGTAGACCTCCAGGCATACGTACTGTACAACCTCAACTTCCGAGCACGACGTCCTCTCCCACCACCACACGCGGTTCCCCGTCAGCGACCGGAACCCGTTGCGGTCGCTTGCCTGCCTTCGCCCCTTCAGAACATCCAGCTCTGCGTACGGTGACGGCTTCTTCCCCGCCTGCGTCGCGCCCGTCCCGCACCACCGGCCACCATGGCCCAGTTCTACTCGCAGCAACCGCCCTACGGCGCCCAGACGTCGGCGCAGAACCTCCAATTCTACCAGTCCTCCTACTCCTCCGTGTCCGGCCACACGACGCCCTCGCAAGCTTCCTACGGCGGCTACGGCGTGCCTCACGGCCAGGCGGCTCAGGCGTACCCCGTCGGCGCGGGCGGTGCGTATGGCGGGTACGGATCTCCGGCTGCTGGCGTGAGTGGGAGGATGGGCGAGCAGGGCGGACTGAGGACGGGATGGCTCGCTGCGTTTGGGACGGAGGGGTATGAAGGCGAGCCGCCGCTGTTGGAGGAACTGGGAGTCAATTTTGAGCACATAAGAACGAAGGTTCGTGTTTTTTTCTTTCTCAGAGGCAGCAGCTATGTTTTTTTCGTTGCAAAAAAGAAAGGAAGAAAGGACGAAATATAAGAAAGAGAGAGAGTTCTCAATAAGCCTATACTGACTGCATCTCGCAGACATTAACGGTCCTGAACCCCTTCGCCCAGATCGACCAGCACCTCATGGACGACAGCGACCTGTACGGCGCGATCCTGTACATCCTGCTCTACGGGACCTTCCTCCTCCTCTCCGGCAAGGTCTTCTACGGCTACATCTACGGCGTCGCCGTCTTCGGCACGATCGCCCTGCACGTCATCCTCAGCCTGATGTCTCCCACCCTCGACGGCACCACGCCCAACGCCGCCGACCCCGGAAACAACTACGACCCGCACCACAAGCCGCCCGCGTCGGGCTCCTCGGCGACGGGCCGCTTCTCCTCCACGCTGACCTTCCCGCGGTCCGCCAGCGTCCTGGGCTACTGCTTCCTCCCGCTCGTGCTGACCAGCCTGGTCGGCATCTTGATCCCCATGGACACCATGTTCGGCTACCTCCTGACGACGGCCGCCGTCGGGTGGTGCACGTACAGCAGCTCCGGCATGTTCTGCGCCGTGGGCAGGATGCGCGGGATGAGGGGCCTGGTGGCCTACCCGCTGGCGCTGTTCTACCTCGTCTTTGGCATCATGGGCATCTTCTCTTCGAGGGGGAGCGGCACGCTGGCTGCGAGGACTGCTTCTGGTTAGGTTTAGGTTTTTTTTTTCCTTTTTATTTCACTAGGTACTGTGCGTTTTGCAAGTTTACTAGCTAGGTAATGAACATATCCCGATCGAATGCGGGGTCCAGCAGCAGCTTCATGATTTTATTTTCCCCATCATGTTTAATTAGCCAGATATGGTGTTAGGGTCAAAGAAAGCAGAAGAAAACAGGAATCAGTTTGGAACTAGTCAAACATACGGTATTGCGGAGGAAGCGTGTATATTTTTGGAGGGGGTTGTTTGTAAAACTTGCGTTTGATTCTATACTATACTACACTGGGATGGTCGACTAAGTTACTTAGGTACTGTCTTATTTTGCCCAAAATTTATCAAGAATTGCATTTTTGTCTATATGCACTCTCGCGCAGCATCAGGCTCTGCAGGATCGATGATTCCAAACCAGGACACAATGGGGTAGCAGAAATACCTGCCTCTCTCTCGCGCGCGCTCCCTCTCCCCATAAATCCCTATCTATGCACGTGAAGCAACCAACGACATAGAAGATCAGATCATCCATTACTATGCCTATATAAAAAAGGACGAGATATGAAACACCGGTCTGCATTTCCAGCAGGACATCTATTCAAGTAATCATCAACATAAAACTTAGCTGACCGAGATGAGAGCCCTACCCGTTCAAGTCCTCGCAACCTCCCCCTTCGAGGGCGCCCAATTGCCCAACCACTCCCGCGCCTTGCCCAGGTCTCCGCCAGCGGCCTCGACGGCGGCGATGCACCACTCGACGTCGTACGCCTTCCCGCCCGCCACGGCCACGGCCCCTTCCGCCGCGATCATCTCGGCGAGGGTCCGCCGTCGCTGGCTGGTCTCGTCGGTGCAGAAGTACAGCGGCGCAGGGTTGGTGGCGCTCGGCTGCACATTGACCGCGTCAATCAGCGGCTTCACGATGCTCAGGATCTCCTTCGTCGTCATCGTCGTAGCCGGCTGCGCATCGGGAGAAGCCGACATGTTCTGCCGGCCCGTCTTGCAGTACTGATTCCGGCACCAGGTTTTCCCGCACCCGGTCATCATCTGCGAGAGGTAGCGGCGCTCGATGCGCCGGCGGAGGGCCTTGCCTTCTGGGTCGTATACGTCGGCGTACAGCGGAGCGAAGCAGATGCCGCACAGTCCGAGAGAGTCGTTGGCTGCTGCTTTGTTGGTGCCCGGGATGCTGCGCCCGCCTTCCAACGTACGCCCGCAGTTTCTGTTCATGCATATGCGCGGCGGGGGCCGTGACAGACGCTCCAGGTCGTGATGGCGCAGATGGGTCTTCATCTCCCGAAGCCGGATGATCTTATTGCACAGATGGCACTCGGTCGTACGACCGCCATCGACGAGTTCGTGCGGTGTGAGGCCGGAGAGTACGACTTCCGGATCATTAATGTCGGGGTCCGAGTCGCCTTGCTGTGGCACGAGGAGATGACAGAATTGACAGAGGATCTGCTTCCCCGGGCAAGTTGTGGTGCGGTGATGAGCAAGCGCAGGAAGGCCCTGGGCCTCAAACTGACAGTTGGGGCATGAATACGATGTGTGGAAGACGGCGTCGTGCTTCGCCTTGCTCGATGTGTCATTGCCGTATTCGGAATCATGCGGGCAGTGCCAATGATTCTGCCACTCGGGGGATCTCTTTTGGAAGACATTTCCACACTGCGGGCAGAGGACATTGTTGCGGAGACAGAAGCTTTCGTGAAGAAACAGAGTCCGTTGAGGAACCCACTGCTGGCAATTCTTACATTGAACCTCGTCTGGTTCGCGAGGAGCGGCCTCCCGACGAGCCTCTGCTTCGGCGGCGAGAGAGGGAGTGACCACACGCAAGTTGTATTGCAATGGCAACTTCTGTTCCTTGCCTTCATTCTTCGCGCCGTCGAAACCGGAGGGTGCGTGAACCGAGATGTACATCGCCTCAACCTCCTCTAACTCCACGTTTGTCGGCTGAAGCCTGATTCGCTTGGGCGATCTGCCAGAGAAGTCTCCAAAGACGTGCTCATCGTCTCTTGGACGAGCCCGTTGCCGCCGCGACAGCGGGCTAACGAAGAGGTCGACATCTGCGCCGTCCGCGACCTCAAGCTCGATGTCGATGACGTCCGTGCGATTCCACTCACGGAGCTCGTAATCAACATACTCTCCCCTTAAAACCTGACCAGACACGTCCTGTCCAAAGGTAATGGGACCGCCGGTTGAGCTGCCTCCTTTTGTCCCAAGCGCGCGAGAAGCCTTCTCCAGCCGTCTTTTCAGCGTTTCCCTAGCCTGCTCCTCGTTCAACGGTTCGATATCAACCGCCAGGTCCGTGTCCACAACACAGATTCCCTCGCCCTCCGGCTCCACTTTATCGACGAGGAATCTGAAGGATTCGTTTCGCCCTCCCTGTACGGTCAGAATTTCTCCGGTGGTCAAGGTCGTAAAATTGTCTCGCAAGTAACGTTCTAGGAGCGCTTTCCAATCCTCGGGATCGTAGCCGGCTTCCAGTGGCCGGAGGCGAACATAGGTGCCCCTGGGCAACTGCTTCGCATGCACTGTGACAGTCGGGTATCCGCCTTGTGTAGACCTGTCAATCCCTGGCCTTCCGGTCACGTCCACCCCCCGCACCCCACCGTCATGGTGGAAGTCGCTGTCTTCCAGGCCCAGCGCACTCCGCAGGAACGCGCTGAGGGCGACCTCGTTCTCTTCGGCGGAGAACTCGCGGATCCCGGCATAGACGACCCGGCCGTTCTGCGGGTTGACAATGCGGAAGGTCAGCGGGTGGGGGAGCTGCTGCTGGCGCTCCAAGACCTGCTGCTCTCGAGCTCGCGCCTCCGCGGCAAAGGTGTACGGGTTGAAGGGATCGAAGCCACGGGTCAAGGCGCGGGAGCTCTGCGGCGCGACCTCTGTGACGGGCGCGGCGGCGAGGAGCTGCTCGAGGGCGGACTGGGGGAGCAGGATCTTGTCGCCGGGGAGCCTGGGGGTGCGAACCGGCGGGGTCACGGTCAGCTGCGACGACCACTTCAAGGCGTCCGCGTCCGTCGACATCTTGTCAGCTATGGGGGAGAGAGGGAAGAGAAGTGGATCGAGGAGACGCCGCGGTGCATGTTGGGCCTGGGAGGCGCCGTGAAGGCAGAGCGGTGCTCGACATGGTCGAAGGGCCGCGCGCGTTCTGGAAGATGCGGCGCTGTCGGCGGTCTGCCCGGCCGTCAACTCCATCGGCGATAAGATAACGAGATATACTATCCAACGATGAGCGTTTGAGACCCACGTCCTGCACACGAACGTCGAAGAGACGGCCGTGCTCTTGCATCCTCTTGCGCCTCTGGTGTTCCGGAGCCTTGAGTTGGACCAGGCCTGGTTTGTGCGCCTTGAAGAGATGAGACCTGCATTGCGACATTGACTCATGTTGCTGGCAGCATGCTTGCAGGATATCCTTATATCCTGGCAACGAGGGTTGAGAGACCTCTGGCCGGATCTCTCCTCTTCTGCATCTCAGATGGCCATCCAGCAGTCAGAAGCCCCGGGATCGAGGCGTCTCCCTCCAGGCAGCATCTCCCTCCATCGTCCCTCCGTCGTCTCTCCAATCCACCGCGGCCGATGTGCACGTACAGTCTCCAGTCGTGCCGCGTGCCTTGCAGACGTTGCCTGGCATCCAACCGCTCCAACACATCACCCTCTGGCGATGCTCTTCCTCTGATTCTGGCCAGTGTTCCTTTCCTGACTCTGTCTCCAAGACCCGGTCCGCGTCTCTCGTGGTGCCTTCCCTGGTTTGCACCCTGCTCTGGCCGCTAGCCCCTCACCCGGATCCTCCCTCGTGTGGAGCACTTCACTCTGACTTCACTCACGTCTGAGCATAAAAGAGTTATACCACCGCCTGGACGGAGCCTCATCTACATCCCATCACAGGCATCTTGCAGCAGGAGACCAAGAGAGATGAAGCTGCGTCCCAAACCCTCGAGTGGGAACATGCCTGCAACAACAGTGACCTCCTCGAGGAAGTCCAAAGCTGGAGTCCAGAAGCCCAGGTCCAGGAAAGCCAACTCCACTCAGGCTTCCCATCTCAAGAAAGATGCCCTCGCTTCGAGGGCAGTTAGCGTTAAAGATCAATCCAATATGAAGTCTAGCAAGCGTGCCTCCTCGACGACTTTCCATGACAAAGCGGATCCCATTGCCTTCTCCTCACTGGAGAGGCTCCCTGTGGCGGAAGGAAATGAAAGTGGGAATCGTCCTGGTCTTCCATCCTCCAATCCGTCAAAGAAACGTCGCATCAGCTTTGCGGATTCCGTTGAGTCCAGTGAGATACCAAGCAAACCTCAAAGCAAGCCTCGTAGTCGTCCAACTCGTCCGTCAGCCAGATCCTCCCGCGTCGAGGAAAAGCAAGAGAAGACGAGCGTGTCCCAGTTGAACGATTCCTCCAGCACACGTCGTCGCGGCCGTGAAGCAGCATATCGAGAGTGCAATATATGCGCCACCAACAAGCCACTTGGACGCAACGGGTCGAACTTCCCCAAGTTTGAGCAATGCAACCATGAGCCTCTTACGTGCACTGACTGTGTTGCGAAGCATGTCACCGTCACCCTGGAGTCTCGAAAGCCCGTCGTTCCCGAGGACGAGGAGGATACGAGCAAAATCGCAACCGCAGTCTGGTCGCTCTGCAGCTGCCCGCAATGCGGTGTGTCCCTCACGGAGGAGGCTCTCTTCCCAGCGCTATCCCGCGCTGATATGAGTCGCATTAGCGCGCTTGTTGCCGTCAAGGCCCGCAAAGAGGGCCCCCGCTGGTTCTCTTGCATCTCCCCGACCTGTAACTCAGGCCAGATCCATCCAGTGATTATCAAGGACGGGGTCGAGGTCCAGAAGGTGACATGCGTGGCGTGCGGTTTCGAGGGCTGCTTCTATCATCGGCTGCCGTGGCATGAAGGTTATACCTGCGGCCAGTACGACGACAACCATCCTTCGGCCAAGAGCTCCCAGAGTAGTGTGAGAAAGATCAAACAGATGACCAAGAAGTGCCCGACCGCGGGATGTGGATGGCGGGTCGAGAAGGCTGGAGGCTGTGACCACATATACTGTGAGTGCTATATTTCTCCCCCTCCCCAGCGTTTTACTTTCCCTGTCTCTGTACATACAAGAGACGCCATAGAAATCTCCATTGCACCGTAGTTTGATACACTACTATAGCATTGCATGATCCACTGACATTTTACGTGCTCACACAGGCATCAAATGCGGGCAGTACTGGAACTGGGGATCAGTCAAGTACGATTCCAAAAGACCAAAACGATCCTATTAGTAAGCGTCACGGAACAGCGAGCTCAATTGATGGTCATTAGTCAAGTGTATGTTTCCAAGCAAGCAAACAGCCACGAAGGGCTGAGGACGGAGAGGGATTTTATGAATCGAGAATGAAGGACGTGGAAGTTGACGTTTGAGGACGGACGGAGCGTGACTTTCAACATAGCTAGCTAAGTCAGAATGCTCTGATGGATCCATTTCACCCATTATCGTACTCTAGTATGTACACTACCTGACGTACGTAGGTATCTAGACTAGTAAGTACTTGGTAATCTTGACCTGTTGAACCGCAGTCCGACGCTACGCAACCTCGTCCAGTTGGACCCTGGAACTTGGAAGATGGTCTGAGTTTCCACTATGGAGCTGTTTAACTTAGAAGCTAGATACAATAATAATAATAATAAGGTTCTAACCCAATCCAACTTTAACTTCCGTCAGGTAGAGGTCTATTACCTTGTATCGCATTACAACGCTACATATAGAAAAGAGAGAGAGAGATGCAATCACCTATGCTGATATGATATATATGATATGATATGATAACGATATGTCAGGAGCATGTCTTCGTATTTATCTACAGTACATACATACATGTCTACACCCAGTACTATTGTCTGTATCCGTAAGAAAACAAAAGAAAGGGAGATTTTTTTTTCCCTTTCTTTCCAACACTGAGTGGAGGAGGAAACGCCGAGAATCCGACCATATAATATAAATCCGAACTGAGCCAGCAGTAGTATAACAAACCTTGGGTCATGTAACACATCCAAGTAGGTACATAGACCATGAACCAACCATTAAAGCCGTGAACCACCAGTATCCAAGCAAACAAAGTTCCCAGCGCACAAACAAAGGGGAAAAAAAGGCCCCCATCATGCCGAAATTAAAGGTGTTTGCGCTGAGCAGAAGATGCAAATAAACCCATGCAAAAAGTGGAGATGGTATATGGATCATTAGGGGAGTGTGGAGGGAATCGTGTCTCGAGAATAAGAAGCAGCCGGTTTCGCTCCGCCAAAATGTCGTCATGACTTTATGCGTATAAGCATATCGTATTTCCAATCGTCATTTCATCGCAAATTAGTTATTCGATAATGGGGATGGGTCGTAATCTCAGTAGATGTCTCCTCTCAGTCGCCGACGTGAGCTGGTATTACACCAGTCGCACTGTACCATCGAAGCCTGTTAGCGACATTCCGAAACGTCTGTGAGGCAATATTTCCTGCGGGTCCATACCATTGTCGAAGAGCAACCTTCGTTATGCTCGATGCAGTACTCGCCCTGGCAGCCTTGACAGGTGCGCTGGCATTCAACCTTGCAGCTCGCGCACTATACAAATATCAGTTCCACCGGTTCAGCCTGACCCCTTCCGCTAACGAAACACTTACGGTTGGCCCGCATTCCCAGCAGTCCCTGCTCACACCGGGTCCAAGCTTCTGCAACGAGTCAGCGACGTGAATCCAGGGAGAACAAGAGAATTATACAAGAACACGGAGCAATACCTTTCGTTCCGGAGAGCCGCTAGGACGTCTCACTGCCGTCTGATGAGGAGCGAGGCTAACTCTAATCCTTTCCGGATGTGGAAGGCAGTTGAAGCAGAACCACTTGTTGCACCGGTGGCACCAGCGGTCCGTCAGACATTCTTCGCACCTCGCGATCAAAACCGGATGTCCGTCTCCAGACGGATGCGGGTTCTTCGCTTCTGATACCTTGGAAGAATGCAGGGGAGGTGGGCTGAGCAGGGGGAAGTACTCGTCCGGAGATTGTCCCCAGACGGCCGGCCCCTCTGGAGAGCTATGGCAACCATCACAGCCTCTGGGGCCAAGAGCGATGGTGGCGATCGCAGGTCTGAGGAGCCCGCCCTCCGGTCGAGGACCGTTTTCATTAGCGGACGAGTAGAGATCCACATTGTGTCGAGGCCCGCGACACAGGACAGCATCAAAAGCGATAATACCCTCGCACTTCTTGAGGGTCTGCGCCCAGCCCTCCTCAATGGGACCCTTCAGGAGCTTTCCGGATGGTCTGTACCACGCATTCTGCGAATGACAGGGATCGGGTTCACGCGCTGCAGGCTCGTGGTTCGAGGTATGACAGGATGACGCTTGGCAGGCGGTTTTGGAGTCGCAAAGCCGAGAACTCCACCAATCTCGATATCTACGGCGTGATGTGGGACGGCGTTGGTTGATTGGGGTAAAATAGTAGATTCCCTTTACCCTTGGCATTCCGCTGGGACGCGTTGGTCGGACCGCATGCTGAATAACCTGCATGAGCTTGCGCTCGTTCAAGTGGAGGCATTCCCTAATCGACAGGATGCTGACGTTGAAGCGGTCCGTCAAAATGATATCGGCCACCAAGTCTGCTGGCACCGAGAGGCCGTCCAGGATCAGGGTGCGGACGCTTTGAAGGATCGACCGCCGCTCCAGGTTGCTCAAGATGCCCCTCAGAGGTCCAGAATAGAACTCGTCCTCGGTCAACGACTCGTCCATCCGCTCGCTCCTCCACACCTGGCCGCCGGAGTCGATCGGTGCGATATTGGGCATCTGCGCGCCACGGCACCTTGTCAGGTCAAGGTGTCGGAACACATAGGGTGTGTCCATGATCACGGAACGCATCGACCGCGATGTGGCCGCAAGCGAGAGGAGCGACGAGATGGAAAGATAAGGAGCCATATGATCGAGAATGACGCTGTTTGACAATACATCCAGCAAAGTAGGCCGTTTGGGCGGTAGCTCAGCGACCACAGGTTGCTGCTCCTCGAGAGCATCTTCGTCCTTCCCGTCACCGGGCCCTTCGCGCACCACCGGCGCAAGGCCAATGTCTCTGGCGGTTAAGCGACGGGTTCCGTAGAAGAAGTCGGATGCACGTCCGATCAGGTTCTTGCGGTACGCGGCCATGGCACCGGCGGTGACGTCCTCCGCCAGCATCATCACGGGCGCAGCGTTGGGTTGGATCTCCTGCAGAGCGGCTCTGGCCTTGACCAGCTCCGACTCCAGCAGGTCGATCGTGGACTGCAGAACGGCGGGCATGGCTTTGGTGTTACCGGGATCGATAGCTGAGACCAGTGTAGACCATAACTCCCCTTGTGGCATAATAATAATAATAAATCGATATAAAAAACAGGTGAAGCAGCAGACGGGAATGACGGAGCAGAAGTATCAACCGGTGGGGAGGGGATCCCGGGCTCGAAGGCAAATACAGGTACTAGGTACCGTCCGCTCTGACTCCTCCGTGAGAAAGGGGAGACTCACGCGGACAGAAAAAAGAGATGGAGCACAAGGCACGATGGGCGGCAGTGGGGACTGACAGCCGCGCCTTGGCGAGTTAAAAAACGGAGTCGATCTTGACAGAGGAAGTAAAAATAGTTAAGAGGGGGATCGGTCTGCCACGGAAGGACCAAAAGAGCAAGTCCGGGGACCCGCCACGCAGGGAGTGGGTGGAGGCGAGGTCGGAGCGAGCCAGAGACCGCTGTCCGCTGGGACCCGGTGCGGGGAACGGGGCGGTTGGGCTCTGATATCAGATTAGGCTCTGATGGAGAGGCTGCGAACCGCCCAGCTGGAGACAGATATACTGCGTACTGATGCGCAATAATGATAATGAGAACGAGACAAGTCACAGGGACAGCGGGAGCGACGACGATGGGGCAGATGGGAGAGGGTGGCGGAAAAGAGGGGCCCGGGGAAGGACGAGAGGCGGCGGCCTTTTGAGCCCTCCAGGGCGGTCTGTGAAGCAGACGGGGGACGGTGACACGCCGTCGACCGACGGACAGGACTGGGGAGTAATAATGCCTGGAGAGGGAGAGGAATGAGGAGTGAGGAAGCGCCGCAAGCCTCCGCGTCAGGCGTGGGGGATGCGGCCCGACATGCCTGATGCCAGATGCCGGCGATGACTTACAGGCGTCCGCTGCTCCACCGGGTCACGCGCCCGCACACGCGTCCCGCCGGTGAGCCTTTGCTGCTCTGCTCTTCCGCTGCCCGCGGAACTTCGAGCTCGACGGAGTTCCCGGAGATACCACGGCCCGTGGGCGCAGGAGCAGATGAGAGGTCTCTCTCTCTAGATATCCTTACTCTCTTTCCTCTTTCTCCTCCTCTCCCACGGATCCCATACTCCGTATCCTGTACACATGTACTCCGTACTGCAAAGTTCATATCCCGATCGCCTTTTCATGCCATATCATATCTCGCCTAAAACAGGTGCAACCGCATATCCCAGTCCATATAACAAGCTGACGCACTATCAAGCTTGGCCCGCTTGGCAGCCTCGCCCAAGACACTCCCGTCATGGATCATGATGCTAAATCACACCTCCACTGCACCTGATAAGTTGATTCCTAGAATGTCGGCAGATCCTGCCAAGAAAGGGGGTGGAAAGTCCCTTCGTTATGCCGTGCCTAGCACTGCTTGGTACTGTACATACATACTTCGTACCTTACTACTCCTACTCCATAAAGCTGGATGCGCTACCTACGTAGCAGCAAACCCTCAGAAGTTTTTTTTTTTTTTTTTTTTTTTTTTTTTTTTTTTT
>JGI26051J44788_1000747_pt1 | contig 15360 bp, 13 predicted proteins | sample HigsolmetaGSP13D_FD_44788 | JGI IMG/M metagenome (IMG submission 44788) | reverse complement strand
TCGAGCCATATTTTAACAGTTGAACGTCGTCCAACGGCTCGAGCATCGAGGCCCTCCGATCCCTGCGGGCTGCTCGAGCCTCGTGCTTCGCATTCGCCGAGGCCTCCACTCGTTCCGGGGGAGCGCTCCGAACATGGCGGGCAGGCATCTCGTGAGATGATGATGCTGGATGTCTACTCCGTACAGTCCTATCGCAACTCAGGAGTCTGGCAGGGCCCACCTTGTCTGTCTTGTTGGGCTGGGCTCCATGCAGCGCGACCAAGTTGTGCTCGGATGCACCGAACACCATCCGGTCCGGGAGATCCCTGAAGTCGTCCGTCACAGACGGAGTACCTGAACCGCGCTGACCGCGTTGGCACGTCGTTGGCTGGGCAGAGGCACAGGTGAAGTCATCAATGACCTTCGACAGAGGTTGACCATCTCCAACGGCAAAGATCACTTTCGAGCAGGCCGCGGGCGGCGGGAGCTAGGGGCATGCCCCAGCCTGCCGGCCGTCTCTTATTATTATTAAGATTATTATCGAGTGGAAGACTCCACGCTGGGTCTTGCCCCGAGGCTGACGGACGGGCCAGCCTCTAAGCACCGCCTTCTCGGCTTATCAGGGCAGACACTCGAACGCCCCCCGACCCCATCATCGACCGATCGCTGTGGCGCCTGCACTTTGATGCTTCGCGCCCCTCGCCGTTTCGGTCGACTGAGAGAGATGCTGTTTCTTTTGGCCGTCATCTGTTCCCATTGAAGGTCAGTTTCGCCGTGAACATGCTCAACCGGACATTTCTGCCTCGCCGGATGTGATGGAACGCTGCGATAGGTCCCCTTTAACTCGCCATTCCGACCGCCAAACCGAACAGTACCGGACAGCCGCCCAATAGGCGCGATGACCTCGAATCCTAAAGCAGACAGAGCGCAGGAGCGCCAGGCCGAATCTACATCCGCTTCTGCTCCTCGAAAGAGACGGAAGAGAACCGGTGGGAGCGGTGCTGCCGACGATTGCTTCACTTGCGCGAAGCGTGGGACCAAATGCGATCGACGGCGGCCATATTGTTCCCAGTGTCTGGAACTCGGTAGGGACTGTTCGGGATACAAGACGACATTGACATGGGGAGTGGGAGTCGCGAGTCGAGGAAAACTGCGTGGTTTATCGCTTCCCGTGGTCGGCCTCGCTCAGCAGAAACCTCGCCGGCAGAGCGAACCTGACGAGAAGGAGAAAACTCAACGACGACAGGGTGCTCAACTTCCTCCTGCCTCTGGGCCCGGAGCATTCAATGCGTCTACAACGGCTTTGCCTGCTGCTCAATGTGTCGAAGCTGCATTCGCTCCAGGTCACCTGCCTCATTCCCTACCAACATGGCCCGGGGTTCACGACAAAAATCCATGCACTCCAAACTTGCCTGCGACGTCCGGGGCGTCCTCACACCATGTGAATGGCGTCTACCACGGCATTTACACCTCCGTTCCGCAAGCTACCACTTCGGGTTCGAGTGGTAGCGCGAGTACCGGGCTTGGAGCTCCCATGGTAACCTGCGCTGATGCTGGTATACAGGGCTACCATCCAGGCACTTCCGTGCCACAGAGAGATTCAGTTCCTCGCCAGTGGCCACACACCATTAACCCTACTTTCCAGTTCGGTGAGGGAAGTAAACCCGTGTCCTCTGGATTTTCCCCGGCGTTTACATTCTCCGGATGGTCCTCACCTGCTCTGCATGGCGAACACACAGCGACAAGGGAAGATGTGGAAGAGCAACATGCAGGGCAGAGGACGAATCCTGAGCAGTCCGGCTCTCAGCATTCTGATAGCACCAGTTTGCGTCTGGACAAGTCTCTTGCGACTTCCTTGCCTCGGTTACTCCTCGACCACTCTGTTGGACGCACTCCACGACTCAGGTATCTCATAAGCTACTTTGCAGAAGTCATTGCTCCTGTAATTGTGGCGTTTGACAGACCCACGAATCCATTTCGTACTCACATCCTGCGGTTGGCCCAGGAGAGTGAAACCTTACAACATGCAATCGCCGCTTTGTCCGCTAGCAACATGAGGCAAAGACGGGAGAGGAAGATACTGTCGACAGAGAGGACACTCCCGGCTCGCAGGTCATCGTTAGCTCATCGTGCTTTAACTGACGAATCATTTCAAGACCAGTACGGCATAAAGACTCCCGAAGACCCTACCAGGGAGGAGCTGTACTACAAAAGGACGGCAATCGTATCCTTGAACGCTCAACTCGCGGATCCTGTTCGGCGGCTCGCAGATTCGGTATTGGCTACCCTTCTTATACTCTGCCTCTTCCACATCTGCGATACGGGAGTGGCCAAGTTCCAAACTCAATTTGCCGGCGTTAAGAAATTGCTAGCCATGAGAAACCGTGGTCCCGGGACCGAGTCTGAAGAAGCTAGGTGGTGTACCAGGATGTTCACTTGGTTCGATGCCATGACAGCAGCCATCAACGACCGCGAGGGCCAACTGCAAGGAGAGTACTTGGATATTGCCGTCGTCTCTGATGAGGAGTGGGCCCTGGAGAACTTGGCCGGCTGTGATGGGCGGTTGTTCAAGACTATCGCACAGCTTGGCCGGCTAAATCTTCTGAGCCAGAACAAGCCTGTGGAGCAGCGTTCTGCGACGGACATGTTTGCTGCTACTGCCGTCCTTCCTCCTTCGATGACCCATTATACTACGCACCCACAGATCCCCTATCAGGATCTCCTCTCTTCAGCTGTCGGTATTAGCGGATCCCTATTCCCAACACCTCCGGAAGCGGAACGAACTGGTGACACCTCTCGCGCTCAATTTTGGAGAGAGTGGTATTCGATACGGCAGAGACTTGAGTCGTGGCGTCTTGATGCCTTTCCTGCTGCCTGGAGCACTGGAACGGCCTCTTCTTCATTATCATCCCCCTCCACATTAGTCCCACCCGCACATAGCTACCTTTCCCCTCCTTCTTCGCCGATTTCACAATGTCTCGTGGCCCCCGACAACCTGGCGGACCTCTCCAACATTTCCGAGTCCTTCCGCTACTCTGCCATTCTGTATACTGAACGGCTCGCCTATCCGGACCTTCCTTCCAGCCATCCCCGCATCCAGAATCTCGTTCTCACAGCCTTGCATTACATATCCGCCGTCCAGTCAGATGTGTACCTCCTCTGGCCTCTCTTCATCACAGGTTCAGAGTGTGTCCTCGAGGCCCATCGTGACATCATCCGAAAACGCTGCAGAGACATACAGAGGGACTCTGGCTTCTTCAACAACATATCCTGTCTCGAGCTATTGGAGAAGATCTGGGCCAGAAATGGCAACGGCAGCGGCGGCGTTAACGAGCGCGAATCTCATGCGGGACAAGCCGCTGCAACCGTCGGCGGTATCGCTGCCGACAGCCTTCCCGGAGGCTATGCCACTGGTCTATTGGGACAGGGCCCTTCGGGGAAGACGGCAGTGACACCTGCAAGGGCGGGTGTGGATGGCTGCGGGCCGGGGTTTAGATGGCTTAGCGTCATAAGAGACGAGGGGCACGAGGGCGAGTATATCGTCGTTTGACTCAGGATTATTTATTTATTTATTCACCGCTGTAATTATCGATACTGCACAGATGTCTGAACAGCTTGAAGTGAATATGTTTTCCATTGGAATTGGAATGGGTGGTGCTGGCTTGGTTATACTGATTTGGAATTGATGGGATGCTTTTTTTTTTCTTTTTCCTTTTTTTTCGGGATGAATGACGATTAGGGACATTTGTTTCCGTATGTCCTCCACGTTCGTTATGTACTGTACCTGGGTACGTATATATAACAGACATATTCTGCAAGAAATAAACAAATAGCAGGGACGCTTCGTCCAGGAAGGACTAGGTATCGTGATCACTCGATTTGCTTCATTATTATTTACATCATCCAGCCACATGTGTCCATACCTAAAGATAGATAGAAGGATGAACGAAAAGAAGATTATCTCACATAGACCCAAACCTTTCTTTATCTGTCTGCATGCAATATCTGTCTCCCTAATCCATCCGACACTTCGAGCCTGGCTTGGCCTGGGCTCACCTTGTTCCCACAACCATTCTGTTCAGACACGACAGGATGTGTTTGTCATGAACTCTAAAGAAAGTGGTTGAAACTACAACTGTTGGACTATCTTCTTGTGGCTTACTGGAATCGAGGCGTGCCAATGTGATGTAAATAAGAAATGTTGATGCGATGTACGATGCACAGGATGCGTACAGGAGGAGCTTGGATGCTTGCTGTTGGATTTGATACACTGCGTCTAGAGTATTTAAGTACTAAGTAGTATTTGTAGGAAGTCGATGCTACAAGTCCACAGACAACCATTACTGCCATGAAGGGAAGAATATTCTCGTCCATCTTGCTACTTACTAACGCATGCTACAACCTCCCCGCCGCCCTCATCGTCGCCTCCCACTCCTCCCTCACCTGCCTAAAGAACCCCTCATGCATCAACACCCTCAGCCCCAGCAACGCATTCGCCTTGCCCGCCCGCAACGCCTCCCCGTGCGCAAACTCCGTCCCCGCCGCCTCGCGGAACGGCGGCGTGTGCGGCATGTCGGCGGCGTCGATGCTGAAGAGCGCCTGGATCCCCGGCGCGATGTACGTGCAGTTGCCGAAGTCCGAGCTGCCAGCGGCCCTGTCGTCCTGGCGGAAGGCCTCGTCCAGGGCGAGGAGCTTGTCGGGGGGCATGCCGAGGTGGTCGATCATGTCTTGCTGGTAGTGGGTGGCGAGGACGCGGTTGGTGATGACGTCTTCGTAGAGGGCGTCCCTGTTTGGGGGTTGTCAGAAAACGATTCGACGAGGCCTTTCATCCCTTCCTTCCACCAGGTTCCCATTTATATGGAAGATAGAACGGACCAGTGGAGCTTGACGGTACACCCCGTCGCAGCAGCAGCGCCCTCAAAGATGGGAACGACTCTCTTCCTCAGCGCCTCCAGGGCCTTCGCATCTTTCGCCCGGATGGAATACGTCCCGGCCGCATAATCCGGGATGATATTCGGCGCCTTCCCCGCCTCCAGGATGACCGACTGGATCGTCTCCGTCTTCTGGATCTGCTGCCTCAGACACGCCAGCCCATTATACGCCATGACGATGGCGTCGCAGGCGTTCTGCCCGTTCCACGGCGCGTACGCCGCATGCGACGGCTTGCCGTGGAACGTCGCCCGGAACTTCCACGACGCGCGCGAGATCAGGACGGGCGTGGAGTAGTCCTGCATCGCGTGCGTCATCAGGCACACGTCGCAGTCCCTCCAGGCGCCGTTGTTCGCCATGATGTATTTCCCTCCGCCGGTCTCCTCGGCTGGGGTGCCCATCACCACGATTGTGCCTGGGACGCCAAGTGTCTCCATCGCGTGCGCGGTGCCTATCGCGGAGGCGAGGGATGCTGTCGCGATGAGGTTGTGGCCGCAGGCGTGGCCGATCTCGGGGAGGGCATCTATTTCAAATCAATCGAGAGATCAATTGGGTTTGTCACGATTAGCAGGAGACTGATGGCCCTATTATATACGACAAGAGCAATTGACGTACCATATTCGACGTTATAGCAGACCGTTCTCCCTCCTCCGACGAAAGCAATCCGCGCCTCGAACGCAGTCTCGAGCCCGTACACCCCTCGTTTGACTGTCCACCCGCGCGATTCCAAGAAGTTCGACAGGAGCTTGCAGGCTTTGACTTCCTGGAACATGACCTCGGGGTTGTTCCAGAGCTTTCATTTTATCAATGAGATCAGATCATCGAGATCAAAAGGGGTAAATAAATGAAAACCAGCAGCCTTGTTTCAAGAACTGGGCTGGCTTACTTCAAGATTGACACGGCGCAGTTCACTACCGGCAGCGTCCACTGCGTCGTGGACGAGTTTGACCACCTGCGGAGTGAGCTTGACGGTTTCGATCTGAGGTCCCATCTCTGGTGCTGCAGCAATAATAGAAATATGGTTCTTGGACCGAAGGGCTTGTGTCTGTTAATGCCAGGCCCCTGTCGAACGTCGGGAGTGTTATATTCGAGCACAGTTGAAGTCCTCTTCCGGGATCACTCGATAACTTCAACTATAACGTCAGTCAGCCCACAAGTTCCTATCAATCTAAGCTTTTCCTCAACCAGGGGCGACCCAAGTTGAGAGTCTGGTTCCGCTCATAGTCTATACTGACTGTCAAACCTAGGTACATAGTGCTTAGGTACTGGACCGTACCAAGTACTACCTACCTGAGGCAGCGGAACACCCAACACCAAAGACACGGATAGGTGCAGGAGAAGCAGTCAGCAGACCGCGATTTCGGAAGAAGTGGTTGGTACAGTACCTAGTACAAGTAGGTAAGCACAATGCAATGCATAAGTGCCTATCTACCTGGGGTATTCCGGCCGGGCCCGATAGGTCGATAACGCATTCCTTTCTGAAGCCAGTCGCTCCGCGACGTTGAGACCGTCCGCGACTGTTTTCATACACGCGATTACGTCCATAGGTACCCTACCCGGATATTTCCCTCCTTTGGTGATTTGCTTGAGGTATGTCTATAGAGATAAGAAGACATACACGGGTATTGCGCGATCCGCTGCTCTGGAAGTTGTTTAGATAGGTGCCGCGCAATCTGCACCAAAAGCATGGTCATAGAAGAGCACATTGAAACTAGGCTGTCCTTATTTCTAGAAATACATGTATGTATGTCCATGTGCATAGGTACATGCACATACCCCTTCAAATAAACGGAGTTGGTCGAGATCATCAACATCCAACATATATGATATTCTGAATTCTGCAGCAAAAAAAAGAGTTACAGGAGCAGAGCTATTATCTCCAGACTGAATACCTAGGTCCCTATATACAGCCTCCGCCGACAAAGCAACATCCTCAGATGAGTCCCAGGTCACCTGTAGATGTAGATATTTTTTTTGAATCAACCCGTACACAGGGCCCCATATCTCATATCATAATCGCTGAAATGCATATCTCAGCACGCTCAACGGCTACAAAAAGCCTAAGATTGATCAATCTCGTTACATCCAATAAAAATAAATAAAATCGTAACATGTCGAACTAACTGTCCGCAGTGAGAACAATACTAGAAAGAACTCCATCTCTGTCAGCAAGTAGGTATAGGTACCTAATATATCTTTGGAAGAAGGGCAAAAAGGAAAAAAAAGGAAGGAAGAGATGGCACTCATAGGAGGTACATATATGCACTCACATAAAACCAGGTTGCAGAATGGATGACCTATCTCAATTCCTCAGGAACTCCATACAGTAGATCTAGTTAGCTCATTTGTCTCATGCACACATGCATATTACTCATGCAGTTATCTACCACGGTGGTATACTACTGTTGGTACATAGATGAAATAAACCATCACCAGGGACCGGAGATAGAACAGAAAGTGAGATTGACAGCGCAGTATATAATAACGCAGGCACAGTACCTACCTACACCTCAGCCCTTTACCATCACTGCCTGCCTGAGGATGTGGAATTGAAAGCATTTGCGTATTCATTATTCTCCGCTTCTGCCGACACATTCATTCATTCATCCCTTTCCCTTTCGTACTCTACTATACTACTACTACTACTACTACTACTACTACTACTACTGTACGGCTACGTAGCTGGGTAGTACCTACCTAGTTAGGAAAGTAGGTAGGTGGTTAATCGAACTAATAAGCCATGTTCAGTTGCACACCTTGTCACTTGGTACAGTAGGATAGGTTGACTGTTTGCAGATTAGATTAGAGACCCGGAGAATAGAGGAGTATCCGTGTATCGGTCTGTTCATATCCTATTCTATCCTATTCTTTCCCTTCCGTCTGACAAGTTCCGCCGAACGGGTACGCGCAGTAACATAGGTACTGTATATACCTGAAGTACTCAGTTGCTTCAGTTGCTTGCTTGTCCTATCATATCTATCCACTTAGGTAATATACTGCGTATGTAGGGTGCAAGTTTATCTCCCTTCAGGAGAAGTGAAGAGCAGTGAAGAGAAAAGAAAAGAAAAGAAGAAATCGATAACTGATCGAGTAACAAACAAACAGGCCCAGCCAGATGAGACGTGGATATGTCCGGAGGCTTTCCCCCGACTTGGTCCCTATGTACTGTACTCACTGAGAGAACGTTGTTTTGCAGTCTGCAGATTGCCAGCGTAGTATGTGTGTACATGTATGTACATGTACATGTAGGTAGTGTTGGCACCCTGAGAAGAGAGAGAGCGAGAGACAGAGAGAGAGTCAAGCCGGTGCATGAAAGACAAACCCATATGCGTCATACGGATATCATCCTCTCCGAGGGGCAAGCAATGTTCTCTGTTCAAAAGTCAAGCCAAGCCAGATCTCGATATGCGAGGCAAGATTGCATCATTTGAGGGACATCGGACCGATAAGCCGAGTCCAAGTCAGGCGGGGACATGAATCACTATGGATGTGCACCAATATGCCGGTTTCAAACTGCTGGAGTCGTGCTCGATAGGCTTTTTTTTTCCCAAGGTAAGGGCGGGAAAAGGCCTAATTATTGGTGCCCAAACCAAAACATTCTCCATTTGTCTGTACAGTAGTCTGTCTGTATATGTATGGAAGCGGGTCTAGAAATCCCCAGGGAGAGGGAGAGGGAGAGGTCAAGAAGCCAGAAGCCAACCAAAGATCAACCGGCGCAGCCGCTGAGTGGACGGTACCTATCATGTATGGAGACCCATACCCATACCCCGCGGCAACGGGGCGCTGTGCGGCGGCAGCATGACGACCTGATGTCCGGCCGGCCTAACGCCTCGTCTAAGAAACCCCAAGGTACTGGCTACCCTAACTCCCTAAGGCATATCTCTGGTCAGCGTGTCGAACGCTCATTTGTAGACTGTCCTCCGTACTCCACATTGGGTCAGGATGTACAGTACCGTAGCGTAGGTAGGCGCGCAGACTGGATCTAGATCTAGAGGCTAGAGCCTAGAGCAGTCCTTGATTCGAAGAGGAAATAGGCCCGACCCAATCCTGGGTTTTATCGTTAAATGTAGCTAAGCAAATATCAGTATAGTATACTCCGGACAGAGTACCTGAGAGACAAACGAGCCGTACGTATCCTCATATCAGGTGACCTGACCAACAAGCCTGGAGGGGTGCATCGCAGGACGTACAGCAGAGGAGGGGTCCGGTTGCTCCATCGTCTCTGTGGGGCTCGCCCATTACGAGGGGCTCTGACAGTTATCACCGTCGCGGATCGCGGACCGCTGCGGAAGAGCCCGTAGCTTGTCGCAAGTGCATGACCTCTTGCGGTCCATCGGGCGGAGGGAGTACAGGACAGCAGTAGTGGTGGTTCGCGAGGGGTCCAGAACTCCGAGCATTGGAACCTTGGCTTGCGGGGTATTGAATGAGATGATGTATAGGAGCCGCAGGGTCTTTCTTTCAACAACATATACAAAAAAAAGGAATGCAGGTGGCTTAGACAATATTGTAATCGACGATGCAGGTCGGACAAGGGAACTGAATAGAAAAACGAACCAAATATAGATAGCGATAAGGGCTCAGGGCAAGGGCAAGGGCAAGGGCTGTGGGGACTCAGCCCTAGATTACGTTCCCACGCACACAAACAAAGGGGGTCGGAAAAACAGAAAAAAAAAATAAAAAAAATTTGGAGGCGACTGATCAGGTACGGATGGTGCTCATGCATCCCTGCACCTGTGGCTGGGTGCTCGGCGTGGGAGCAAGGGGCATGGCCGCATAGGAAATTACGGTGGGCCAATCTTGTCGCCTGGAACATATCCTTTATGCTGTGAAACTTGTGAGTGGGAGATGAAGGGGAGGAACACTTTTGCTACACAAGAACAGGGCTGGATGCGAAAAAACGGATTCTCTACCACAAAGGCTGAACGTGTGCAGGATTTGGCGCACGAATGATCTTGCAAAGAGAAAAGCCAAGAACAAGCGCAGGCAATCAAATTACCTCCAGCCAACCCTTGATTTGGTTAAACGTCGCCAGCGGAGCAAGGGGGCTGAAAATTTTTGCATCTCGTGTCTTGAAATAATAAGATCTTCAATAGAAGGCCCGGCTAGGGGCCACAGGGATGGGTTGAGCCCGAACCACTCGTTCGCGGACGGCTTTTTTTTAACCTAGCCTCCATCTAAACCGTGCACTGTATGAGACACGGCATCTGATGGCCGCGTGAGCAGTCATCTGAAAGATCGCTGGCAACCAGAAAGAGATGCCAATCAAGTGGTATTTCTGGAAGACAGACACCACAAAGCTTCACATACTATCCATAATCCAACGCATACGGTTCGATGGATGGCGGTCCTGACAAGGCTAAAAAGAGCCACCAATGCATGGCAAATCGCTTATCTGTTTAGGGCGCCGTCAAGATCAAGGATCAAATCACAAGGGCTCCATGATGAGCGTTGCAGGCTGTAACCGCCGCCCTCCGCGAGAAGCGAACCGCCAGCGCTGGAAAGGGGGGACGCCATGTGCAACGTTGAAGTCAATAATCGCTAAGATCGTTGGGTGCCAGCAGCAAGTGCGCGCGCCGCAGAGTTTCCCTTCTTGTCGTTTCTCATGCCTCTCAGCTCAAGCCTTCTGGTGGCTGGACAAGGTGAGGGAGATTCCAGGCTTCGCGACTTAGACAGAGTGAGTAATTTGAGGCGAGATCTGCCATCCTGTACTCCCAGCATACGGTGCACTGTCCTGTATATCAGCCGGTACCTACTGTGCCTTTACTATGGATTAACCTGCGGCAAAAACGACCCTGACACATAATGATGCAGTTGGCGTGGTTTTTCCTCCGTACAGAGACAAGTGCATGATACTCAGGGGAGGCGATACTCCAAGGGGCAGTTTGTATGTGTACATACATACCAAGTGGGCTCTACTGGCGGTGTTTCCAGCAGAATCGCGTATCATCGCTCGACTTGGAGCCCGCTGTGCAAAATAATGAGACAGGGGCCCAGATTCCCATTGATAATTATCGGCATTGTCCCTTAAAAATTTTCAAGCCGATCCGGCTGCTTGGAACTGTCTTCTATGTGAGCTATACCCTCTTGGCTCAGAGAATCTCCCCTTGACTGGCGCATTTCCAAGTTGCGGTCTGCCCAGCTGCAAGCCTGTCGACCAGTGGTTTTCCTCGGCTGGTCGCTGATGCCCGGTAGTCTCGAAGCAGTATGCAGACTTGCGTTTCTGTTCCTTACTTGGGAAAATAAACGATTTAACGCGCAACGGACATATCGTCTGTCCATGGACTGACATGCGATGACGTTCGCTGTGGATCAGATTAAGCGATCCAGTGGTTCAGAGCGTGATCTAGGGAATGTTCCGCTTATATCCATGGATCCAGACCCTCAACGTGGGACGGGGCGAACGCCTAGTATCCATACCGGAACCTCGTGCTGCAAGCATCCCGATCTGGCCTTCTACTTGGTGAATGCAACTAACCAATCTCATCGTCGGCAAGTTTTTTTCTCTGAATTGGAGAACAGCGTCTCGAGAGGTTGACGGTCACAACCGCCAACGGTGGCGCTGGAACGACGGAAACCCGTTTCAAGATCCGCCATTAATTAGGATGCACTGGCTTCAGCTGCCTTACAACGGTGAGGATTGCGAAAAGAGAAGCAGAAGATACTCCATAAATGGCTGAAGTTATTGTTCGGTACCGATGATGGAACTTGTATCGTCAAGAGTCAGCTGAGCAAGGATATAAGATGCTCATTGGATTTTTTAGACGATTGCCTTTAGAACCTGTCTCGCAGACGACAGGATCCCAATGCCAGATCGTCAAGTTCAGACGTCATACCACCGAGGCTGAACGAGGTGACTCAGCTTCCAACCTCGTGGAAGGTTATCTTCAGTCTCTACTAGGGGTTTTTGGACTGCCGTGACTTCTATTTGTTGCGAGGGCCTTTACGCGGAAGGGTGGTTATCCGGGGTGGCAGTGTGGCGCTGCATGGCGTCCTATTAATAATAATCCATGGCACACAGTCGCTTTCAAGGGTGAAGATAAGTGCGGTTTTTGCACCATTGAGGATATTCTCGTAGCCCATCGAAGTGATGCCGCTGCGTCAGCTGCGGCCTCCAACGTACGCAACGAGGGATCTTCGTAGGGCTGTGCTTGGAGGTACTGCGCGTATGACGGCTGAGGCTGAGCCCCAAACAAGGGAGTGCTCGCTTCACTTTGCAGTTGCTTTACCCATTAAGTATGTGAAGGCTGCTCCGAAATAGCAGGGAGGAACTCGAGAAAAAAAATTTTTTTGTCGTTAGAAACTCTGCGTTAATTAATCGAGCATGCATCATCCCATGAACGGCACTGAGGACATGTTTGCTGTTGGTATGTTATTGAAAGAGCGCGCATTGCGGTGGCTGGAGAGGAATTAAATCATCAAGTACCAGATTCTGCTGTTCCTGAACAGTCCACCGCATTTCGACGCTGTCTGATGTAGGCACCGGGCGTTCATCAAGGTGATATATGGCAGTGCGGCTGCCTGGTCCGGGTGATCCAGGGTCAACTGAGGTTGGCAATTTAACCGGAGAGTAGATGAACGAAATCGCCTGATACGACGCCTGGTCATCCGGGTGATGGAACACAGAGTCCCCTATGATATATCGATGGAAGGGACGTCCTTCAAGTGGTCGACATCAAGGCAGCAAGCAGGCATCGTCGTCTCTCGATATGAGTAAAATATGACTCTTCTGGGCAGCCCCGTTTGCCGCTCTCACAGGGTAGAGGAGACATGATGCCCGACAAGCCTTGCCAGATGTAGAATGTACATGCACAAACTGAGACTGATATCCCGGGTGATCTGGCTGCGCGTCCTCGTCTAGTCTCGCGGCTGCGACTCCCTGATGTTCGGATATGAGCTCAGGAGAACTCCCAGCGGAAGAAGGCCGGTTGCGGGACCACCGTGAAGACGCGGACTCGGTGACCTCCACCAGCGACCGGGATACGGCTCAACGGGAGAGAGGAGAGCAGGGAGACGGGCTCGTCCTGGCGCTGCAGCGGTGCTTTTTGGGGCCTGAAGGGGCGCCCAAGCCGCGGCGGCCAGAAGGCTAGCAGGCGCCCTTGACGCCACGCCCGCTCCCTTAAAAGTTGGTTGGCGCCCGCTTCTCCTGCTCTCCTCCCAACCTCCCGTGGTCTATCCAGGCCTTCTCTCACCACCACCGCACGCTCCTCCGGGGTGGTCTCTGGACTTTTCTCCAGGAACCTGTTGTCTTCCTCCCGACGATCGTTCCCTCGTCTCTGGATCCTCCTCTCCGGGTCCAAAACCGCACCGAAATCCTGTCGACCGGTCGTCGTCCACCGACATTCAAATGCACGCTCAGCACATTCAGTCGCAATCCCTCCTCTTCCCTCGACTGAAACCCGTGCCGCGGTGACGGCCCTCCTCCGAAATCCTCTTTATCTCGTCCTTCTCCGTCGATCTGGTATACGGAGCGATATCCTGTACAATATATCCGGGGTGTTTTGCGTGTGTGTTTTTTCTCGCTGCTTTTTTTCACTTTCCGTTTTTGTCTGTCCGGGCGTTGAGGTCCTCTGTTCCAAGACCCAAGAGGAGTCATTCATATAGCATTGAATTGAGTCGTCGATCGGTTCTCATGCAATTCTCCCGATAATGTATCATCGTTCCAGTCCACCTCCTCCCGGGTGGTCTGCTTTCGACTACACGGCCTCGCCGCCAACCTCACCCCATTACGCCTACTACTCCTCTCAGTTCGCCAGTCAACGCGGTTCCCCCCGCGGGCCGTCGCATCGGCATAGTCGCAAGGCCAGCTACAGCGCAACGAGGGAGTCTGGAGGATGGCACTCAGCGTATCCGCCGCAGAGCTTCTACGAAGCGATGCCGGAGTATGCGACGCCGCCGCGCAAGCAGCACGAACATGTAAGTGCTAGTTTCGGTGGCATTAAAACAAAGAAGAGAACCGCGCAGCGTCGCTACTCGATGCCTAGCGGCCAGCCTTCGTTCGGCTGTGGCTACGACGAATCCCGTCCGTCGCGATCGCATAAACGGCCCATCTTTGTGGATGTGGTCGACGATGCATACGATGCGCCGAGATATGTCTTTCGCGAGCCTCCAGAGACCGCGGCTCCGCGGCAAGACAACGTCCACAGCCGGCCGCGTCGATATTCATATTCATGTCCACGCAGGCCGAAGCCAACCACTGATCAATATTTCTACTACAACCAGGTCCCCTCGTACGATGATTCCGACATCCCGAAGCGATTCCGGGCGCGCCGCGCATCGACTTCGACACGCACGCCGCAGAGGCCTAAGCCGTCCCCAGCCTCCAAGCCACCACCCAAGGCAACCGAGGAGGACGCCATCCGTGCAGGGATCCCCCCCGGCTACTCGCTCAAGAACTGGGACCCTACGGAGGAACCGATCATCCTCCTGGGAAGCGTATTCGACGCGAATTCGCTTGGAAAGTGGATCTACGACTGGACCGTCTACCACCACGGCGCCTCGACTCCCATGGCTGACGTTGCAGGGGACCTGTGGTTGCTACTAATTAAGCTGGCGGGTAAAGTGAAGAGAGCTGATGAGTGTGTTCACCGCATCCGCCGCCCCGAGGCGCGAGAGATGGTGGAAGATTTCCTCGAGAGTGGCAAACGCCTGTGGGCTCGATTCAAGAAACTACTGAAAGCATGTGAATATTTCATGTGGAAGGCCGCCAAGCGGGAAGGTGGTGGCAAGGGGCTGTCGATGGGCCGCAGTGCGGGTTGCGAGTTTGTCGAGTCGATGTTCGGCCGTGATCGCGAGCTGGAAAATACAGAGAAGCTGATGAACAGTATACGCCTGTGGAACATGCGGTTTGACGCTAATTGTGAGGAAATCCTCCGGAGGCCGTCGGCCGCGTAGTGCTCAGGAAGGATACCAAAGAAAGGATCAAAATGAAAAAGGAGATGAAAGTGAATTTGGAAGCTGAACAAAAACAGGTTGCTTGCACTCGGGGATTGATCTGCTTCTACGCTGCATTGATTCAGCAGGCGCCACGCAACGGCTTGTTGGGAGACTGGGCCGGCATTTTGTCCTCGGTCGCATTTCATTCTACGCGACATTTGTTTTTGCGGTTTCTATCGTTCTCGGTTTCTTTTCTTTTACTTTGTCTAATATACCGTCGCTTGACTATGTTCTTTGTCACACACGCCATCATGCTGGCGTCGACCTTGCATTTTTTTTTCTTCACAAGACTTGGGGCGTTTTTTGTTTAGTTCTTGGATAGGGAGGGGTGCTTTTGTGCTTTGTTCTGGCTCTGCTCATTCTGGGAGTCTGCATTTCCTCGATGCCTGTCAAGGGTGAGCTGTCGAGTCCGGCGCCTATTCCTTTTCCCTCTCTCGATGATACCACTTTGTTTTTCTTGAGTCAAGGGTTGGGCTCTCTACTGTCGTTTGGTGCATGTCCTTTACTCCCTCACGGGGG
>JGI26051J44788_1000746_pt1 | contig 15366 bp, 16 predicted proteins | sample HigsolmetaGSP13D_FD_44788 | JGI IMG/M metagenome (IMG submission 44788) | reverse complement strand
CCCCCCCCCTTTCCCACCTCCGCTGATGGTTCCATGATCCGTGGCCGTCGGCTCGACGGCCACGGACTTCCCGTTGTTGCAGCTCTGCTGTCCCGCTTCACCATTCACCACCTAGCGAATATGGAAGTTCGCTCACGAAACTCTGAAATGAATGCCACCTGACGGTTGTTCCACGGTACACAGGGGCAAAATCTGTCGTCTTCGGACAGAGCAAAGGTGTGCTCCGTCCTATGTGCCCAGAACGACATTATGGATACAGCATACTTGTGCATGGAGCATGAAATACCATGTATGGTCATGTGGAATCTAGCTAGACCTTTCGTCCATGTTCCATGCTGCGGCCCCAGGAGCTCTTGTTTACCGACCTTGCTTGTGCTTGAGCCTTGAGGACCTGAGGAGTAAGGACCTTCCCCTGTGGCGTAGATCACTGGAAGCCAAAACGCATGGGCCAAAGTGTAATATAATACAATATACTTTGTATTATTGGAACGGAGATTATGGATTACAATGCCCAATAAGGGTCAGGGAGTCACTGCGTAGCAGCTCAGGCCCGAGTTCCTGCTGCATTATTGTCAGCGAGATCTCAAGTTCGTCACCGGAATAGGTACTGCGTACAGTAGTATCTCTGCTCTATACAGCAGTCAGTCGTATTATTTCCTTGTTCTTGGGCCTTGGACTCGCGTGGCCGAATTGTGGAGACCCTATACGGAGTACATGCACAGCGGCGCCATACATAGGCAGATCGGCATTATGCCGTCACCCGTGATGTGATGCGCATCTTTGGCTGACAGGTAACGATAAGAAGTTCACTTTCCAGTTTCCACTCAAAGTGGCAGCCCTTGAGAAACTTCTGAGAAAGACCAGCTGATCATCCCCTGCCGGCCCGTATTCCACTTGTGGTGATCCAAGTCCGACGCTGCCGAAGCGGCGATACAAACCTCTATAATAGTCTACAGTGACCACTATGGGATTGATCGTCAAGGCACGGTCGCAAATGATAGAACTCTTGCGATGTTGGCACTGAGCAGTGAGCAGCCTGAGCGTCACGTAGGGGAACACCGAAACGGAAATGATGCGCGGGAAAACGAAATTGCAATAATGTTCACTCCGTATAGCACCTTTTCCCGGCCTACAAGGCGCAGCATCTCAGGGTTCTGAACATGCAAGAGAAATAATACTTCTCAAACATGACGGGACGGTGTACTGTAGTGCGTAGTGAATCTAATGATGTGCACGTCCTGTAGGCCTAGAGCAAGGATCCTGCAGTATGCAGTATGCACCATTCAGCAGTGCTAGAGGCGATGAGATCGTCTTACTTCGTATATTTAAGGCTGAGATTCGAGTGGGAAGACAAGTCCTGTCGGCCTTGTGGCAATTTCTGTGGCATCGGCTTACCTAGCCTTTCTCATTTCATGGTTAGATAGCATTGGATGGCAGCCGGGCAGTGACTGCGTATGCCGTTCTCCATATGAGGCTGTCCGCTCGAGGTCATCATTGCTTCCTCTAGAAGTAAGTTTGACTGCTCAAGATGCTTCCGCGAGAACGACTTGTCCGGCGACAATCATCCCCTTGAAATAATCAAACTGGTAAAGGTTCTCTTTTGACTTCCGCCCAGGCCCCGGATGTCTGATAGATGGTTGTGGTTATGACCGTTATGTGCAGGATATTCCAGACGTCTCTCAATCAATTCTTTCTTTCTCCTGATAGTACTCCGTAGTACGGGGAACGGAAGTAGAACACTGCGTAGTAGTGAGTGCTTGAGCGCAACAAGAATAATAACCAGACCCCGTGTGAATGTAACGGCAATACCGTCCTTCCCATTACCGTTGGCCAAAGGGTGCTCCACAGCTCCGTCAGAACTCCGGATGGGGTCCAGGAGTCTTGCCGGATTCCTGGGCACGCGTTTCTCGGGAGGCGGCCGCCTTTCTAATTATTACTACTTGTATCTGCTGGAAGCCTTGAACAGGAAGTAGTAGAGTGTCTCACTTCTGACCGCCTTGGGGCGGGCGGCGAGCGTGAGCTTTTGATCCACTTTTCTGCTACTCTGGGTAAGGAGTCTGCAAACCCCTGGCGTTCTGGAAAAATTTTTTTCTTAGCCCCTGCGCATATCGTGGATTAGTGGGCACGAGCGGCATAATCTCCGACGTCTGATTCGCGGACAAGAGAACGATGATTCCATCACCAGATTTATCGGTTCGATAAAAGAAGACCTAGCCTGGTTGGCGGGCCGGGGCTAGGCTCTGGGCAAGGAGTATGGTGGGGGCTCCATCTCGCAGACTCGCAGACTCGCAGACTCGGTGAGTTATGAATCATGATACAATGATAGACCAGTGCGTCTGGCTCCGTTCGAGTCGCGATGAAGTTGGGCCTCCATAAGCCTCGATAGCAAAGCAGTTCACCAGTCTGGTGTTCCAGTCTTGCAGACGCTGTAACTTGCTGCTAAGGATCGGAGCACTGTAAGCACGACGCACGCATGGACTTGTCACATTCGGCACCAATGATCTCATGTCTGCGGACTGCGGGTGACGCCCCACATGCTGGCCTCAAGGAGATTTTCTGATATTTATCGAACTTAAATAAAATACACGGAGTATATCAAGGATCACTATCCACGTTGCCTGAGCTGCCGAACCCTCGGGTTAGGTTAGCCACCAAGATCGCGGTGTGATCCCAGTTTAAGCGGCAGGGAAAGGTGTGACAACGGCTCCACCGGGGAGCAGAATCGCGTTGTGGATAAGAAGCTAGAATTTTTACCGATTGTGGCACGGAGCAGGGAGTGACATAGTACATTTCTGAGACCATGACTGCGCATATTTGATTCGCTTGCGGGGGCGAGACCTGCGTTGAATCGGACCTCAGGCTCTGGGGCTCTAAAACATCGAGCACAGCATTCCACCGCGTGCATGGCGCTAAGCGCCCAGAAAGACTGGGGGCAGACGGCCTTTCCACCTGCGTTGTCTATCTCCACTCCGGACCCCTGTCGAAGCAGCTGTCGCTGGTCATCCTTGCGTAACGGCCGGTGACGCGTTGATGTGCAGGATGACGATCGGGTAGGGTCGCAGTTAGACATGTTCGTTAGCGGTTAGGGGCCTATGTTCCTGTTTGTTGGGCTCGTTTCCATGAACTATGTCTGTAACTTATCACAGGTAAGGTCCGTAAGGAATCGAGATTTAGGGCAAGACTGGATCCTGGCGGGCCCCAAATTTAGTCCTGGCATGTCCATCGACTCCATCCGCATTGTCCATCGTGCTCCGTACAGAACGGGCTTCCGTTCAACGTCCCATACTCTAAACCTTCCCCCACCATTAACGTGTGCCTCGTCGAGAGTTTGGAACTCGGAGATGGCATGCAGCCGCGGAACCATGATTTGGGGCGCATCTGGTCCGAGACGAGGGTCTTCTCCTTTCTCCGGTAGCCGCCGTTCCTTGTACTTGTCCTTTAGTGTCACCGTCGTGTCATCCTCACATGTGCTATGGAAGACATCGTGGATCTGGGGGCGGATGTGGATGATGCTTTCCTATTCCTTGCCTTGTGACCGCCCCTGTCTCAACTTCCTTATTCCGAATGCATCGATATTCCATTATTTCAAGTCGCTTGCATTCTCTTTTTCTTGTTCTATTTCTCTTAGAACGATTCCTGTAGGAAATAAGTACAGCCAATACCCACGATATTGCATGCTACAGGATAGCGCTCACCATTCTAGGTGTACCTGAGGACTAACAAGGGGTACTTGCAAAAGGTGTGTTCTTCTCATCTGTATTCTGTCTCGATTGCTCTGACTTGTCCTGCAGCCGTGTTTGTTGAAGCAATATTTATTATATGGACGACTATTGGCAGCAGCCGGCCTCTACAATAGGCTCGGAATGGCGTTTTCAAGGCGGCCAATTCTATGAACCGCCGAGTGTTCCAAATGACATGGTGTATGGTTTCCCCAGGACCAGACCTTGTCGTGTTACGAAGCCTCGCAGCGCGGGCAACAGCCCTCGTTCTGTGGAAAGACGGAGGACTACTGTCGCCCATGGTCCCGTACGATACTATCCTGTGGTAAACAACGGGTATCACTCTTCTCTGGATTCTGCTCATCTTTTCTCCGCCATTCAGCGAAAATCTCGCCCTGTCAGCTGGCATCAATCGTCTTCACGGCATGTCAGATGCTCGTCGAGTGTCGAGAGCGCAGCGTATCCATATTGCGAGAACAGCGTCGCTGCCAACGCGCCTGCAGAATTGTTCAGTACGGCCTCTTTCAATGGACTTGTAACTCCAGTGTCATATCCTACGGCGGGAGAATCGATTTCGAATGAATATATCTCTCCTCTCGATGAGTGCTATGTGGTCTCGCCGGTGTCTCAAGAATCCCTTTCTCTTCAAACGAATGGATCGCAGGTCGACATGGTAACGTGTGCTGCAAGCATGCCCGCTGTTCCATCTATGCCACAATATTTGCCCCAAGAGTGGACGTTCGATACGATGTCCATAGGCAATGCTGCACCCATCGGGTACATCACGAACCCTGTTCACGAAAGTGACCCTTCAAACAATTTGACTGCGCCGCCTACGCCTGAGATGTTCCCCGATCAGCAATTTCAGGACGAGTCTCAGTCGCAATCAGAACCCGCGTCACAGCCGGAAGGACAAAATGAGGAGCTTATTGGCGTGGGCCTTTATGACGAGCCCGAAAGTTTTTCGCTTGAAAGTACGCTTCTTGTCGGACTTGATGATTCTCAGGAAATGACCGGGAAGGGATTAAAGTTGGAGGAAACTTTTACTCCTTCGTCCGATAATGAATCAGATGGCGAAGGAGCCGGGAGTGAGGAAAAAGATGACGATGATGCTGAGGCACAAGAAGAGGAAGAGGAAGAAGAGCAGGCTCCCGTTCAGGGAACGGATGCTAAGCCTGCCGAATCTGTAACAGATGCAGGTATCCAAGAAATACAACCCAACACGACTGTTAGCATGTCGAACAAATCGTTCTTTGACGGGGTGGAATATATTGGAGCTGCCATGGCAAAGTGTCCACCTTTGGAGTTTTCAGGCCCATTGTACAGTGACCTTGGATATGGGTGGATATAATTTCTGTCCGATTGAGTCTATCATGAACTGCATAGCGAGGAGTTTCTGGGTTTTTGGCGTTCAGGATGCTGGTCTGTGATACCCCGAAGAGCACGGATTGACGATGTATGATTATCATTATCTAGAGCATAGGGAGCTTTGGAATTGCATCTTGATAGATAGATTGAAAATGGGAAGTTCATGAATCCCGTTCAGTAAAAATGCGCTGAATTTGGCCCTTGCTCGTTCGTATGCGCCGAGGGTTGTCTGCGGATCGTGGGTTACGGCTGGATGGCGGGCGGTGAGCCTTGGAACCGTGGAGGGCATCGGGGCCCGGGGTTACCTGCCGGATTTGGTCCCCGTGAAAAAAACCCGAGCATGCTTGCAAGCCCGATCAGCATCAACTGGCGGCGTTTGGAGTCCTATTAATGGGGAGTCAATACTGACGAATTTTTTTTTTCAATCTACATTTGTTATGGATAGAGAAAATATCTTTGTGTGATTGAGAGCTATTTCTTCTGCAGTTCTAGTTGCAGGGATCCCGGGCAGCCGTTGAACCTTTTTCCGACAGTCTGATCCTACAACTAATTGATCCCCCGCCGAGGGTATCATCAAGGCCCAGGTCTAGCAGAACAAAAAAAAGATTGGCAGTAAGAATGGCCAAGCTTATTTTTACGCCCTGGAAGGAGCACTCCGAACTTGTTGCTGTTCGAGACCAGTTTTATCCTCCACCGTCTCAAGATGGCCCTGATATGCGCGCCAACGCGTGTGCAACGGTATGCGACATTCTCACAGCTTAAGATCTGTGTTGACCTAGTATAAAGGTTGGAGCTTGGAAACTACGGGGCAATCTGCCTCACCCAGTGGAAGCGACTGCACTTCTGACCGATGCGATATTGCACGATGACGCCACCAAAAACTCGATTTTCTCAATCAGAGCTACATACTCTGCTGCATTCTGCCGGTACGTACCTATATGTTTCATTCTCACTCTAGCAGGTTTCAAAATATCTCTGACTCGATTGTCATAGCTTTGTGACGGGTCTTGTCGACTCGAAGCTTCATGGACAGAAAAAAACAATGTTCCAAAAGGCTCTCGACCTCGGGCTTCCTGCCTCGTTTGTTGAATTGCGCCATGAGGCAACTCACCGTGAGCTTCCTTCGTTAGTTGTGCTGCGAAGTGCGGCTCAGCGCTCGCTAGAATGGCTTTGGGACTATTACTGGGCCAAAATAGACTATTCCCCTGTTCCTGCCCCAGGTCCCGCCAGTTCAAATCAAATTAACGACGTCAGAGCCCTGAAGGAGGCTGTCAGACGTTGCCTGGGTCAAATGAGACAGGAAGAAAAGACAGAGCCCCAGAGGAAAAAAAGAAAACTCCAGCATGACAATTTCCTCATCCAGCAGCTAATCTCCATTTGCAAGAATCATGACCAGGGAGCTTTTGCTCTCACAAGAATCTTGCTTGAAGAAAATATATTAATACCAACCGAAAGAACGTGAGTTCCCTGCTAAATTCGAAATAACTTCCACTAAGTCTATTACTTCAGGCTCGGGGCTTCTTTGGACGATGCGTTCTCGAGATGGGATCCGCTATTGCAAACGATTTCCGATGGTCATCTCTCTTTCTTGACTGTCCTCACAGATGAAATGGCTGACGTCCTGGCATCACCAGGCCATTCGGATGTCAAGACAGACCCGCATGTCGAAGGCGTCTACATGTGGCTGGACCACATACTGAAGTCTAAGACATGGAAAGCCAGCAGAAGACACCTTTCTCTTTGTTATATCGTTGCTGTTTGCCACGACAACCCGAACCACTGGACAGAGAGGCTGAACGAGCAATTGCAGAAAGAACCTCATGATTCTGATGTGCTTAACATTAAATTCCCTCCAAAGAGTCGATCAGCCGCAGATCATGTTGAGGCCACGGATACAACCTCGCGACAGGATGGATCGGAAGATGTGCTGAATGAGTACGGATGGGAGGTCTCGGATCGTTGGAACAATAAAGCCATTGGCGTAGTCTAGTCCCAGTCCAGCAATATAAAGCATAATTTATATTTTGCATTACCCGCTTTCCATCATACAATACTCTGTTCCCTACGATCACACTTGAAGGGAAGCCCACCTTTCCTACCAGGGGTCACGTGTATACAAGGTTACATAATAAATCTGTCATTAATTACCAATACACAAACTCCGAAAGGGAAGCATTCCCCGCATTTTCAACCAGATATAAAAAGACGGCATAGCCCATGAATTTCGTAAGAGCCATTCGCCCCTTGGTCAAACGTCGTCAAGCGACACTCAAGAGAACCATGCAGATCCAGTCGATTCCTATGTGTGAGTACCCTTCGCCATAGTTACCCATACAGGTAGTATGTAAATTATGCTTACCGCGGCTGATAATTGATGTTTGATATAGGGACGGGGTCAGGCAATAATTATGCCTACCTCGTGACTGATGAGCCGACAAAGGAGTCCGTGATCATCGACCCCGCGAACCCCCCTGAGTAAGTTGCCTGCCTTCCTGACTGTTATCAATGAGATCTCATCTGATGGCAAATAGAGTCGCTCCGGTGTTGAAAGCCCAAATAGACGCTGGCAAGATCAACTTGAAGGCGATTATCAACACCCATCAGTAGGTGCATTGCCCATAATGCAGCACGTTGAGAAGGACTGATCGTATAAGCCATTGGGATCATGCTGGCGGCAACAATGAGATTGTAAGCGCAGATCCCCCCAGGATCAAGCCTTCAGCGCGCTGAGCTGATATTTTTAGCTGCAACAATTCGGCGAACTGGAAGTCATAGGCGGCAAAGACTGCCAGTCTGTCACCAAGACGCCCAAACATGGCGAGGTGTTCAGGATCGGTGAACGCATAACGGCCAAGGCACTCCACACTCCCTGTCACACGCAAGATAGCATCTGCTACTTCCTTGAAGACGGAGACCAGCGTGCCGTCTTCACAGGCGATACGCTTTTCATTGCAGGTATGTCAGTTGTATACATGCAACGCTATATTTGTCCATTTTGCATCACGGCTAACCATTATAGGATGTGGCCGATTCTTCGAGGGAAATGCAGAGCAGATGCACAAGGCTCTGAACGAGACACTCGCGTCTCTGCCAGATGACACAAAAGTCTATGTAAGAAAGAAAACCGTTAAGAAAATTTGAGACTTATGACTGATAAATATCAGACCGGCCACGAGTACACCAAGCAGAACGTGAAGTTCTGCCTGACAGTCTCCCAGGCAGAGCCGATCAAGAAGCTCGAGGCTTTCGCCGAGAAGAATCGAATGACCCAAGGAGTTTTCACCATTGGAGATGAGAAGGTAAGATACTAGCAGCGAGATTGACAAGAGATCTTAGCACTGACGAGGCTGCAGCAACACAACGTGTTCATGAGAGTCAATGTACGTCCGAGCTATTCCTTCTTGTGTTCGATTAAGTGAAATATTAACCAACGGCTTAGGACCCGGAGATCCAGAAAGTCACCGGAAAGACAAATCCGGTAGAAGTGATGGCCGCTTTGAGAGAGATGAAGAACAAGATGTGATCTGTCCATTGTACTAGCGCATCAATTTGAAACTGCAGTCCAATGTCGTGTTCAATGTAGCGACTTAGTTCAGCAAATTAATAATTGTTGTTCTCTGGATTCACATGGCAAGATGTTATATTCTTCTCCGATGGGGCTGTACCCTCTATTAATATCTCTAACAGACTCACAGAACGTACCGAGTCTTATACCTGTTTCCATCAGTTACTGCGTCTATGATTCGCCTTCTTTTCATGCCGGGTGGACTGATAGCCAGAAAAGTATGTAGAAACCATGCTCCCTAACTTTCCATGGGTGCCCATGAGTTTTCCCAAGCGAAGAGAACTCAATCCAAACCTTCAGAAGTCATGGAACGCCAATGCTCCAAAGCGAAGAACTGGATTAGCCACAGCGACACCATTATCGATTCGCGCTGATGCAGGGTCTCTGTTCTGGAAAACACACAACGTAAGTTGCCTATTAACTCCCTTAAGGCATCGACTTTAGGAGCTCGCCTACTTTCGACGTCCTCGACCGGTTCATTGCTTCTATTAAGATTTTAGTTCCCCTGCCCCCCCAATGTAGCCGAATGCTGCCGCTTTCCGGGTAAATACAATTATTCGTTCCTCGAATTGGGCGGCATAATATATAATATGATCCAAATTTATCCCGTATCATCGTGACGTCAGGTAGCCTACGCACCCAGAAGCAATACAACCTATTATCCATTCTTCCTCTAGGATGTAGTAATTATGAGCAGAGAAGAGCAAGACCAAGAGCAGAAGAATCCCTTTATTGCTAATCCATCTAGTCAATTAATTCATTCCCTTCACCAGCACTGCGAGATTACAATCAAACGCCGTGCACCTAATTGATCCAAGCAACAAAAGCTACAAGCCATGGCAAGCACGAACGTGCAAGGGCGTATCGATCCCAGCGGAGCAGTAGGCGAGCCTCCAACCACCAGGAGCACCGTGCTCGAAACCGGTGCCTCCGTCGTTCAGCGCTTCGAGCCCATCAAGCAGCTGTGTGCTCACCTCAATGCCTTCCACGTCTACGCGGCCGATCCGACGCGCTGTGTCGAAGCAAACCACTACTGCGCCCATATCACCGAAGGTTCGTGCATGAAGATAGTACTTACAATATTGTAATACGATACAGCAAAAGCCAAATTGCAGGAAGGATACTGTATTGATTGAGTTCGTCACAGATATCCGACAATGTCTGATCTACGATACGCCCTATGCCAACGCGCGGCTGATTGGGGTGGAGTACATGATATCCCCGCGGGTCTACGAGACACTTCCCAAAGAGGAACGGCAGCTCTGGCATTCTCACCAGTATGAGATCAAAAGCGGCATGCTGGTTATGCCTGCTCCGCCAGGTAGGGAACTTCCGGACTGTTCATTTGGTTCACTGGAACTATATCTTCCCAAAATCATCTGGTTTGTCCGTGGCTATATACTTCGATTTGCATTGGACTACTTCCAAGCCATCCCCATGGACATCACTACAGTGTATAACATAAGACAGAAGGCTCATTTACTTCTTTCTTCTCTCCTCCCAGGGACACCGGTAACTGTCTGGTCCGCCGCAGAGTTGGAGGAAATGAAGGACCTATTCCCCGTATACGGCAAGACCTACCACCTCTGGCAGATCGACAGAGGCGATACTGTCCCGATGGGCCCTCCGCAGCTTATGGGGAGCTTCACGTCCCACGAAGACGTGGTGAGGGCCAAGCCGGGAGGTCTGAAGGAGCTGCTGGCGGAACGGGATGCGAGGTTCGGCGTGGATCATACGGACAAGGCGGAGAGGCGGAAAGATATCCCAGAAGTGCCTATACATCCTGGTACGTTGTTCTCCGTTGCCCAGTCTTGACGAATTTCTGAAGTGCTGTTTGGATCAACAAGTACGGAGAGGCTGAATGAGTCCGTGTAGATGCCGATGCAATGTTGAGGGATCAGGCCCCTTCCGGTGAGAGGCTGAATGAAACCACGTAGATGTCGATGCGATGTTGAGAGAAGCCAGTGAGGTCGGATTAGTAGGAACCAATTTCCTCGCGGTTTACGACCCGACAGTTGGATGAAAAGACAGAACGCAATGTAGACTTTGAAAAGTCGATGACAATGTTGTGTGACGAGAGGATATCGATAGACCATAAATAATGATATCTTGAGGCAATTGCCTTTGCACATTTAATGTAATTTTTACACTGATATCTCCACTTCAAATGAGCAAAAAGAACATGTATACAGCAACGAATGCATTTCTAAGTATCTATCAAGGGAATGTCTCCCACCCACAACCTCTCAGCTTCCCAGTCCCATAGTTAAATGGGGTAAAAGTCGAGGGCGTTGTTCGGGGATATCTCGCACGCGCCTGCGAGATAAAAATGCTGATCTTGCTTCTCCGTCCACACTCGCACGTCCAGGTGTTAAATTTCGGAAACGACGAGCTCTAGCATATAAGAAGCGTCATGTGTTCATGATTTAGATTGCTTTGCAAGCACAATTGAAGGGAAGAGAAAGGAGAAAAGAAGGCTAGACATAGTGGTGATCCGCATCCAGGACCTCTGTCAGAGGTCAATCACAAGAGTGGTATGGAATTGTGCAATTGATGGCTGTTAGCATCAAGAAACTCGATGAGATATGGCTTTATCCGGCAATGACGTCGAGAACCAGCTTGATTCTGAGGGATTCGGCGTGAGGTATTTTCAGTGTACAGCATACTCATTCCGCCAAACATTGAGCGATTCCAGGTATTTAACAGCTGTGCATTGGATCAGTCACAAGACGAAGAAACAGGTCATGCTTCAATAGTCATGTTGTCCATCACAGTGTGTGCACGTCAAAAAGACAAAATGTACAGAGTGAAAAATCAGAGAGGAAGGGAACGGAAATTTTTAAACCACCAGCGCTAGCGAGGTACCCCACGTGACTTGCACTCCGGCGCGACCTCCGAACGCCGCAGAGCTCCGGAGGGGCTGAGGATACAGACAGACAGACAGCCCCGCAAAGGAGCCAAAAAGGAAAACAAAGGCTCCAATTGCACAAATGGAGCGCCTACTCCGACAAGCCCTGAGGCGGGCGACGCCCGGGGCCATGTTCCGCCTGACCCTCAACGGCCTGGGCGTCTTCTGCGCCTTCACTCTGATCACCGAGCACCTCTTCACCGTGCAGCTGGCCGAGGGGCCCTCGATGTACCCCACCTTCAGCACCAGGGGCGACTATCTCCTGGTGTCGAGACTGCACAAGCACGGCAAGGGCATCGAGGTCGGGGACGTGGTGCGGTTCTACCACCCGACGTTCCTGGGGGTCAACGGGGCGAAGAGGGTGATTGGGATGCCGGGGGACTTTGTGTGCAAGGACCCGGCCTTCAGCACCGAGGTCGGGACGGAGCAGGAGATGATACAGGTTAGATAGCATTCCCCGAGTTGTATAAGACGTATTTTTCTCGTTAGGAGCTCATGGAGTTAATTGGGATGTTCAGGTTCCCGAGGGCCATGTCTATCTCGCTGGAGACAACCTTCCCTGGTCGAGAGATTCCAGAAATTACGGGCCGGTGCCTTTGGGTCTGGTCAATGGAAAGATCATTGCTCGTGTCTGGCCACCCTCGAAGATCGGATGGGTAAAGAATACACTGCAACCTGCAAAATTTGAGGAAGAGTAGAGTTTTGTACTGTCGGATTGGATGCATGATAAGTGGAGCCCACAGGGAATGATCTTGGAAAGGCGTCTAGGAGTCTTCACGGGCAAAATGGGGTGCATATTCATACATATCAGTTGTACAGTACAGTTAATGGCAAACGAAAGTGACATAACACTGTTCGAGCAGGACGTAATAAATCATCTGAACGACGCAGGGTTTCTCCTCTTGTATGGCCCAGGCTCGACTCTCTTCCTCCGAAGCTCCACATCAATACCTTCAAATCCGATCTGCTTCATGACCTCTTCTGTTCCATCATCCCACTGGGTTCTGAACAAGAACGCGCCAATGGGCTTGAGTTGATATCTGGATTGAAGGGTCCGAAGACGTAGGTCATCCCGATGGTTCTCCTTCTCCTTCACAGCCGCGAAGTCCAGGGGCTTCGAGTCCTTCTGCTCCATGACGAAAAGAGAAAGCCGGTGGTACGGGCTTCCCTTCTGCGCAACCGGAGGGAGCCAAGGCAGGATAACTTGGGACTCTTCCGAAAGTTTCGAGAGGTCGACACGGATATTGGTGGGCGAGATGGGAACGTTGACCGCAAGGTAGTGGCATTTGTAATCGAAGCCATTCTTCTCGACATTTGGAACGTCGGGGTCAACGACAGCGATAGTAACCAGCTTCTCACCACGCTCAAAGGACTGGATAGTGAGCTTTGGCGGCGTCACACTGACACGAGAGTTCACAAAGTTCCCCGGCTGGACGCTACGCCTGCCAAAGTACAGCTTGACATCGACGGTCGGATCGCAGTGAGGGAGAACGTCAGGAATGACTTTCATCTGCGTGATCCTCTGGACGATGATTTTGCGGCGGTACTCTCTCCACTTCCGGTCGGCCAGATATCGATAGATCGGCTTGTTCATGTCCCCTGCGCACCGATGCAGTCAGTACCATGCGTAGACACCAGGCGTAGAACATGCTCACAGGCGATCAGACCTTGGCCGTCTTCAAACCTCTTCTTCACCATTGGATCATTGATGTCGGCGAGGATTTTCAGACGCTCCAAGTGCAGCTCCATGGCCCTCAGCCGCGAGTTCTTCGACACTTCTCCTCCGACCTCTTCCGCAGGCCTAGCACGGAGTCTCTCTATCCTGCCGCGCTCGATTTCGATCTGTTTGAGCTTCTCCTCGCGGTCTGCGAGCAGAATCTTGCGAGCCTCCTGGAAACATTGGTAGGGCAGCTCTTCGAAGGGGATGTTGGGACAGTCCTGCAAAGCGGCCCGGCGTCGACGAGATCCAATGGGACGAATGCCAGATTTCAGCAGCTTTTTCTCCAGTTTGGGGCTCGTCACAAGGAGGGGATCGGGCGCCTTGTAGAAAGGCACCTTCTTGGGTTCGGTCGACGCCTGGGCCTGGGCCTCATCCTGAGAGGAGGCTGTCGACCGGAAGGACCGCGTCGCCTGGAGCTGGATGACGGGGAGCGCTCTACTGTAAGTTGTCCGCAGACATTGCAGCAGCGGCCGTGAGGCCAGCTCGCAATGAGACATGGCGTCGGGGGTTGCTGGCCGCGATGGTTGTCAGCTGGGTTTCGTCGACGGTGTCCGGGCGGACTTTTTTGTCGAACTCCCGCCGCGCTCGCCTCGCCTAGCGCCGAAGCGCCCGCGCTCCGAAAGTCTGCGGCCATCCGAACTTTTGCTTCCCAGGGCCGACCTCAACTCCAACAAAGCGCAATTCCTCGCCATCGTTGCGTTTTCTTTTTCACAATGCCTGGAAGCGGTGCCCTGCGGGCGCTGAGATGGCTCGCGCGCAGCTCCAGTGGCCTTCTCCATGGGCCTGAGAGTGTGACGGTATGGCGCATTCATGCCCCGCCTGATGGACATGATGCTAAGGTCTGAATGCTGATGGAAACAGCAACGCCTCGCAGCGCCGTTGTCACGATCGATGGCCACGGAGGCTCAGATGCCGACCGCCCAGGACACTCCGGCCACAGGTTCAATCATCACCGAGATCCCGAAACCAACATGGCATACTCCTCCCGTCCAGGTGACGCTCTACTCGTTCCCCTCGATGGAGCCTGTTCGTTTCGCAGAATACCCTCAGAACCACCTCCTGATGCCTCTCCGAAAGGATATCCTGCACCGCGCGATTGTCTACGAAGGTGACAAGACGCGACAGGGTACGGCCAGCACAAAGTGGAGAGACGAAGTGCATGGAAGTGGCCGAAAGCTGTATCCGCAGAAGGGCACCGGTCAGGCCCGTGTTGGAGACAAGAAGTCTCCCATCCGGAGAGGAGGTGGTGTGGCCTTTGGTCCCAAACCCAGAGATTTCTCCACGGGGCTGCCTCAGAAGATCTACGATAAGGCGTGGAGGATAGCTCTGAGCTACCGGTTTAAGCGTGGCCAGTTGATCGTCATCGAAAATAAGATCGAGATCCCCGAGGACTGCACTCCCTACCTGATCAAAGATATGTTCAAGGTGAACGGCTGGGGACGTGAGAACGGGAGATCGACGCTCATCACGGACCTCAAGGACGACTTCCTATTCGACACTGTCAACGAAGTGTCAGAGCATGCGAAGATTCTGGACCGCAAAGACGTCGATGTCAAGGATCTACTGGAGACCGGGAGATTGATTATTGAGAAGCGGGCGTTGGACAGGATCCTGGCCGAGCATTCGAGGGACTTGAACAACAAGCCCGCGAGGGCCCGATACGACTAACGGCGATGTACTGTACAATAATTGGCGATGGGATGTTTCCCCTTTTCCTTCTCCGATCTTTGTGTATGAAATAGAATCGAAACTACAGTTTGATTGGGTTTGAGGCATGGTATTCCTATATTGTGCGCCTAGCTCATAGTAAGACTGCGCGTTTTGCAGAATACTTGGAGCCCACGAAGAAACCATCTAAACACCAGTTTCGTAAAAGGTACCCCGCAGAATGACAGGTAACCCAGAATAACCGAGTTAATGCTCGGGTGCTGCTGGCGAGCACCTCGGGAGCGGTGCTGTCCCGCGCAGGAAAATCAGCGCTGAGAAAAACTCCGAGGTCAACCGCTGCGGAGAACTTCTCGATCTGCTCTCCAGGGACGCAACGTCGCAACCCACTGCCAACGTCCTTTTTTTTTTTTTTCAACCC
>JGI26051J44788_1000741_pt1 | contig 15510 bp, 10 predicted proteins | sample HigsolmetaGSP13D_FD_44788 | JGI IMG/M metagenome (IMG submission 44788) | reverse complement strand
GGGGCTTAGGGGTAGGTTCAATCAAATCAGATATTAATAAGGAATAACAATAACAATGATAATAAGGTAAAAAAAAGATAAAAAATAAAGATAAGAAAAAAAAATTCGGCAGCTCGATCAGGATCACCTGGACCTCATCCACTCACTCACTCGGGCCGGGGGGAGGGAAGGAAGGAAGGAAGGAAGGGTATAATATACCATTGCAAGGACGCCAGAGCTAACTACCTAGATAGATAGATGGATATGTACGGTACAGTACACACACAAAATAAACGAGAACAGCCTGAGAACGACCAAGAAAAAGAAAAGAAAATCAAAACTCAAACATGTTCATCAACTTTCAACCTTGTTTTTTCTTTTCCGGCATTGCGTTTCCATTTCATCGCAATTCAATGCAAATCCAACATAGGCCACGTAGGTTTAGAGAGAGAGATCATCCGTTCTCGGAGTCGGATCGAAAACAGATTTGGATCAGATCAGATCGTACCTTTCTCTTTTCGTTTCTTTTCTTCTTTTTTTTACTATTCTTTTCCTTCGCATTCATCTCATCTCATCTCTTCCCAGCACCAACCTTGATACTCCCCTTCCCGCTCCGCTTGACGATCGGATTGCGCCGTTTCTCGATCTTCCTGGACGAAGAAGCATCACCGCCACTCCTCTTCGGCACGCCCAGACCGCGTCGGCCGTTCGGGTTCGCGCCCTTCTTCATCTTGGCGGCGAGGATCGCCTGCCTCGCTGCCTCCGCCTTGGCATCGGCATCGTCGTTATCGTTATGATCGTCATCGTCAAGATCCATGCCGTCGGCGTCCTTCTTCTTCTGCTGCCCGGACGAGACCTTCAGTCGTCCTTTCTGACCGCGGCGCACGGCGTCGGGCCCGCTGACGGCGGCGAGGTAGGCGTTGACGCCTTCACCTTGTTTGTCTGCGGTCTCGCCGTCGGCGGCGCCCGACATGGTGATGTCGGCGTCGGAGTCGTCCTCGTCGATGATGAGCTTGCCGTCCGCGTCGACTTTCGCGGAGCGTTTCTTCTGTTGCTGCTTGGTGTTGAGGAAGCGGACGCTGGGCTTGGTGGTGGAGATGTTGGCAAAGGCGTTGGGGGCGAGCAGGTCGAGCGGGTTGTCTTCGGGCGAGAGTTCGCGGATGTACTGCTCGCCGTGCTTGTCGCCGGACTTGACCTTGTAGGTGCCGCGCTTTGTGTGCGCGTTGCCTTGCTCGTCGATCTCGATCTCGCTGGCGTCGTCGAGGTCCGAGTCGTCGGACAGGTCGGAGCCGTAGATGGCCCGGTCGAACTCGCTGCTGAATGATTTGCCGGCGGCTTTGTTGCCTGCGGCAGCTTCGTCTTCCTCCGCTGCTGCGGCTGCTGCTTCGCGCTCCTTCTTCTTCCGCTTCTGGCGCTCGCGCTGTTTGCGGATGTTGATGACGAGCCGGCGGTCCGCCTCGCCGACCAGGGTCTCCAGGAGAGGCGCGCCGAACCGGCGGATCAGTCTGTCCAGGATGCCCTTCACTTTGCTTCGTAGACGGCCCTTGTGTTCCTTGCTCCAGACCATCAGGTTCGGGACCAGGGTGTTGAGGCGGGGGCGGAGCATGTCCTCCGGGAGAACGACGACGGCCACTTTGACGAAGCCCAGAGCGGCCTTGACGATCTCGCGATTGTTGCTCGTCAGGAAAAGGTCGATCGTCTGCACCAGTTCCGTCTGCACGGGTGTTGGGAGCTGGGTGTGGAATTCGAAGAAGAGACGCGACAGCGCCGTGATCGATGCAGCTACCATGTGCGGCGAGCTACCGGCCAGACCGGCAGAGACCATCGTGAAGAACTCCTCGATCGTGGCCGGAGCGTCTGGCGCGTCGTCTGGCATATGGGGCACCAAGGAGTTCCGGATCTTGGTGCCAGGCGGGTTGCGCTCCGGATCGATGATCCTCTTTGCAAGGTGGATAAGCAGCTCGAAGGAGGCGGTTCTGGCCTTCTCGTTGCTTTCCTTGCAACCGAGGACAACCTCGGACAGGATCGAGGGGATGAAATGCAGGTCTGAGGTCGGGAGATAGGTGATGAGTTCATGGATGGCAAGAAGACGGTCCTTGCGTGCCGGAGAGGGCGTCTTGTCTGCAGTCGACAGCATGAGAGACTGAAGCTCCGCACTGCGCTCGCGAAGGGCAGTGCTGCCAGTCTCTGTTGTCGCCAGTCGTGGGATCAGCTTGTAGGCCTTTTTGATCAACTGCGAATCTGAGGCCTGGTCGTTGAGGATGACGGACGCCAGGGAGAAGAGGTTTGCATAGCTCGAGCGTGGCAGGTAGATCGACATTGCGATGACAATATCAATCAGGGTGTGCGAAGTCGGGGGCATCTTGTCTTGCCCGCCACTCTGCTGGTTACCCTGCTTAGCAGCCTCCCTCTCAGAAACAAGCGATGACTCGAGCATCGTGGTGACGCGAGAGAATGTATCATTGAGCTCCTGCATAGTGTTAGTCGTCGACATAACTCATCGAATAGGTATTATACTGACCTGTTCAGACGCAATGCTCAGATAAGCGTTGATACATTGGAGAATGTAACCTCTGTAGTGTGGAAGCGTCTGACTGTATACGTTGAACAGGACCGCCAGCAGGTTGCTTGCGAAACGGGAGAGATGGGCAATATTCTTCCTCGCAGCCTCCTTTGTGATTCTCCTTTGAAGGATCAGATCATCCTCTTCCTTCTCGACCGACAGGATAGCCTGGTTCGATTCCACCAGGTTCTGCAAGCCCTTGCAGATGTCAACCCGGAGCTCCGTCTGCTTGTACAGGACGTTAGAGAGAAGCTCGGCAAAGCTCTGGTCGAAGGACTCTTCCAGGTCCAGAGGCAGCTCGCAGTAGCCGGGGAAGATGGCCCAGGTCTGCTGGATAAGCGTCTCGAAGATCTTCACTTCGACAGTCTTCTCCGCCGACCCGTACTCCAGAACTCTCTGATACAGCGCCTCGCTGAGGGGCACCATCTCGGAGCGGAAATGGGCAAGATTGGTGTTCGACACGCTGTCTCTCAGGATCGGAAGAAGCCAGACGCGGCCGGGCTGGCCCGGCTTCTGCTGAGCAAGGTTCAGAGGCAGAATTTCCAGGACAGCGGCCGGGCCCATTGCGTGCACCGCTCTCCCAAGGACCTGGTCCGCTTCTTTCTTCCCATGGAAAGTCTCAGTTCCGCGTAGCTCGCCAATGGTCTTGACGATGTCAGTCAGGAAAGGTGAGGACCTCCATTTGAAGGCGTCGAACATTGCCGACAGGACGTTGAAGACTTCGGCCCAGGCGATCTGGTATTTCACGGAGAGCAAGTCCTTGGCAGCCTTGGCCAGTTTTTCCAGCGTCTTTTCATCGTAGACAGAAGGTTCCAGGATGACGCGGTTTGGGATGCAGTTGGCCAGGAATGAGATAAGGCACTCCGACGCCGAGATTCTGATGTTGCGAGACGGGGAGGCGAGGAAAACAGAGACCATGTCAAATAGGTCTGGTAGCTTCTCAAACGTCTCCTGTGGGTTAATCTGAGCAGAGACCTCGTATCCTCTCGACAGGACCGCAATCCATGGCGGAAGAAGCTGCGAGTCGTTCTGCGCTGGTTTCAACTCTTGAATAGCTTCCAGGAGGCGCGGCAGCTTCGACGAAGAGAATTCGTCCGCCATGCCCTCGAATATAACCTCAAAGACCTCAAAGGCAGCCATTGTGATGAACTCGTTGCTCGATCTCGAGACATTCATGAGCAGCTCGCACAGCGGCTCAATCTTCTTACTCGGCCAGCCGCCCGACGCCTGTGCGATTGTCTTGACCAGCTGCAGCGAGTGGATTATCAGGGGGTCGTGGTTCTCATGGCGGCCATGTGGCCCGCGGTTCTTCTTCGCCTTTCCCGCCGCAGCGACGCTGTCGCTCAGCGTCCTCAGCGCGGTCTCCGCGCACATGTCCGCAGCCGGGTGGTCCAGCGACGGGCTGGGAGGAGGCGTCTTGAGGACCTTCACCAGCGCCTCTTGAGCCCTCTTGCGCACCTTGGGCCGGTGGTCAACGGCCAAGTTCAGCAGCCCGGCGGTCGCCCGCCGCGGCCCGATCTGCGTCTGCGGGAGATTCCACGCAGCGGCATCCTGCGCGAGGAGCAGCGACTCGAGGCAGCCAATGGAGGATCTGAGCAGCGGAGCCTCGACTTCCGGCAGCGTCAGGGCGGGCACGAGGCTGGTGAGGATCTGCTGAAATTTCGAGCGGAGGAGCGGTGCGGGGACATAGTCGGCGGTGATATCGAGGAGGTAGACGACGGAGGTAGCTAGCTCTTTGTTAACGATTCCTTGGGAGTTCAGCGACTGGCTCAGAAGCGCAAGGAGTGCTGCGAAGTAGGCCGTCGGCGAAAAGTCTGCCTTCTGGTCGCGGAGAGTGTCTTCGACTGCGGAGAGCACCACAGCAGTCTATGCGGTCAGCTATCAAAAAAGAGAGTTGCTTGGCCCGTAGGTGGGCGGGACTTACATGGTGCTGGTTCTGCAGCTTCGGCGACTTGATCTTTTCGAACTTCTCCGCCAGAGTCGGGGTCGCCATGATGAGCGATGAGCTGCAGGCAGCTCGCGAGGTCGACCAGGCAGGATTGGTTGGGGGGGATGGAGGACGAGCAGCGCGGAGGTATTTTTTGGTGGTCCGAATAATTTTTGAAAAGCGTACGGAGTCTTGGCGGGCGCTATCGATAGCAGCCCGCCGCCGCCCGCCAGACGAGACACCAAAACGTGCATACAACTACGGACGTTGTTTGTCGATGGATTGCTAGAGTTTTAGACTGTAGAGGACCAGATAGATCATTTCCTCGACAGCTCGTGCAACTATCCGAACAGCACATCTAACACTGAGACATGCAAGATCATCAATAATCTTGATCCTTCGTTCCACATCCCCACCAGGTCGATGCATTTCACAATATTCTGCAACGCCTGGACTGTCCATTTCCTGCTCTCCGGATCTAATTTCTCCAGAGAGATACCGTAACCTGCCAGTTGTAGGCTTCAGTAAAAAAGAGCCTCGCTGTGTAGGAACATCCACATTCACTCGTTTGACATGTCGCTTCATCAAATCATCGTCGTGACTTCCTGCAGAATTTTTCAAGGCTTGTGCAGCCTCAACGTTTTAAAAGAAATCAAGCTCCATGGTCGACTCTATTGCTCGCGTAATCATGGACAGTGCTCACAAGCATCGTACGAAGACGACCGCAAAAACTAGAATAACACCTCCCCGCTGTGCTCGGCCTCGAAGCCAAGAGCCTGCAATTTGCTATTGCGCTTCTTATCCTTGCGTTTCCGTTCCGCTTCTTCCTTTTTCTTGAGCTCAAAGACTTCCTGGAACGGCGCTTGCCTTAGATTCGGAGGGATCTCATCTTCCTTGTCGAGATCCTGCATGTGCCGCAACGGTCAGTAAGCACGCAAATGAGCAGGTCCATCAACATGGAAGGACACAGGAAAGGCCACAGAAATTAGCAGAGCTAAAACGTACAATCTCCCCAAGCAGCAGAACGTTCTCGCCCCGGACAAGGTAGACCCCGCGCGGTATATCGGCGTAAAGGTTTCCGGCGTAGAGTCGTTCGATCGTGTCTTGTAGAACAAGGTTCGCTGTGGAACAGAAATCGAGCATTAGAATCCCGGCATTGATACCAGCTATCACCCAGCGAGGCTCAAGCGACGAAACGAGGACAGGCGGTCCATACCAAACTGATCCCAGCTTCTCAGGACTCCGATCAACTTTCTGCCGTCGCGAAGGACCAGAACGAGTTTCTCTGCAGGCATATACACCGGTTAGCTCCTGTGAAACTAGGTGTACGGTGCTACCGTCCGCCTCGTATACTATATGTAGAGCCCCGCGCGCGTGGGTCCCGTCCCATCATCAAGGATTACCGAGTTCCCAAGCGCGAGCTCCGTCAAGGAGAGACGATTGAGGCGAACGGAGCAGAAATCAAGCGAGCCTTCCGACGAGCGATGAAAACATACTGTCTGTCAAATCCAACAGCTGTGCCGCAGTTGTGAACATCTGTGGTGGTAGCTGCGGCGGGCCCTGGGGGGGCATCATCGGCCCTGGCGGTGCGTACGCATTCTGCGGTGGATGATTCGAGTGCGCATTCGCCTGTTGGGCTCCGGCAAGATTATCATGGATCGGGAGCCTTTCCATATCTATAGTCGCGGGGTAATCGGGGCGCGCGAGACGGTGCGGGAATCTCGACAGTATGTCAGAACGGCTTTTCGTGGGGGTCTAGATTCGCGACAATGACTGCGACGATATCATTCTGGGAAGGACGGAGCATGCGCGAGGCGGCACAGGATCGCTGAATCGCGCCGGCGAAAATGCCGCCTTCGAACAATTCCGAGAGAAAGAGAGTGTGTTGGAAGCTGCCCGCTGTTCTGGAGTTGGACGCCCGTCAAAGTCGCAGTATCTCCAGCTCCAGCCCTCGCTGCGATTGCCCGATCTGTTTGCTCTGTTTGACATGTGCACCCGCGGCCTGTTACACCGTCTGGCATCACACAGTGCACCATTACAGCTGAATCGGGTATCCAAGTTAGTCGAGGCGTAAATTGCTTGCTGGGCTGAGTCATATCAATAACCCTATCATTTGTTTTTATATTGCAAGTAATCACACACCTTGCGATCTCTCAACCCATCTTTGTCATTGTATGCTGACTAATCAGATCTCAGGGACTGATATTCCCCGTTCCGGGTACGGCCCGCTTTCTCTACAACCAAAAGAACTATGTATGCACTTCTCTGCCTAGCACAAAAAATACATAGTTCATTTGCTTTTAATATTGGAAAGGGAATTCAGGAGAGTCCCATCAAAGATTGAAAAGATTAGACCATGAAAGCAATTGAGCGACTCCGGGAGCATCGAAGAGAACCTGGCTTCGATGACACTTGTATCAGGGACCTAACAGGTACCTATCGTTTGTGGGTGAAAATGCAGCTCACTGCCAGCTATCCTGCTTTCTTCCAATCAGGCCAGGGATGTGTAGGAATACTACAGCGGTCGGCTCGCTGCTTTCACGCGCGCCCTTGAGCTGCAAAGGCGCCTTCTTCCTCTTCTGTGCGCCTCTCTCTTCTGCCCTCTGCCCCTCTTCACTCGACCTGGCGTTACGCAGTCACTGCCCCTCCAAGCACCGGTCCCTTGATGCAATCTACAGCTGCACTTCATCCAAACAATCTCACCATCCCTCCAGGCACCGACTTGAAGGATGATGAAAAAGGACAGGCGCAGACCGATCTACCCGCAGACGAAGAAGTGGCACAGAAGCAGACGAAACTGGAACGCCTCAACCAGTCCATGCTCAGGGATCTGGAAAAGATAGTGAAAGAAAATCCACCGGGCGCTGACCTGTGGCCATACTTCCGAAAAGCAAACTACAAGGCCAACAGGGCCAAGCTTGTCGAAAAGCCAGAGCCAAAGCCCATTATCAGTGATGAACCTAGACCTAGTAAGGGTGAGTTTTGGTTGGTATATGCTCGTAAAAAGCAATTAAGTTTGAATTAACTAATTAATTAATCAATACAATGACATATTTTTCGTCCAGAGTCTACTCCCAATTCTGAAAATAATAATAATAATAATGAGCTTAAACACGTTGTCCCCGCCGAGGACGACATCTCCATCCTCTGGCCTTAGCTCCCAAACCTTGCCAGCTTACTTCTCTGCGATCAAACTACCTCATCAAGCCTGGAGAGACTCAATCTCACGTTCCGTTCTCTCACGCCTCCTGAACTACGGCGACCTACTCTACCAGTACTTCGGACGGGCCGTCGTCCGAATCGCGCCAGACATCGCGGTCAAGATCAACAGATCTAAAGATGTGACGGAATTATCCAACCTCCAGCACACCGTCCGCGCAACAGCTGCTTCGCAGACAACAATCCCGGTCCCTTCACCGCTAGGGATGCTTTCCGTCGCGCACTTCTGCTACATCTTCACGAGCTTCGTGCCGGGGATCCCTCTCGACCGGATCTGGGGGAATCTGACGTCCCATCAAAAGGGGCATGTGCGGGACCAGCTGAATCGCATTTCCAGCGAGCTCAGATCTCTTCCCCCTCCCTTCACAGGAAGGATTGCTTGGGGGAGGAGGAAATCCACCCGTCCGCAAGGACCATCGACGCTGGACTAAAATCAGTTCTTCTCCCATCGCTGACGATGGCGAAATTCAGCGACATTTTGCTCAGCGAGCCTTGTTGCTGCACAGATGCAAGTCGCATTGAGTATCTCCGAGCGAGTCTCCCCAGCAACCATCGGATCGTAATGACGCACGGTGATCTGCAGCCGTGCAATATCATTGTTGACAGCGAGCGGACCGTGAGGATTGTCGGAATTGTGGATTGGGAGCTTGGAGGCGCGTATCCGGAGTATTGGGAGTACGTGCAGGCTTTGAGCGGCAGCTCGTTTATGACAATGAAGGAGGGTGATGATTGGTATTTATACCTACCGGAGGCAGGGATCGGTAAGTTTTTCGAGGAGTTCGCGATGTATCATCTCATTGGCAGAATGGTGGGCTAAGCGGAGGTAAACTTATTGAAGAACTTCTGTAATCTGCATCGGGGTCGTCATATAACAAAATTCTAGTTTGGTTGGTGCTTACTCCATTATTACTGAATGTACAGCACGGTGTAGGTTCAATTTCCAACACTATCGGACGGGAGAACAGTAGTGCATGTGTATACATGGGACGCTTGAGCAACTTTTTCGTTCGTTCATCCTTTGGTATCTGAGCCTTGCTTACTGTTATGCCCTGGCCAAGACCATGCAACATGCATTACTCTAATGTGATATCGGGCCAGGCATATGGTACTCAAACCCCCGGTTGCTCGCTTCCCTTGAAGATCAAAAGCTATCACGTTGAATCCTTCTCGCGCTTAGGAAAAAGAAGTTGGGCGTATACAATATCTCGGTGAGGCGTTCACGAGGCTTTTGCTGACTGTTGAAGCCGAACTTTACGAGCGAGGCTGAATGGCTGATTTGACCAGACCTATCCGAAACGCAAGGCGAGCCAAGTACGGTCGTTCTGCTGAAGAGTCCGCACCGAAAGGAAAATACATAAAGACTGCGCAGTTCATGCACGGCAAGGTAGAGACAAGACAGAAATCGATTTCACTACATGTCGATGTTTGTAAGTTCTGCTTCTGCTCTGCTCCTAGCTCTGTCGCCAAAAATGAAACTTTCCTTGCGCTATATTGAAACGATGGGGCGGTGCCCGCCGCTGTTGCGATCACCAGGACAAGAAATTTCGCCGTTCAAACCTTCATCCAGGGGCATCACGTAGGCAAGGACAGCCGACGTTGCGCAAGTTAGGCCCAATCAACCTCTTCCGTGTTATATGGTCGTCAGATCGAGAGGTTCGAAAATGCGACATTTGCTATTCCCATACAAGAAATCAGAAAAAAAATCAAAAGCAACTGTGAAGGAAAAGGAACTAACGTAAGAACGACGGATGAGGAACATCTGACTGCCACAGGAGCTCTTCATCTTTCTTACCGCAGCGGTGGCTGGCGGCAACACCACGGAAAACGCCACGCCTCTCTGTCACCTGCGGTGCAGCGGATGCTCCTGCCTTGCGGGCAAGACGGAGAAGAGCAGGAACTCCCGGCATGATGGCCGGGGTCTTCCATACGGCCTTTCATGCCACGCTGATCCCCCGACGCTGCCCTCGCACCCTCTGCTCACGACGTCGACTATATACAGCGCAGTATGGCTCATCCGACGAGCCAATACTTGCTCTGACCGAGTCCTGAGAGCGGTGGTATGCAGGGCTTGAAGGGGGTGGTGGGAGCTGTATCGCTTTGAATTGCTCGTCGCTGATTATTTTCCAACGGTACAAATACTGCATGAGCTCGAAGTCTGGTCGGCTCAGGGCAAGTGTGTGCCCCCGCTGATAGTGTTGCGCGACATGCTCGAGCATGTCATCCCAAGCTTGGCCCTGGCGATCGTCGAAGAATCTCTCCTGACACATAGGACAGCGCGCAGATGTGGGCGGCGGATGTGTTCGAAAGTGGCTGAGAACATGCGTCTTCCACTCTTCGGCGCTATCGAACCTTTCATCACATCTAAGAATGTGGAAGAGACAGTGATAGATACATTGAGGTCGCGAGCTCGAGGGAGCGACAAGAACTCCCGTTTCGTCTTCCTCCAGGACATTCATTACTTCGATCCCTGCTGCCATCCTAGTGTCTATGGATCCAAAAGAGGACGACGTTGAGCCGTTGGAGAGCGTCGGGACGGCACTCAGAGACGCCATGCTTCCTACGCTGTCTTCGGTGCTCTCGTCTGAGCCGTTCTGCGACGTCACGGAGCTGGACGAATCGATCGAAGGGAGATCGGACGGCCGTTTGCCAGATACCCTAGAGATAATGACAGGCAGTGAACACTTGGAAGCGATGCGATTCGAAAAGCCGCCCGAATTATCCTGCTTCCATGCATTTAGCCTCCAAGCGGCAGTTGACAAAGGGGCCACTAAAGCACTATCAGCACTCTTCACCAGTTTCACCGCTCCGGGGTCTGTGCATACTCGCTGGCAATCAAACAAAGAACTGGGAGTCGAATCCAAAAAAAGAGGTCCGTTCCAGACGGAAACAATTAATACATAAACACTATCTTGCTTGAAGGGAAGAAAGAGTAAGGGAGAGAGCTCACAAAAAGGTGCTGCTATCGTCTCACACACTCGCAGCACGCATACTTAAAGACCTCGAACTCCCACGCTATAGTGCCTGTCTCGACGCTGACATCGAATCCTGTTCAAGATCAGGCTCCTCGCAGAACCATGGACGCACCGAGGAAGAGCAGAAGTTTGAGCCGCGAGATGAGAGGGGGAGGCTGCCAACACTTCATGCAGCACCTCGGGCGGTCGAGCGACGAACGTTTGACACAGGCAAGTCGACGCTGGCCACGTTGACCGCGTACGGATCAAGAGCCAATTGAGGCCACAGACCAGAATGGATCACGCACAAAACGGTGATATCTTGTCAACCACACGGCCCCATGTGTAGAACCAGTGGGGAGCAGACGGCAGCGGCAGGGAATCATAAGTGCGCTATCTCCGGCGGCGTCATTGATACTTGACACCCTTGGTAGCCCTTCACTCGGTACATACCCAGACGGCATCCCGCACGGAGCTGCCGCTGATCCGGGCATCCCTCAGGATCTCCCAGAGGCCAGAGTAACACACGGTGACTTGGCAAATATCAGACATTGTGTTCGTCCTGGGAATCTTGTGATGATCGCCACTGTGAACGGAATGGGCATCTGCAGGACTAGCTGCAGCCGCCAATGGGAAGCTTCCCAGAGCAGGGCGGCCTGGTTGCACAGGAAGCTGTTTGGCCGTCTCACCGAAGCCGACAGCTGCGATAGCTTGCTGCCATGGCGGGGGCTGGGGAAACAGGAAGATCAGACAGCGCTTTGGAAGCTGCCCATTATTCAGGCATCGACTATCAGTTGCGATATGCCCATTTCAGTCTCCGTGGTCCAGCGGTGCGTGTTTCAGTGGTGGCGGCGAGCTGGCAGCTCAGTCGTCCAGCCATCCTCCGGCACGAAGGACGAGGGAAGCGTTGCGGGGGCGGCGTGGGCCTGCGGGACACAGCGCTCACCGCCGGTCACGGGACGCCGACGGGGACGCCGCTCGCCTGCTTCGACCTCTGGGGCGTTATACTCCAACCGCTCCCTCAGGGCTTCCCAGCAGGGAAACTCGTTGGGCTCAGGAATGATTATGTTGATGTGCCAATCCATGTGCTGACCAGTTATCATTGCTAAATCGCGAACATGACTCATCGTTGCATAGCATATGGGTTTGGAATTGTTGCTTCGAATGTTGGATAAGCGTTCATTATTCGTCCACTTGACCCTTCAATCCAAGTATCCCGCTTGGAAGTCATGCATGCTCTTTTAACGCTCCTGATATTGTTCTCGGAAGTCTCCCCTATTTCCTTCTCTTCCCGGTTCCCCGCTGCGTGTTTCGGTTACCTGGAGCAGCTGATCGAAACAGGCCAACGGAAGATAATGCGCATTCATTGAAATACCATTTATTAAATATATGTACAGTATGATACAGAGACACCAGAGACTACTAACTATACGCGGGCGGCCGATCTTCCTCCCAGGTCGAAAACTCTTTCTTCGCGAGTATGTTCCCATGTGGAACGTTAACCCTCTCCCTGCTCAAGTTCACCTCGGGCATCGCCGCGCCCGTCACGGTTTCTGCGTAGAAGTAAGGATCCTTTGAATGGCTAGACGGAGCGCCGGATGCCGTGTCTCCAAGCATACGGGAGCGAACACAGCCGGACATTGTCGTCGAACCGCGCGTCGGCTCCGCCGTGGATGACATCGACCAGCTTCCCCAGGACGGCGAACTCGAGCTTCAGCTTCAGGCTGTATATGGCGCCCTCGAGCGTGATCTGAACGGCATAGTAGCTGGCGTACTCGAGGCCGAGGAGGACAAGGTCCATGATGACGATGAAGATGTTGATCCCCAGAAGCTGATGCATGAGCTTGCGGTCCCCAGGCTCCGACCCGAGGCGCAGGAGCTTGATCGTCTCGGAGACGTAGAGCCCTGAGATGATGCCCTCCTGGATGCTGAACCCAGTCATCTGGATCTTCTCCATGATGTTGTAGCCCTGGATGAACACCGGCGAGTTGCCCTGGACGTTGGACCCATACGTGAGGACCGTCGTGGGAATGTGGAGGAGAATGGCGTTCACAATGATCATGTAGAGGACCCGTCGCAGGATCTTCTCGTCCCTGAGGACGAGGTGAAGTCGCGAATAGAGCACGAGTGACTGGCCGGTGACCATCACCCACCAGCCGATTGTCAAGGTCGTTACGGACACCCCAGGAGTTGACCCGGGTGAAGAATTTCAGAAGGAAGCCTAGCGAATAGGGAAAGACGCCCAGGACGAGGACGATGAGCTCTATCACATTGTACCAGGAAATGGCGATGAAAGTGACCAGAACCATCCGGATCTCCTCCCCTTCGCCGGTGAACAGTCTGGATATGCCATCCAGCGATCCTTGTATGGCGGACTGGCTCGCCTTTGCTCACAGCAGCGCCTGCTGCCCGACGGGCAGGCGAGTACCCTAAGTAATCAGACACGACTGTCAGGTGAACGGTCGAGATTGATGGGCTCCCTATTTCCTCTGATTGGCAGCAACGCTTGACGGCCAGCGTCCCTGCTGCCTGTACTTCGATGAGGAGGAGACAGTGAATAAGGCGATTTGTTCTGCGAGTAAGCACGAGCGTCCTGCTCCAGCTGCATAAAAATCGGTCCAACGGTCAACAACAGCAAACCGTATCGATACAGCAAAGATCAGCCAAGCGCTTGCGGCGCATGGAGTTGCAGCAGTTGACACCTCGAGTTTCACCACTCAAGCAGAGCCAGCTGGGTGGGCTGATGATTCGACTAGAATCGAACGCTGCCTATGGCCGAATCGGCCTCTCTCACTCATACCGATGAGTTTATCTGATCTTCACTCCATCCTGGGAGAGCGTCCGGGGGCAGTCATCCAACGACGGGCAATCGCATATATTAGGTAGCTTCACGGGCGGGTGGCGGCGGAGCGTAAGAGAAAGAGACGCTCTCAGGCTTTCTCGGTGTCAGCTTACGCACCCGCGGCTGCGGGGCATCTTCGTATTATCTCATTTAATAATAATAATAATAATCTCATGTGCCCTGCTCTCCGACGACCATCAGCAGGGTCGGCGGCTTCAGGTTAATTCGCATTATTTCGTCTCGTGTGGTCTTTCTCATGTCGACGAGAGCTTATCCTGGCCCCTTTTCGGATTGCTTCCTCGTCCGGGGAAACGCCAGCTCCACCGCGGGCTTGAGCGCAAGGTGTTTGTGTTTCGTTCCCGCGACTCGGTTCTCGGCGCCTTGTGCATGATCTTCTAAACTTGCAGCGTGCAGATCCGCCCCGACTCCCAATCCTCCCGGGCCCAAGTTCCATCTAAGGCAGAAGCTAAGAGGATCAGCAGGGCAGGGCAACACGATATGGCCGCGGATTCCTCGCATTGGACAGCCAAACCGTGGACTCAACACAATACAACCGATCACGAGTCCACCCCGAGTCCAGGAGTTCGGAGCCTTTATGAAACAAAGGTAATAATAATCGGGACCCTCAGCCTCAGACTTTTTAATCTAAGGTTAATTAATCAATTTATTATCGGCGGGCACAACCCGGCATCCATAGCGCCGGACCAGCGCTATTCTTAAGATGGTATAACGTTGCCTGATCCATGGTCCATGGGCCTACTTCACCTACCTAGCTAAATAATAGTAGGTTGTCTAGTTATATAAGGAGCTACCTAGGTACCTTACCTATCTGCTCTGAGACTGAGACTGAGAGAGAGACTCCCTGGAGTAAAATTGCACGACTCCGGCGCTTTCGATACTATTTTAATTTAACCAGTATGCGAACAATGCGGTTTGAAGCTCCAAAGAAAAGAATCGCTTGGGCCTTGGGATATGAATCTACTTACAGAGTAGTCATTGCTGTCATGCTGTCCAAGCTAAGCTCCGTACTGCTACAGTACAGCATTCTGTACAGAAGCTGTACATCCATATAGCATGGACTGACACCCACCAACATGTCCTGCACATTCTCGCTTGCGTTTTCGATGTCGACCTATTGCAGGAGTAGGAATATGTCTTCCTTTCTATCGAATGTAGCCCCGCCGTTTCAACTTTGATACTGCAACTCAACCTGGAGATAGAGCATCGAAGAGCTATGTATGTGGTTGCATACAGCTTTCCAGAACACACAGCACCACAGTCTAACAACTAGCAGTCGTCATACTCTAGTGCGACAGAGCTTCTGGAAGCGAAATGCAGCTAGTTTAAGGAGCACAATCCACATGTCGTCTTCGCTATTACTACTTTACTTGGTATAATATAATGCATCAAAAGTCATCAATTTCGAGAAGAAAAATCCTGACAACAGAAGTGTGTATTTGTAGACATCCCGAAAGACAAAAAACGCACAGATTCTCGAACGGCTCATGAAGTCGTTAGATACATTCATTCGTGATTCATACATCATAAAGTAGGTCGTCAAATGTACTATAACTCGGAAAGTCACTCGATCAATGATCAATCAGTCAGTCAGTCGGTCTGTCTGTCCATCAATAATCTTCTCGTCCTGCTCCTTCTCCTTCACTGCGGTAGTATTATCATTATTATTATTACTGCTGTTATTCCCCCTCTTGATCAGAATCTCCACCGCCGCGTCCGCGGCCCTAGTCTCAGCCTCGAATGCGCTCACTCCGTCGTCGATCTGGACGATATCCTCCTCGCCGACACGGACACTGCAGACCCATCTGCACGTTACTGTCCCCTCTCCCTCCGCCGCGGAAACGCTGTTGTTGTCGGTTGCGGATGTGGTTGTGAGAGGCACTACCTTCGCTTTGGTATCGTACTGCACCCGCTTGGACTGCGCCACGAGACCGAGCCGCTCCTTCGGGTGATAGAGCACGATCTTCTCGTTCAGGATGCGCCGCATGTATGCCATGAGTCCGATCCGTTC
>JGI26051J44788_1000736_pt1 | contig 15631 bp, 25 predicted proteins | sample HigsolmetaGSP13D_FD_44788 | JGI IMG/M metagenome (IMG submission 44788) | reverse complement strand
CCCCTTCCTTCCCAAGCAATCACGCACTCTAGTCAAGGATTCAAAATGCCTCTTGGACACTGTTCTACGCGGTGGAACGTATCAAAAGAAAGCTCTGCCTTGATTAGATACGTAAGGGCGAATACAGAGCTCAAACCCTAACAATGGAGCAAGAAGGAATCTAGGATCACATAGTCTCGTAGCAAACGCCTGCTCTTCCATTCAAGATTATTCACCACTCATGCGCCAGAAAGGATGGGCCCGTTACAATCCCGCTTATTCCGCAAGCACATGTTCAAATGGATGCACACCCGAATCATAAAATTCCTCATCTGAATCCGCATCGGAGAATTCCTCATCTACATCAAAGTCAAGAAATTCTTCATCCGAGTCAGGAGATTTCTTATCCTTGTCATGATCGGGATCTTTCTTGTCCTTGTCCGGGTCCGGAAACTTCCCATCCTTATCGGAGTCAGGAGACTTCCTATCCTTGTCGGGATCTGGGAATTTCCCATCCTTATCGGAGCCAGGAGACTTCCTATCCTTGTCGGGATCTGGGAATTTCCCATCCTTGTCGGAGTCGGGAACTTTTGGAGGGTTGGGAAGTTTGGGAGATTTCCCATCCTTATCCTTGCCGGGATCTGAGTCGGGGAATTTATCGGGAAGAAGAGAAAACGAATGCACGGCCCGGCGGAAGTGGGTGTCGACCTGGCTTTTCTGGTCGTTGGCCAGAACGTGATAGGAGGTAGCTTTAGGGAAGAGACCAATCAGGTTGTAGAAGTAAGCCTGAAGAAAAAAGAAAACGTTAGTCAAGTCCCCAGGCCGACATTTTAGATCGTCGCTTTTTCTTTTTCTTCCGTTGAGGATCGAGCACGAAGAGAAGGAGACTCACGTCAATCACGCCAGAGAGCGCCCTAATCTCTGAGACAATTCGAAACTCGTTGTCATCGTCCTCTTCTACCAGCGTTGCTGCACTTTTGGTAACGGCATCCATGAGCTCAACAAGGCTTTGTACGAACTAGAAGACAAAGATTCCGTTGGAATTAGCAGTTCACAAATTGTACTATGGGGCTTCGAACGAGCCCTGCCAGCACTGGTCTGGATAACTTACATTAGAGTATCCGTCGTAGACAATCTGCTGATCGGTGGACCGCTGGATGACTGGTGATCCGGTCATGAATCCAATGTTGGCCACAACGTGATCAAACATGACCTCCAATTCCTTGCAAAAGTCCTTGAGAGAGATCACAAAATGTCAGTTGATCTTTTGTAACCTGACTCCGGAAGGAGTGAAGAGAGGAGGGTTGCGAAGAGAAAACAATGCCACTTACAAACACGGGTCCGGAATTGGACGTCGAATCCATGAGCAAGACCAAGTCCTTGAGAACCAAGGCCGAGGTTGCGAGCGAGTTGCACGAGTTTTGAATCTCCACGGGCTCCATCGAGGCTCGTGCCCATCCGCAATGGAGGGCCAGAGCGACAAGCAAGGCGGAGTGGAACGTAGGACGCGGAGACATGATGACGAGAAAAGACGAAAAGCCGAAGAGGCGTCTTCAGGCACGTAGAGCGGGAAATGGGGGACTGAACGAATGAATCTGGAGTGAACCCTCACTGCTCGAGAAACGAATGCGTATCAAGCTTTAAGCAATACTGGGAGCGTAGAATAGAAAGGATAAGACGGAGGCTTCGATGTCGAACGCCTACGGATGAGAAAGAATGTCGCACGCTGGGGAGAGGAGAAGAAAAAGGAAGAGAGTCGTGGGGGGATGAGGCCACTGTTATATGTTGGCCAACCTTCCCAGCGCCTGCCTGCCCTGCCTCCCTAGGGAAGAACCTAGGTAGGAAGGCAAGGCGTAACCGGCGCTGTTGGACGAAGCTGCCAGGTGTGAGAGGCGTGCTTTCCCAGCATCGTTGGCACCCGCGTATCAGCATATCTCGAACGGGCAAGAGGTACCTGGAGCCTGGGGATGATGGGCGAAGGAGTAGGCAACCTGGCAACCCCAGCTTACACGGAATCCGCTCAAGCTTGTACGTGTTTGGCGTGCTGGAGAGACCAAAGACAATAGTTTGGTAAAATGTGAGCTTGTAGACTGCAGACAGACTTACTGTAGTTGAGGCATGGCCTAGTAGTTGGTCTTGATGCTCTGATGTTGCCTATCTGCCGCCAGGGGCGTCGGTCAGCAGCTGTCACGTACCTGCAAATCAAATGATCTTCACGAGTATCCCAGGGGCGTCAGGTAAATCAGTCGGGTTGCTAAGCAGGGAACATGGTAGAAGCGAGAGGTAGTCATGATCCAGCCAAGGGGGATATGATACATCTGCGCAGAGAGGTCATGACCAAAGAGGAGTGTTGCAGTCGACAGATGAGGACTGCATCTAATGAGCAAGAGGGCACTGCTGCTTCTGCGCAGCATTATCACGCCAGGAGCGGTGCAATGGGCGCTCAGTAGACGACATTTCCGACGCTGAATCAAAACATTCTTTGCTGTACTTCCGGATAACCCCATTCTGCGTGTCACCAGTGACGATATCGCGCGGCTCGCTTCACGAGAGCGCATCACAGGAGTGGTCAGAACATCGCCCTAAATTTCATCGTTGCAGAATAGTATAGAAAAAACGGTCTACATCATTGAGATTATCTGCAGTGGTTGTCCCGATCATCTTCGCAGTCCGGTCACTTGTAACCCGGATTTGGATATTCCCACCCTTGCGGTCAGGATCCAAATGCGGCTCGTGCAGAGACAGATAAGAACGATATGCTGCGCAAAATCAAGAGAAATGAGCGCATTGGCCCATGGTAACCTCATAAAGCAATCGATTTCCCAAGTGCTGTTGTCGTGGACGCAGATCTGGTATCAAACAAAGTGAAAGATCCTGGATGGGCTGACTGGGTCTGGAACGAACGAGGAAATGCCACCGCAGGTGCAATCAGCTTCCTTCTACAGAAGCAGATAGACTTTGTGAAAGGGGAATGAAAGAGAGACGGATCTCTGTCAGCGCAGCGTTGCGGAGGGCCTGAGGCGATCTGTGGGCGTCAAGGGGAGCATCTCTTCACTGCAGGCCGTAATTACGAGGTCGGTCTCCGGGCTGGGGGAGGCTCTTCGCTCTTCTCCAACCTTCCTCCTCGATGCCGGGTGTCGCCCTCGCAGACCACCCCGCGTCGCATCCACGCCGTCCAACCCCTGGATGGTCTGGATAGTGTCCCTCGTGCAACTCGACCTCGTCCGCTGTCGCGTGCGCTGCGAGGTCTTCGTCCGACGCTGATCGCCGAGCGCGGAGTCACCGCGCCGCCGACTCCAGAGCTCTGCGCGCTCAGAGCTCGACGCCGCCCGCGGAGCTTATCTCCAGATCTCGGTCGCGTCGCAGGAGCTGCTGCGACTGCTCGATCCCAGCGTAACAAGACCTCACGATGCCTCCGCTCTTCTGTGATTCGATCGGTTGCGGCTGACCGTTGCCATAGTTTCCCTTATCGCAAGGCGCCTGCGTCTCTCCCGCTGCGCGGTCCCGTCTCGTGCGACCGACGTCTGCCTGCGACATGGAGATCGACCCTCGTTTGCGCGCCTCGAGCGACCATGGCGCTGGCGAGGGCGGAGGAGGTGGAGGCCCTGCCGTCCAGCACTCGTACGATCCTTCTCCTTCCTCTGCGCACGCCGTTTCGCCAGCTGGCTCTGCTCCTACGCCCAGCTATCCCGAGATCCCATCGCACTACTCTCCCGGCGAACAATTCCACTCCTCCACGCCTTCCTCTGGCAACCACACCTACTATGGCCCTCCGCCTCAGACCCCTCATTCCTACTATCCGGGCGACACACCTGCCATCGCAGCGGCTCCCCGTGTCGAGTCGACAGATGCCAATGACCCCTTCGCGGACCTGAAACGACCCCGCGCCTGTGAGGCGTGCCGTCAGCTGAAAGTCCGCTGCGAACCCGACAATGACAATCCGACAGGCACATGCAAGCGTTGCGCCAAGGCTGGCAGAACGTGCATCGTTACCGCACCCACGCGCAAGCGCCAGAAGAAGACGGACAGCAGAGTCGCGGAGCTGGAGAAGAAGATCGATGTGCTGACCGCGAGTTTGCAAGCGCGAGCTCGTGGTGCAGACCTAGGGATTCTGGGACCGCATAGCGATGACTACGCTGCCCGACGATGGCTGGGAAGCGGACAGCCACAGCGCTATTACAGCGACGGTCAACCAAATGGTGCAGCGGCTCCGGGGTCTCCGGCGACTTTGGCCGGCAATAAACGACACCATACTGGCGAGTTTAAAAGCGCAAGCCACGGCGGGCTCTTGACTCCGGTGAATGCGCGCGATGCAGGCGGACCATCCGCCGGAACATGGCCCAGCGTCTGTAGCTCTGGGGATACAGTCCTCAAGTCCGACGGCGGTCATGAGTTTGCGGATGTCATTGATAGGGGGATCGTCGACGTGGACACTGCCATTCAGGCATTTGATCGATATGTGAATGATATGGCACCCCTGATGCCTGTAGTCGTTTTCCTCCCCGAGACGAAAATGGGAGACATTCGGCGGACCAAGCCGGTTCTCTTCCTGGCTATCCTCTCCGTTTCAGTTGGGTCTCTCAACCCAGCGATCCAATTGCATTTGGTCAATGAGGTTTACCGTGTTCTTGCAGATCGTATCTTCATTAAAGGCGAGAAGTCTTTGGAATTGGTGCAGGCGCTTCTCGTCTCCTGCCTGTGGTATATACCACCCGACCACTTTGAAGAACTTAAATTCTATCAGTTAATCCATATGGCGGTCGTTATCGGCATGGATATTGGGATGAACCGGAGAACAAAAACCAAGACGAAACCATTTGGATTTTGGAGAGAAATTATGGGCAAGAAAGCGTCCTCCTTGAACCCCGATGCCCCGGAGACCAGACGAGCTTGGGTGGGCTGTTATTTCATGGCTGTTCAGTATGACGTCCCTTACTACCAACCTTTATTTTATGAACTCAGCACTGCAAACCGGAAAAGTCCATTGATGGTCCGATTGTTGCTAACATGACTTAGGTCCGCAACGGCCCTCCGACGGTCATTCCTTGTACGTTGGCAGCCGTACATGGACGAGTGCCTTGAGATATTGGAGAACTCCCCTGATGCACTACCATCAGATAAGGTCTTGGTCCACTGGGCGAAGCTTGCTCATCTTTCGGAAGAAGTCAGCTTCCAGTTTTCGATGGATGATCCAACAACGAGCTTGTCGCTTAGTGACCCGAAAGTCCAATATGCTCTGAAAGGGTTTGAAAAACAATTGGAACAGTGGCGGAAAGAAGTTCCTCCGGATCTTTATTCTCGTATGTTTATGAACTCCCTCTTTTAGTCTGTCATTGGGGAGATGTTGCTGATCAGCAGTGCAGCGATGATGAGGCACTTCGAGCATGTGCTAAACGTCTACATGCATGAGATTGCTATGCATGTGGATCATAACATAGACGATTTCAGACCACCATTCGTATCTGAATCGCGCGAGAACCAGGCAGACCTCAATACCGCTGCTCATGTTGACGCCTTGACATCATGTCTCACTTCTGCGCATGAAGCCCTAAATATAATATCGAGCCTTGATCACAAGACTATCATTTGTCTGCCAACGGTCCACTTTGGCAGAACCTCCTACGCGTCTGTCGCGCTGATTAAACTCTTCTCCGCCGTTTCCGCTCCTGATAGTCGCCTGGGCCAGGTCTTTAATCCTGCAGATATCAAGGTTGAATATTATCTCGACAAGGTGATCGAGCACTTCAAGGTTGCGGGTGATAGCAGCGGAGGTCGCACTGCCGCCAAGTTCTCTTTGGTCTTGACCATGCTTAAACACTGGTTCCTGAAACGGAAGGACCACGAGGATCAGGAAGGGCTGTGTCATATCTACAAGGCGTACGAGAAAGCCGGGAATCCCAAGGATCCCAATGAACAGACCAAATCTACCGAGGGAGAGGAAAAGACAAAGACGGTATGGATATTGCAGTGTCTTCCTGCTGCCTGGTTGCGCATAGAGGCTAACTTGTGGATAGGCGAACATGGGTCCTACGCCTCTGCACCTGCTCAGCGAGGTCGCCATGGGCGAGCCAAATAACAGGCCGAATTCTCACCAGGAGTCTCAGGGACAATCACATTACCCTCCGCCCCCAACAAATGGCCCAGGAGGTGCTGTCGGGACATCCCCAGTACAAGACCCTGGGCCCAGCACCGCCAGTACAAGCACTGCAATGCACAATGTGGGCTCGGATACATGGACTCGATATCCTCCTCCGCCTCCCGTTCACTCCACAACGACACCGTCTTCACAGTCCGTCTACCCACCACACTCCGGTCGGTTCCGGCAGCCGCCAGGATATGACGATCCGAATAATCCCATGGCGACCACCGTTGCGCAGAATCCACAAGCTGCTTATGCAGGCTTTGTCCCGGAGCTTGCGATGCAGGTGGGCTTTGATCCCGACAATTTCTATGCTCTGGGTAATATCTTGGATGAAGGGTTCTTTAACTTCTCCATGGGTTTGGATCCGAATTCGTTCTAGCGGGTTATCTATTTTAGACGACTTGGACTGTACAGGCTTCTTAACAACAGTCTTGTCGGTGATCTGCACCAGACGCGGTTACGACAAAGTCGTCTCCAGCCGCCGGCTCCCGCTTCCAAGGATCCCAGCTCCGCTCCAGGGCGCCACCAATCTCCAGGGTAGATCTTGCTATTACGCTAATGGCACGGAAGCGGTGTTCCAGGCCACCGGTGACTGCTAGGGCACGGCACTCCATAGACACACCAAAGTGACTCAGTTGGACGAACTTAGCGCCGCAAGGACTGGGGGGCTCAGAGAGCTGGAACGTTGAGATCATCTTCATACACTCTATCTACTACCACATTCCGCGTTTTTATCATAATTTCTTTTTGTACATCTTTGTTGTCTTTTATTCTATTCTACACACTATGGGGGAGGGAGGTTTCAATCCAGAGAACGGGGTATTTCCTGAATAAAGGTAAACGAGACTTCGATTGGAGGGGGAAAAAAAATTAGAAAAAGTGATATACGTGCATATACCCAGTCAACGAAAAGTTGAGAGTCTTCTGAAATTTTTGTTTCTCATCTCTGCTTCTTTCTTTTGGACATATCTATCTGGCCGCGAGGCGATGCGATGAACTCAATTGATTCGATCATCATCGTCGTCATCATCACCATCATATCTCATTATATCTATGCGGATGTATCCCTGCTTTTTACTTTCTATGTATGTGCATGTCTGTATGTGTATGTGTACATGTTGGAGGTGCAGTGGTGTCTGCCTGTCTAACCTTTATTATATTATTATGGTGCATACTGATAGCGATGATAATGATGATGAGGAATTATGGAGAGAAGCATTGTTCGAGTGTTTGGAAGTTGTTATACAGGGTACTGCTGAATCGAATCGAACCAAGCCCATTTCTATAGAGGTTCCATGCGTACTTGATAAGAAAGAGAATACAAGGGTTTTTGTAATCCCCCTCAGACTCCGAAGCTGGTATTTTGGGCTCGCTTTCCACTGAAGAGGTCAGTATAGCTTTGCCAGGTTTGTTTGCGAGTAGATAGGCTTAGCTGTCGCAGATAACCCGAATATGCAGAGATTTGGCAAGTTCTCTACCGTTGCTTCCCGGGCTTGAAGAGTCGCCTTGGGTTCGATCAAACAGCATCAATGATCCTATAAACGCAATGACCTTGCTAATTAGTCTCCATTATCGTCATTGACATTGCCATCAGCATGCACCATGAGAGACAAGCTAGACATATACCAAGGCATGTCTAACATGTACATTTATATACCTTAAAGCTGAGCGCATTTGCATCGATAGATCAATTGAATCATTGCTACCAGATACGTCCAAGGGAAAGACAGGACATAGATGATACAAAACAGAGTTTCTGGATTTCTTCCCCGGACGGGCCCCGAGTCTCGAAGATCTGAAGCCGTGCCTCAGGCAGATTCTGCTGACTTTAGATTTTCTCCACGCCGGTGCTCGCATCATACATACAGGTGAGAAAGCCTTGTTGAAAAAAAGCAATTGGTTTTGGATTACTGATCCTTATTAAGATCTTCAATTGAAGAACTGCTGCTTCCCGTGGATGATCCGCAGATATTTGCGGCCATTGAAGAGGCAGAAATTGAGGAGCCGTCACCGAGAAAGGTACTCGAAGGCGGTCGGACGATCTACACGACCCGAATACTCCCCCTGAGCAATGGGCTACCACTGCTTGGTGACTTTGGTGAAGCTCGATTTGGAGAGGGGGAACATGACGAGGATATCATGCCAAATGTCCATAGGGCACCTGAGGTTGTCCTCGAAATGAGTTTGGATTAAAAGGTCGATATCTGGAGCGTTGCCATGGTGGTAAGCAAACGAAAACTTTGCCCGACCCTCGGATCTGTTTTCTCTAATATGCTGCAATGGATTTTCTAGGCCGGGATATCGTTTGCAGCCGCACCCTATTCAATGGTAAAAATTCCGACATTATCTTCGATGACAGAGTTCATATTGCAGAGATGATTGCAATCTTAGGGCCTCCCCCCGTCGAATTCCTTAACGAAGCAGGATCAGTTCCGTATTCTGGGATGAAAACGGTATGTTTGTCAGCTTACGCCGTTATGCTTGCTTAAACTGGTTTTTTTTCTCGCAAAGTGCGTTACCCCTGCTGATTTTCTTTTTCAGGCAGTTGGAAAGGCCTTGCACCCATTCCTGATATTACGCTCGAGAAACTAGCGGCTGATATCCGCGGAGAGGATAAGGATGGGTTTCTTGCGGTTCCTCCGAAGGGCACTGAAGTGGATCCCTGAGGATAGACCGACCGCTGAAGAACTTCTGTTCGATGAGTGGCTGATGAAAGGACTTGATTTCAACAAGCCCAAGCAGAGCACAGTGGACGAGATCGTACCGTGAAAGAGCTGGGGCCCTGGTTCTGGCAGTAAGCTGGATATATCTCTGGTAATGGCTTGCTTGATACCCTTATCAATTGAGAGTTCTCGATTTTGTATTATGCTGTAATAGAAGTGAAAATCTCAGAGTGGTCACTGGCATTAAAACTGGTCAACATACATGTACTGTACAATGGAATTGAACTAGATAATATAGGCCATGTCAGTCATGGCCGACAGGTTTTCTACCTTCATAACTGGAAAATTTTTGGATTGATTAGTGACGATTCATCATGAGCAGCTGTACTTACTGCTCTCATGGGCGGCTGCGTCTCCATATCGACGCTGTCAGATTAGTTTGCAGGAAGGGTCCCATGTCTCGTGCGGGAATTTGGTTCGGTAGCCGATCTCATCCATTCAGTTCGCTGTCGACGTCACTTTGATGCGGAGCTGGGAGCGGACGGACGTGTCGGAAGCTCGGCAGCAGCATAGCACCGCGGGAGCTGAGGCGCATGCGATGGACAATTGATATAGTTGTCTGCTTTCAAGGCGTTCTTTCCAATTGCGTGAGTTGAGATCTAGTTATCATTCATTTGGGAATTACGATATCGAGAAACAGATAGGTTGCATACGTGAGGACAATTTCGCGCTCTGTCTGCATGACTTTCCACTTCGGGACAGCAAGTTCAAAAGATACGACCTCCAGGTAACTCATATCGCATAACGGACAAAATAGTCGATTCTCGATATGGCTGCGGAATCCACAATTACAACCACCACCATCCGCTCAAAGGGCATCTACCATGGCCTCCCCATCTTCCCTGAAACGATAAAGGGCCTCTCCGCCATCGTGACCGGCGCGAACGGCATTTCGGGCGACCACATGGTGCGGGTCCTCAACGAGTCGCCCGAGCGGTGGACGAACATCTACGCGCTCTCACGCCGTCCGCCGCCCGTCGAGAGGAAGTGGAAGAGTAACGTCAAGTACGTGTCGATGGATTTCTTGTATAACTCGCCGCAGGAGCTGGCGGAAAAGCTGAGGAAGGCAGAGGTCAAGGCGTGAGTACCATGCCGCTTCTGTTTAGTTTCAGTCTTCAGGCTTGGTCTTGAGCAGACTTGCAACCTGCTAAGATGCTGTTGTGTCAAGGGACTATGTGTTCTTCTTCTCGTATATCCAGCCCGCGCCGAAGGAAGGCATGGGACTGTGGTCTGATACCGAGCAGATGGTGAAAGTAAATGGTGCGGACCTAGGATGCCGTTATCTCTGGTCAGACTGGCTAAGAACCCGCAGTTCTGCTCCTCTCAAACTTCCTCGAGGCACTCAGGCAGGCGGAAATCACGCCCAAGCGGTTTCTCCTCCAGACTGGCGCGAAAAACTACGGCAGCCATCTAGGTCCGACGGTCACGCCCCAACATGAGAATGATCCTCGAGTTCTCCTTGAAAACAACTTCTACTATGCCCAGGAGGACCTGCTGTTCGAGTACTGCAGACGCCACGGTGTAGGCTGGAACGTGACCATGCCTTCCGCAATCTTAGGCGCTGTCAGAGATGCTGCCATGAACGTCGTCTTCCCACTTGGCGTGTTTGCCTCCGTTCATGCGTACCTGCAGCAGCCGATGGTGTACCCCGGTGACTGGGCTTCTTTTCAAAATGTGCACGACGTATCCTCCGCAATGATGAATGGCTATCTCGCAGAATGGGTTGCTTTGAACCCACAAGCGGAGAATCTGCGATTCAACGCTACTGACGGGAGCCATTTTACCTGGGGCAAGTTTTGGATGACGTTGGCGAAATGGTATGGGGTCCCTTATATGATTCCTGAACAGCAGAGGGAATTCAAGGTCAAGGAGACACCTTACACGCCGCCGCCAAGAGGGTAAGTTGCAAACCTTGCTCTTGCCATGGAACTTCAGGTTACGTGTAACCAACTCTTTGCTCGCAGATTCGGTCCTCCTGGACGAGTAAGATACTCTTACTCGCTCACTGACTGGGCCAAAGAACCAAGAAACCGAGAGGCGTGGGACAGGATTGTAAAAGAATATAATCTCGTACAAAGTCCCTTCGTCAGCGAGAGTACCGTCGAGCGCGTGTTCTCCTTTGCTGATGGTGCTGTGCTGCAGACTTGGCCTATGGCCCTCAGGTACGTAAAGCGCCTGATACAAGTCCAAACCGCAGACCGTGGTACCTGTGGCAAGTGACTGACAAACACGATTGGTAGCATGGACCAAAGCCGCAAAATGGGCTTCTACGGGTTTGTGGATTCGGTCCAGTCCATTAGGACAGTGCTCGAGGAGTTTGTGGAACTGAAGATGCTACCGCCCATACCCAAACCTATAGAGGAGGGCGACTGAGCAGCGTCTGTTCTTGGGTAGTGGAAGGAGGAAACTGGAAGCAATCAGTGTTTGAGAATTGCCAGGTTTTGGAAGGTCCTGCAACGAGACCACAATCCTGACTATCTGTGTTCCTGTCATATTGATTCCTTTTCCGATCAAGATATGAAACGTCATGACTTAGTGCTGAGTAATTGGTTAAAGTGTAGTCATTGCCTGGACAAACAAAACCGCATGGTGCATAGGAGTCCTGTGCTATGTGCATGTTACCGCGTTTGGATTCCGGAGAACCAAGATATTAGCGTTCCTCGAGCTGGACATTAGCGCGTATCAAACCTGAAAAATATATTAAGGAACAATGCTGTTGAAGACTAGTGTGTAGATGCATCAATAGGACACAGTTAGCTGTCGACGAGATGCTGTGTGACAACGATGTGATCGACGCGTGGTCTCGGGCAAGATCCGCGGTTGCGGAGAAGCCCCAGTCACGCGATATCTCCGACGTCCGCCAACCACGTTTGACTTCTTCCAACGTCACCACTTTATGCGTTTCGTTGCTTTCTTTTCCTCGCAGCGGGAGGAGGTTCCTATCCCAACGTATAGATCTGTGTGCTACTCTCTTCTAAATTTCTGAGTCAGCGATTTCTTTCCCGGTACTTTTCTCCTGCGGGTGCTGGGCAGCCCGCGGTTGTTTTCTGCCATCTGTCTCTCGAATATACTTGTTACGCCTTTTTTGATACCCCCTTTCTCAGTAGTCCTGGTCCTTAGCGGTGTTTTCTGGTGATTTTACATTTTTGATTCTCTAGCTGATGACTGGGCGGCACTTTGTTTTTGGGCACGAGTCTTCCTCTTCCTACACGCGGAGATCAAGGTACCTTAAGAGATACAGACAAATATCAAGACACATATCACTATTACCGATCATCCTGAGACTACTTGGACTAGTCTGCCATGTCTCTCAATCGTGTCTCGTACCTAGAGTCGTGGGAACATCGTGCAGCCCCATTCCTCCGTCGGCTCGCATACAGTACAGACTCCGATGACGAAGAGGATGTGTCCAACCACCTTCCAGAGACCTCCTTGTCGTCTTCATATCAGTCGACGATCAGCCAGCACTCCCGGAGCAGGCTGAGCTTTAACCCTTACGCTGGGTCCGGCTGGAGTCACGGCTCGCGGACCGATGCAGAGAACGAGAGGCGGTCTCTCCTTGGAGCTGGATCGGGTGGTGCCAGGAATGGTTCCACAAATGCACAGAACGGACCAGGTTTAGATACCATCCGGAGAGCGTTGAAATATTCGAATTTTACAATTCTGGAGACGACTGGAGCGTATGAGGTGAGCAGAGGGAAGAGAATCGGTATGTCCTTGTTCTTTCCAGAATGACTCTCTCTCGGCCATTTCAATAGATTTGTATGAGATGGCTATATCTTTCCAGTATCACGTTCAATACTTAAGCAAAACAGCCAGATGACTAATGCATGACCTGGACTATCAAACAGCTAACTGCACGCATGTACAGCCCAGGTGTGTGTAGCAGTAGTTTATTGCCTTGTGTCTGCAGGCATCGTGTTTGGGTTCGCAGCTATCAAACCGGTGCTCATCAGAGAAGGTGTATACCGTGACCGCTGTACGAAGGAGGAGCTTAAAGACAGGGAGAATGTCTGCTACGGGCAAGAAATACGGTTAGAAGTTCTACACTCGGTATTCTGCTATTTACTGACTTGCAACTAGCCTGAATCTCATGTTTACGATAGCCGCCGTTGCTACAAACGTCTGTGCCCTGCCGGTCGGGACAATACTCGATACTTTCGGTCCCCGAATCAGTAGTATCATTGGTAGTATCTTTCTTGCTGCAGGGGCCCTCCTGTTTGGATTTGCCGCGCATCTTCCTTTTGACGGGTATATCCCTGGATATCTCCTCCTTGCGCTTGGCGGACCGTTCGTCTTCATCTCGTCCTTCCATTTGTCCAACACTTTTCCAACGCGTTCAGGCCTGATACTGTCCATGCTGACTGGCGCCTTCGATGCCTCGAGCGCCCTTTTCCTCGTCTTTCGTATCCTACACGACAAGACCAACGGCTCGTTCTCGATCCAGAGGTTCTTCTGCCTCTACCTCGCCGTGCCCATCCTTATCTTCGTCGCTCAGATATTCCTCATGCCGGCAACGTCCTACAAAACAGCAGGCGAACTGATCCAACAGGCGGAACAGCATATCGCGGATGAAGCCAACGACACCGTCGATGAACGCATCGCGGACCGTGCTGAAGGAGAGCGACAGCGCCAGGACCGCCGTCTCCGACGGCAGAGCATCATCAGCGAAATCCAGAGCCTTCTCGACGACGGCAGCGGCGAGCGCAAATTCTCGGATCTGAGTTTCGACATCAATGACCCGGAATTCACGAGCCATCGTGCGCAGCAGCGGCGGCAGCAGCAGCAGCAACCTACTAGACCTCTACCCAAGCCAGAACCGGCTCACTCGTCCGGCAGCGTCTGGGGCGCGATGCACGGCGCATCCGCGCTCCAGCAGATCCGTTCTCCCTGGTTCATCCTCATCATCCTCTTCACGATCATCCAGATGCTGCGCATCAACTACTTCATCGCGACGATCCGGCAACAGTACGAATGGCTCCTCTCTTCTCATCATCTGGCCCGGCAGCTCAACCAGGTCTTCGACGTCCTCCTCCCCCTCGGCGGGCTCATCTCCATCCCCCTCACCGGTCTCGTCCTCGATATAGCCTCCACGCCCACCGTCCTCCTCGTCCTCGTCGCGGCCGCCACGCTCATCGGCGTCCTGGGCTGCATTCCGCACAGCCCCGCGGCGGGGTACGCCAACGTCGCACTCTTCGTCGTCTACCGCCCCTTCTACTACGCGGCCGTCTCGGACTACGCGGCCAAGGTGTTCGGGTTCCAGACCTTCGGCACGGTGTATGGGCTTGTCATCTGCCTTGCGGGGATCGGCAACTTTGCGCAGGCGGGGCTCGACGCGCTCACATTTAAGGTGTTTCGGAGGAATCCGGGCCCTGCGAATGTTGTTCTCATGACGGCGGCGTTGATGGTGGGGGGTGCGCTTGTGGAGTTTGTGTGGTCGCGGGCGAGGGTTATCGCTGCGACTATGGCGGATGCTGATTCTGATGCTGCAGAGCTGGAAGCCAGAAGAAGGGATGGTGCTCACGTCCATGGTGGGACGGGGGAGAGGGAGCGGTTGCTTCGTTCCGAGGGGGAGGGTCGTGATGGGGATGGGGATCGTCCTCGTTCCTATGGGTCTGCGGGATCCCAATAAAAGCAAGTGGAAGGAAGGAATAGGGATTAGCTGTTTTTGCGCCGCAGGTGCGAGTCCTTTTTTTTTATCTATTGAGTTGGATATCTAGATGCAGCGCTTCGTTACCGATATACAACGAAACGTATATGTCCATTTGAATTTGGAATCTTTGTTTCTTTCTGCACATGTGCTGTATCTGCCTGCGGTGGTCTCGTAGTTCGAATAGGAAATACAATCGGATCCTATGACAGGGACAGGGGAAGAAAGAAAGAAATATGGAAACGGCTGCCCGTTATTATATTATGCACAGTGATGTATCAGTTAAATCCATGCATGCATCTAGGCATCCTGCGCACGGTGTGCAGGGAGGGGAATCGAATCGAAATCGAATCAAATAAGTAGGTTTGTTTTCTTGTTTCTTGTCTCTTGTTCGTGTTCATCTTTCACCCGGACAGACTTCAGGAGATATTATTATTATTATTCATATATAGCCTAGCTGTGTAGTACTGTAAGTGCCTAGGTACCTGAGCACATATATAGCTTCTAGCCGCGAGGGGTATATAGTGTGGAATCCAAATAGATAACACTGGACGTACGGAATATAGCTACCTACCTACGTACCTACCTAGGGAGGTATTGAATTAATTATTTTGCAAAGTCTCTATGTAGGAGGCAAACCAAGGGATAAACGATTGAGATATTAAGGACTTGGCTGCCACTTCTTTGAAAGAAAAGAAGACAAAGGACCTAACTTTGATATTTCATAATCTCTAAAGATAATAAAGACTAGACAACAGCAGCAGTAAGAGAGCATCTGGGTATTAGCTAATATATATTCAGTAAAGATTCTCTTGCTGAAATCCCATATCACTTCAGTAGAAAGACACACACACAAAGTAGTCTCCATAATCCCCCTCTACGAAGAGGATGAGCTGCCTAAAGAAGAGCTTTTGCTGAGAGCCTATTCAGAACTGGCCTCAGTGGAATGCCCCAGTACAGTATGTGTATAACTAGGTAGTTAAAGCATAGGATATCCTCACCAATTCAAAGTCATGATTAAAGAACAGAATTAATAATTAACTACCTAACCTAACCTGACATGGTATAATATATATATATATATATATATATATATCTTACTTAGTCAACCTCCAGCAAGACATACTTCCCCCCCTC
>JGI26051J44788_1000732_pt1 | contig 15647 bp, 10 predicted proteins | sample HigsolmetaGSP13D_FD_44788 | JGI IMG/M metagenome (IMG submission 44788) | reverse complement strand
GAGCAGCGCTTCTGCTGCGGATTGCCAGACGCCGTCCGCCACTCTAAAAACGCAGCATCAGCTTGCGATCCTCCTGAAAGAGCTCACCGCAGTCAATGCAGAGCTGCAGCAGCGACGAATCGAGTCACGCCATATCCACGATCTCTTTACCCTCAGGTGCGAGGGTCTGAAACAAAGGATCATCCAGCTAGAGAGCGAAATACACGAACTGTAAGCAGCTCCTTCTGCCTTCACGCACAACACAGGGCTGACACTGGTCTCTTGCCGCAGGCAATCGGACATCCTGGAAGATTCAATCGAACTCGAAAGTCTTAGGGGCACCGTTCGCGGGCTGGAACGCTGGGTTGCAAGTTGGCAGGAAGACCACCAACTAGCCAACGCTCGCACTGCGCCTCTCAAATCCCAGCGTAAACGACGATGGCGACGGAGTAAACACTTGGAGGACGTTGATAATGTGTATGAAAATGAAAACGATACTCTCATTGAAGGAATCACCGCGTGGATGCGTGGGTGGAAAGATGTCGAGGAAGGCTTCCGCATCAGAACGCGGGAACGCAGGCTGAGAAGGGATCGAAAATGTAATCAACAAATGGGGGCGCCCGCCGATAGCGTGGATTCGCACGACCAATTTGATGAGGATTGGTTTCGAGGAATGTGACAATATTGAAGGCTCCTTGATATCGGATATTAAGAACTTTGCAACCCAGACGAGCTGTGACGACACCGACATCGCTCTCCCGCAGCAACAGGATCAGACATGTAAACGGTTCACATGCCACAAACAATTCGTAGTGGCGACGGCGTCCAAAAAATTCGAAATGCACAGACATCCAAAAGTCCATACACCGCCCACAGGAACTCCGCGATGCCCAGAAACCCCGTATTATTTCGCCATATCCACATATCCTCCGTTTCCGCGCAACTTGGGCCATATCGTATAGTCCAGTTCTCACTCCAAAGGTAAGTGCAAAACCAGACCGGTATAGTGGTATCATCCTGATAGAAAGAATTGTGCAATCCAATTGCCTCCAAGATTAATGTTGAAGTCTCGAGCGCAGCTGATGTAAAATTCCCTAAATGCGTAAAGTCGGGAGGCGGTTCGGTCTCCTGGAAGTTCATTCTCGCCTGTAACAGACTACCGAAGATGCTTTTTTTTCTCGATCTCTCTGCACGAGAAGAGAACAGGTCCCAGGCAGGAAGCAAGGCCTCTATACTTAGGGGCAAATCCATTGCCACTTTCTTCTCCGACGAGATACTTGGGCAAGATTGTAATAGTCGATCATCGCTGGAAGTTCACAATCGCCATCTGTAGCACATATGTCAGCGGCGTACACGCCAATATGTCCAGATAGGGAACACGGACCTGATTACCGAAACCAAAGGCGAGCTTCTTGCCGTCTGAATCCCATGACAGTGATCGATCGGGCATCGGTTCCATAGATCCATTGGCAGGCTCGTCGGAGTTCTCTTTCTTTGGATGTTCAGCACCGGAGACTGTCCAGGTTGCCATGGGCACGCCTCCCCGCTCCGCATTCCAGATGAAGAGCTTGTTCTCGCTGGCAGCGGCAATAGCGTAGCCATCCGGAGAGAAGGAGGAGGTCAGAGCAGGAACAGATGAACCTAGGGAGAGTCGGTGTATGCAGTCAAACTGTTTCGACTCAGTATCGATATGCCAGATCTTGACCGTGCCGTCCATGGAGGAAGATGCCAGCACCAACGGGGCATTCTGCCCCTCGGTGGACTGGGGCTGAGGGCGGAGCTCTATCGTCGTGATAGCGCCCAAGTGGGCATCATCGAGCTGCATGTCATGTGCGGGTATCCAGATGCTCGCTGTCTCTGAAGATGCAGTCACCACAACGGGCGCATTTTCCCTCCTTGCGCAGCGGATGAATGTCCAGGCCGTGTTTGAACGGGCAGAGGTGAATGTTTTGGAGAGGCGAACGCTAGAGTCGACATCACATTGGAAGACTGTTCCATCTCCACATGCATAGACCTGATTATCGCCCGACCAGGCGAGGTCGTAGATCGAACCGTCGATCACCTGTGGATGGGGAAACTCGCCTGGCCGGAGCGAGTCGTCCCACAGGGCCAATTCGGAAACTCTGCTGTCGGAAGCCACCACGACCATCCGAGAACCCTTCTCAGCCCAGTGCAAGCCGGTGATCATCCTCGGAACCTCGGGGAGCAGGTCGACAGCATCCCCGTGGACGTCGTACATCGTAATGGAGCCGCTCAGGTCATTGTAGGTAGCCACGGCCAGTTTCTGCCCCGTGGGATCCCAGGCGACGGTCGAGATACAGGTGTTGTCCCCCCTGTTCTCGACGAGCTTCTCCTGCACCGCGCCCAGCGACGAGGGCGAGCGCGGGCTGGACAGCCTCCATAGGCTGCAGAAGGCGTCGCCGGCGGCCGCGACCACGGTCGGGTCGCGCGGGTGCCACAGAGTGCGGGTCACGTGGCCGTCACCAGCCACATCCAGCACGGCGGTGTCGGGGCTCAGGTCGGCGGCCTTGGCGGGGGTGATCTGGACGCCAACGCTCTGGCCGGTCGTCAGGGTGAAGGTTGGCGGCAGCTCCGGCGCTGGTTCCTGATCCTGGGCCTCCGCCATGCCCATGCCCACGTCGCCGTCTGCATCCACGCCAGCGTCGGCCGGCAACGGGGATCCTGCCTCGTGCACGACTCCGTTGGGTTCGATCTCCATGGGCCCCTCATCGCCGTTGAGCGCGCCTTCGCCCTTGCGAGCCCTCTTCGCACCGGTGGCCGGAGGTGCAGGTTCGGCTGCCAAATGGCCGTTGGCTAAGCTGCCGTCTCGGGCTGCCTTGCCTGCAGGCGAGGGGGACGCCGGCTCTGCGCCGACTTCATCGCCCACCTCACCGCGGTCACCACGGGTCATCAGCTTGTCCGGGTCGAGAGGTTCTGGGCCAAAGAAATATTTTGACGGGGTCAAGGGAACAGGGTTCCCATCCTGTAGAAACGTGTTAGAATTCTGTAACCTCGGAGAAATCGCGACACTGCGGTAATGCTCGGAACGTGCCTGATCAAGCGATTGTTCAATCTCATGATACTGAAGGCCCTTCTGGACCAGCGTCACCAGCGCATGGGTTTTGATATACGGCGCAAAGGGCAGAGCCTGCGGATCGGGATACCAGGCGCGCTGGAGCATCACCGCCGCCTCGCCAAGACCTGCAACTCAAGTTAGCAGGACAACCCATTTTTCGTACGGACTCGACGGCAGCGCTATTGCTGCTTCATCTGTGGTGAGAATGAGGTCCAGCACCGACCTGATTCCTGTAGGTACCTGTTTTCGAGGTCAGTCAAAGTCAGCACCCCAACACGGATCATGCAAGTCGCCTCCGGTGATCCAAGGTGACATGGACCGGGCAGACACGCTGAAACTCACCTCCATATCAGATAGTTGACATGATGGGATGTGAGGTCAGCGGACGCCATGGTTACATGTGTGACAGCTGGTAGGATGCAGGATTCGTTAACATGCCAGAGTCGGAGAGCTGTCCCGCCGGCTCAAGCTGCCTCAGGATGAGTCTCTGAGACGTGCGATCCGTAGAGGCGCGCGAGCTCAAAAGGAGGAAGAGGAAGGGGGGAAGAACGTGTTGTCCTGCACAAGGCCAGGCGCTGGAAAAAGGATCTTTTGGGGGAGCTCTAGATGGGGCGCGGGACTTTGCGAATGCGGGACGGTCAGGAACGAGATGGGGAGGTTACGATGTCCGGAGAAAAAAAGACAGAGGAACACAACGTGGAGACGACGGTCACAGGAAGGGCCGGGAGCTGCAGGACATGCTATTGGCACGTTGAAGGGGGTTGAGAAGGAGATTAGCTTACAGACGCAGAGTCGAAGAGAAGATGGACGATGGGACGGGACGAAATCGACGCCAGCGTGTGGCTTGAGATGCCAGACCTGCTAGCGGGCGCTGGGACAGGAGCAGCAAGTTACAACCTCCAGCAACAAACCGTTCTCCAGACAGACGGGCGGGTCTGGTGGCGTGGAGCGTGTAGCGAGGCGGTCGTACTGTAGAGCTGGAGCCTCGGAACCCGGACCCTGGCAGCTCGGGCAACGGCGTGACCATACCGTACACGACTTGGCTCTGCGCCGCGCGCGCTGATCCGCCTTCGATTCGTACCCGCGCGTTCTCCGTGGGTTTCGATCCTCGAGCTTCATCCAGGCTCCCCCGGCCGATCGTGCCACGGATCGCGCCTCGATGGGCCTGAGGTATTTCGATGCTGTTCTCATCTCATGACGGGACAGGGACAGATGGGCAATCCGCCGTCATGGCCACGGCGTCCACAGACCGGTGCGATCTGCTGCTCCACAATCCTACCCATCTAGGTACGGCCAGCATGGGAGGCCCCCGGAAACATTTCAGCGCGCTTTGATACGCAGAGCGTTAGCTGCTCCCGTCAAGGGTATCTGCATGATTGTCAAGACCAGCAGCACGCTAAACCTGGGGCCTGCATAAAGAGTTGGCTGTTCCAGACAGAGGCCGCCTCGCCCAGTCAACCTGTCTCTATCTTCGACCAGGAGAACAATGCTTTGGTGATGCATATCGATGCAGCATCTCATCTCGTGACTTGTCTTTTGCTCCCATGGGATACAAAAGCGAAGCAGTACTCGTGAACAACATGGAGGTCCAGCTCCACGTAGTATGGACTGCCTCCCTGACGTTGTGTGTTGCTCAATCGTATTCCATGGTACGTGTTTAAAGCTCCGGTCCTCGATGTCATGATGCAAACTTACGTATGGTGCGTCATGAGCTTTTCGTATCATTTACTCCAGCGGTAGAGAATGCGGAACGAGCGCAGAGATTAAGTTAAATTTCTTTTTATTTTCTTTTTTTTTCGCGGCTTTCCTACTCGTCTCTAGCAGAGAGTCTCGACGTATCTGGCTGCGGAGAAGTCCTGGGGATTGCTTGTCTCTATGAGGCGTCCACTTCGTACGATGTAGATAGAGCAAACGCTGTTATTCAAAGACTTGCCTGATACAAGCCAGATGGGGTTTCTCTTTGTTTTCTCGAGTTGCGACAGAGTTCAAGACATTTTACTATAGACCATTATCATTCCTTCTTTGTTCCTTTGACTTCCCTGTGCCGAGTCACATTGAGAGGCGTGACTGGTACATTGCGGATGTCGCTGCGATCTTGGAAAGGTCAATTTTGACTTGCTATTTTCGCAAGAGATCATTGTATTTACAGTTACTCAGCAGTGTGCAAGCTCATAATGTGCTATGAATTTTCTTGATCTCTTATCGTTTGCTGTGAATACTCCGTATGCCATAATAATAAGTGCTGTTCTGTTCAGTCCACACATCGCAGCGGATGCCGAGGCTGTAGATGTGGGCAGCGACAAAAGCTTCGCTTGGCTGGATTAATTTCTTTAACTACGGGCAACAAACACTCCCACTAATCCACCGCCCTCTCACCCCACCAGCTGGCCTTCTGTTGTCAGCTCGCGGCCAGCACTCTTCCAGCCGCATGAGCTCGTATCCTTTGCAAGATGGCACTTCGAGTCAACCTCCCACCTGCGACGCGCATTTTCCTCGTCAGCCTCCTCTGTCTCTCCTTTCTGTACAACGTCGCGAGATGGCGGCAACTTGACCACACGGCTGGCAAGCAAAATGCGAACCCCATCGTGCCCTATCTGACTCTGGTCCCCACGCGATTCATCGTATATCCCTGGACTCTCCTCACGGCGACGTTTGTCGAACAGAACATCTTCACTGTCCTCCTCAACGCCGCGACGCTCTTCTACGGCGGCAAGTACCTGGAGCGCGCATGGGGTTCGCGCGAGTTTGCCAAGTTTATTCTCGTCGTGTCACTGATTTCCAATGCGGTGGCCGTGCTCGTGTATCTCATCTGGAACGCTATCGAGCGTGGTTCCCTCAGAGGGTACGCCTTTTTCTCCCACAATAATGAATGCACCACCTCCTGCGCTGTGGCGGCTGATACCCCGAGTTCCAGTTTGACCCCGATATGCGGTGGCATCGCGATCCAGGCGTCGTTCCTCGTCGCATTCAAACAGCTTGTGCCCGAACACACAGTAACGATCCTCAAGGGCATTGTTAAGATGCGCGTCAAGCACTTCCCCGCCCTCTTCCTCCTCCTGAATACGATAGGCGGCATCGTCTTCGGAACGGACACCGCTGCCGTCTTGTCCTGGCTGGGTCTGCTGACCAGCTGGACGTATCTTCGATTCTACAAACGTCAGCCGGATCTCACCGGCACGTCGACCGGTGGTCTCGGTATCAAGGGTGATGCCAGTGATACCTTTGCCTTCGCAACCTTTTTCCCGGACGCAATTCAGCCTCCCATTACCTTCGTCGCGGACAGGATCTATACTACGCTCGTGGCTCTGAAGATATGCACTCCGTTTTCTGAAGAGGATATCGCTACAGGGAACCAACAGGCCCTCGCCCGCGGTCAGGCTGGTCTTCCCAGCTTCCTGAACAATGGCAGAGGCGGCTCAGGGCTGAGGGCCATGGGGAAGCGCGAGGAGGCAGAGCGAAGAAGAGCCCTAGCTCTCAAGGCTCTCGACCAGAGGCTCCAGGCGGCAGCTGCTGCCAGGGCGCAGTCTCAGCCGTCTTCGTCGAGCCAACCAGCGCAAGCACAACCTCAAACCGCAGCGGCAACAGTGCCTGCGGGACAAAACATGTTGGGAGAGACTAACTATACACCCGACCATACATGACTGTTCCGACCAAGTGTTTAGATGATCATTGCTATAGGAGAATTGTGGAATGATGTTCAGAGAGAGTTCATGATAGGAAGAGCTGGACGACCAAGGAGTCACGAACTGCGATGTTATTATGAGACCAGCGTACAACCGGCGTATTTTGGCTTTATTGGTTTAAAGAACTGAAATTTGTCTTCTTTTCTTCGGACATTGGTTTTCTGCTTGCTGGTACGAACAGACCTTGGTATGATGTCTCTTTTGGCTTTATAGTCCTTGGAGAGGGTGTGATCTACCACTCCCTTCCTCCTTTCGCCCATACGTGTATCATGAATTATGCCCTTTTGCTTCTGAATCCTTCTACTTTCGTCTCTTTTGCATAGCTTCTCATCCGTTGTATGAGTGTATATACCTGCATAGTTACTTATACCCTGGGATTGTCTGCAATTTGCACACCTGGCTGGGCAATCCAGGCGCTTCTGAGATCATAAAAAATGTCTACTTACATGTTGTGGTACTTTCGTGATCATCTTAATGATGATTGAATCCTTTCGACTCCATTGTAAACATTGAATCTCATTTCTGACGTTTAGGTCGAATTTCATCCGAGTTATATACATACATTCGAGCGGGATATTTCATGAGACACATGGCGGAAATGCGATCTCAACAGGGATACCGCAATCTCGGTATAGAGACTTCGGCTAATAAAACAAAGGAGATGAAAAAAATCCCGACACCCGACGCAAAACAAGAGAAGAATCCCGAAAAAAACAGATATGTTATACTACATTGACTCCTCCCAAATTCTTCCCACGTCTCCCTTCTATCACACGCAAGGGTATTCATCCGGCAATACGGTAACCGAATCAAATTCGAGCGGATCACGACTGCCGCAATTTCTCGATTTCTCCTCTAGCCTCCTGAAGCATCCGCTCCTGGTCTTTCTTCGCCTGTCGGATTGCAGCCACACGGGCGCGGTCCTGCTCCGACTTCACACGCAGCCGCTCCAGTTCCTCTAGCTCTGCCTTCTCCTCCGGCGTCGCCTCTACATCCTGCGCCCCAGTCACAGTCTTGACCTTTTTCCAGATCTCTTTGTAGTCCAGATTCTTCGCATCCACGACAACCGTCCTCTCATTCGGCATTGGAGCCGGGGCGTACTTGTCCTTGATTTCTGGCGACGCGTAGGCCGCTGCAGTGCTGCTCGTCCTCTCTGCGAAGTAGATCGTCAACGCCGCAGGACCCTCTTGCTCGGTCGTCTGCTTGACCGTCATCTTCACAGCGGGGTTATGGTACTTGAGGCGCGTTAGGCAGTTGCGCCAGAAGTGCCGTGCTCCTTGGTGGCCACCATAAATCTTTTTCGCGTACGTCAGGTGCATGCGGGTGACGGCGGGAAACTCTTTCGTTGCAGTGGCTGCGGAGGGGAGGATGGCGGCACCGGGACCGAGACGGACATGGAGGAGCTGTCATAGAAGTAGAAGTCAGTAAAACGGGTATTTCAATCCGGTAGAGCGAAGTGTTTCGCAGATGAACAAATGCCTCGCAGCTCCGTATAACGGACTCGCACGGGTCCCGCGCTGGATCGATTCAGGACACCAATCATGAGGAATTGGTCATATTTACCCTCTGCAAAAGAACAAATAAAGTCAGCATTCATTCACACCTCTCGGAAATAAGGCAAAGAGAGCATATGCCCGCCTCCGCGGCGGAGAAGGAGGAAACGGAACGTACTTCCTTCAACCTTCGCATGCGCTTGAAAAGGTTCACCATCTTGACCGGACGCACGCAGGTGCTCGCACCTGCAGCAAAACACAATAATGGGAAAAAGGCTAGTAAGGGGAGGGAAAGGAAGGGAGAATAAAGAGAGAAGGGAGCAACAATTGCTCTGGCTGGACCCTCGCTGAATCGACCGCACCGCTTAGTCGTTTCGTCTTTGATTTTTGGGGATATGTCGGAGAAAGAAAGGCCCGGATAGGAATGCGGGTCACGTGCGGTTGATATAACGACAGTCTTCGACATCTGGAGAATTCTACGAAACACTCGATTGGGACGCCAAAGTGTCTCTGGTTTACATTTTGTTTTGCATTGACATGGTTACTGGGCCAGTTTTCGACTCGCAGCGGAACTGGCTTTTCTGTATGCAGGATGGCAATTCTAGGCTTCATTCTACTATCACGAGTGCTGATAAGATGGCTCAAGATCAGCTCAGTCATTTGTGGAGCAACCCAGCACCAATCTGTAGTAAATGGCACTTATGGAGTTCTGATGGTTTGCAATGGTAGGTATATAGTTGCAGCTCTGGGCTCATAAACTCCATTACTACCTGAGTTCGAGTCAACGCTACCACTCGAAGGAAGGTCGAGGTTGTCACAGCAGCATAGTATCTCAGAGAACGGGGAGGTTGGCCTTTGGTTCCAGTAATGATCTTTGTTTCTCTACTGTTTGCAATTTAAGAAACGAATCGTCTGGACGAACAGTCTCTATGATGATAGCGCTTCGGCTATCTACGGAGTGCGGACGTACTGTCCGACAGTACGAGAAGAAGAACAAAAGGACATCGTATTATACTGTAACTGTAAGGGAAAGAGCAGGAGTTCAGGTATTTCTTAACTTTATTTCCACAGAGAATTATACCATCTACAACGAAACTGATATATCCTTATCGATCGTCGTAATAAAACCAGTAGTATACGCAAGATAAAATACCGGCATCGGCGTTATTGGCTCCGAAATGTATCTTTCCACCTTTTGGACGCTGGGCGGTACTTACTCTGTGGCGCTGCCAGCTCCCTCTTCAATACGCTAGTGTCACCGCCCTTACGCCTTCCGTTTTGACTCACAAACCAGTGTCTTTTGGTCGAGTCAAACTGATCTCCAGAGCGACCCCGCCGTACGTCTTCTTTCGAACAACGCCTCAGGGCTCTGGATCCTTGTTCTGCAACGAAGCAGAATACATCAACTGAGAGCCATGGCGGCCGCCGCTGCAGCTGCAGCTGCGCTCGATCCGAGCAACAGCTCCAAAAACACTCTCAAGCTCGAAAATGTTTCTACTCACACCCCTCCCCCGCCCCTCAATATCAACCCCGCAACCCCCGCCAGAGCTAACAGATGACTTTAAACAGACTGAGAAGCGTGACACCCTCATTGCGATTGAGAAGAAATATCAGGCGCTATGGAAGGAAAAGAAAGTTTTCGAGGTCGATGCGCCATCTCTCTCCGAAGTCCCCGCCGGCAGCATGTCGGCAGCGGAGCTCCGTGAGAAATACCCCAAGTTCTTCGGAACTATGGCCTATCCCTACATGAACGGTACCTTGCACGCGGGACACAGTTTCACCGCGAGTAAGGTTGAGTTCATGACCGGTTTTGCGCGACTGGAGGGAAAGAGGGCTCTTTTCCCTCTAGGGTTCCACTGCACGGGTATGCCTATCAAGGCATGTGCAGACAAGCTGGCCGATGAGGTCAAGAAGTTCGGGCAGAATTTCGAGAGATACAAGGATGAGGAGGACGATCTTGAGAACGTGGAACAGCCACCGGCGCCTACGCAGGAGCTCAAGGTCGACCCGACCAAGTTCTCCGGCAAGAAGAGCAAGGCCGCTGCCAAGACGGTGAAGATGAAGTACCAGTTCCAGATCATGTTGGCTATCGGTGTGCCTCTGGAGGAGATCCACAAGTTTGCTGATGCCGATTACTGGCTCCAGCACTTCCCTCCGCTTGCGATCCGTGACCTCGACAGCCTCGGTGCGAGAATCGACTGGCGGAGACAGTTCGTCACCACCGATGCGAACCCGTACTATGATGCCTTTGTACGCTGGCAGATGAACCGGCTGCACGAGTTGGGCAAGATCATGTACGGCAACAGATACACGATATATTCTCCAAAGGATGGTCAGCCTTGCATGGACCACGACCGTACCGAGGGAGAAGGTATCGGTCCTCAGGAGTACACAGCCTTGAAGCTTAAGGTGAAGGAGTGGTCCCCAGCCGCTGCGGAGCTGGTCAAGGGCAAGATCGAAGATGACGCTAGTGTCTACTTTATCCCTGCTACATTGCGACCGGAGACCATGTATGGGCAGACCTGCTGCTTCGTTGGCCCGAAGATCAACTATGGCATCTTCAGGGTTAAGGAGAAGGAGTACTTCATTGTGACAAAGAGGGCTGCCTGGAACATGGCTTTCCAGGGATTCTTCTTCGACAGCGACCATTTCCCGAAGACTCAGGACGAATTGCCAATGGTTCTCGAGGCACCTGGATCTACTTTCGTCGGAACCTTGGTCAACGCTCCTCTCTCCGTCCACACAAACGGAGTCCGTATCTTGCCTATGGAGACTGTCTCCCCGACGAAGGGAACTGGTGTTGTCACGTCGGTGCCGTCGGACAGCCCTGACGACTTTGCCACTGTCACTGATCTCGCAAAGAAGCCTGATTACTACGGTATCAAGAAGGAGTGGGCCGAATTGGAGATCATCCCAATTATCGAAACCCCGACGTATGGCAACCTGACTGCCCCCACGCTGGTCAAGAAGCTCAAGATCAACTCGCCCAAGGATGCCCACCAACTTGCACAGGCCAAGGAACTAGCGTACACCGAAGGATTCTATAAGGGTACCATGCTTGTGGGCGAATTCAAGGGCCAGCCGGTGCATGCTATCAAGGACAAGGTCCGCAGATCTCTTATTGAGAGCGGCGATGCTTTCCCCTTTGCCGACCCTATGGGCAAGGTCGTTAGCAGAAGCGGAGATGAATGTGTTGTCGCCTACTTGGGCCAGTGGTTCTTGAACTACGGAGAGAACGATCCGAAATGGCAGCAGGATACGCTTAACCATGTTGTCAACACTCTCAACACATATCATGCCGAAACTAAGAATGGTTTCGAGAAGAACCTCACCTGGCTGAACAGATGGGCTTGCGCGAGAACATACGGTCTCGGCTCGAAGCTTCCTTGGGACCCGCAGTTCCTCGTTGAGAGTCTGAGTGACAGCACGATTTACATGGCTTACTACACTATCGCTCACCTCCTCCACAGTGATCGATATGGAAAGCAGCCCGGACCGCTCAATATCAAGCCAGAGCAAATGATTGACGAGGTGTGGGACTACGTTTTCACGAGACGCGAACTTGACGATGAGCTTATCGCGAAGACCGGCATCAGCAAGGAAGCCTTGCAGACTATGCGGAGAGAGTTCGAGTACTGGTACCCGTTGGATGTCAGAATTTCTGGCAAGGACCTGATTCAAAACCACCTTACCTTCTTCCTTTACATCCACGTCGCTCTTTTCCCGCCGGAATACTGGCCACGTGGTGTCCGAGCGAACGGACACCTGCTCCTGAACGGCGATAAGATGAGCAAGAGCACTGGAAACTTCCTGACCTTGAAGGACGCTGTCGACAAGTACGGTGCTGATGCTACTCGAATTGCGTTCGCCGACGCGGGTGATGGAATCGAGGATGCCAACTTCGACGAAATGGTCGCTAACAGCAACATCCTGAGATTGTTCACCCTCAAGGAGTGGGTCGAGGATGTTGTCAAGGATGAAAGCCTCCGTACGGGACCGGCAGATTCGTTCTGGGACAAGCTGTTTGAGAACGAGTTGAACGCCCTGGTTCACGAAACCAGAAAGCACTACCATGAGTAAGATCCAGGACCTCCCTGCAGGATAGACATTTTTTTTCTAACTTTTTCCAGCACCAATTTCAAGCTTGCTCTCAAATCTGGACTGTACGACTTCACCAGCGCACGAGACGCGTACCGCGAGGCGGCGACGGCTGCCGGTGTAGGCATGCACCGTGATCTTGTCCTTCGTTACATTGAGCTCCAAGCCCTCATGATCGCTACTATCGCGCCTCACTGGGCCGAGTACGTCTGGCTTGAGATTCTTAAGAAGGTATGTATCCCAAGTATACTGCAGACCGAGTCGGCTGCTTACCTGGTGTCTTTCTTTGAAATAGCCCGAAAGTATCCACTATTCCCGCTGGCCTGAGGTTCCTGAACCGTCGCCTTCGCTCTCGGCCGCATCTGCTTACGTCCGCACCACGTCCTCCAGCATCACCTCTTCAGAAGCCAACTTTGCCAAGAAGCTCTCTAAAGGAAAGACCACCAGCTTCGACCCACGCAAACCGAAGAAACTCACCATCTATGCGGCGAAGAAGTATCCGGCCTGGCAGGAGAAGTACATCGACCTTGTCCGCGAGCTCTTCGACGCTGTGAACCTCTCCATTGACGACAAGGAACTCAACGCCAAGGTTGGCAAGATGGGCGAGATGAAGAAGGCAATGCCGTTTGTGCAGAACTTGAAGAGGCGTTTGATCCAGGGCAAGGAGCCCCCAGAGACCGTTTTCGAACGCAAGCTGCCGTTCGACGAGTTTGCTGTCCTGAAAGAGATGATTGGCGGCTTGAAGAAGACGACAGGTTGCAAGGAGATCGAGATCGTCGCCGTCGATGAAGGTGGCAAGACCGGAGAAGTCCTCGGCACCGGCGAGAGGAGAGAAGGTCTGCAGGCTGAAAATGCCATTCCTGGACAGCCAAGCTTCCACTTCGAAAACATTGCGGAGTGAGCTTGAGCTTCTTCAGGCCATCTGTCGTGTCCTGTTTGGGTCTTTGGCCTTTTTGCCATGTCTCTTTTTTTTGGTACCGTTGATGATATTCAACGCCCTTAAAAATATGGAACATATGTGGATCGCCCTCTTGGTAGAAGGTCTTCCGGGACCTGAGAGTCTGGATCATAGATGACATGTGTGATGCTCACGATAGAGACAGATTTTCTGTTTCTTTATTGACTGGAATGAAGAAATTATGTTCATCATGTTTCGCAATGGTTGCCCTGATAATTTCAGGACTGTATAACTTCTAAATAATCATCATCTCTTGCTATTCATTTCCAATAGGGGGTTTCCTACTTCCAAGGGTTTTTTATCTTCCCTTAAGTACGCTAAGTATCCTGTTCTCGAGAAAAGCGTATTAGCTCACCGAGATATGCTCTTTCTTGTCCTTTGTTGCTCAATATCAATCCAGCGGAAGTCCAAGGACGACGAAGGGGAAAGGGGGGGAATGGGGGCCACTTGCCTCCTCAATCCCTCAACCAGCACCTCCTCTTCCTGTGAGAAGACCAATCTGAACCATCCCAGTTCCTTAGCATGCTCCTCGCCCGGGTGCAGGAACACACCTGCGTCGAGCAGCTTCTGTGCCAGTGCGAACTCGCGCTGCTGTGCTGACAGCCCTGGTTCTGAGGGGAGGTAGGGCGAAAGATCGATGTAGATGAAGAAACCAGCGTTTCTGGGAAGATGTTAGCGTACTTCTTTCTCCCGTACACATAGATAGGGATGGAAGAAGAGAGTAAAAGAAAGGGGAATAGGCTTACCCTCCCTTGACATATCTGATCCCCTCTCTGTCGAGGGTCGAAGTCGCGAGTTTGTAGGACGCTGCTAGGCTCTGACGAGCTTTCGCTATTAAGGACGAGACGAACTCTTCATCTTCTAGGATTGTCGCCCCGATCGTGACGGCCGCACCGGATGCGCCGTGCAATCGTCTGTATTGGTATTAGACTTAAGACTTCCAATCAGAGAGAATGTGAAAACATGACCAAAGGTAGCGTTTTGAAAGAAGTGCGTTTGCCCTTACAGAATAGCTTTGCACGCTTGGAGAAGCTGGTCATTCTGCGTGATTAGGAACCCGAGATGGAGGCCACCGGACGCGAAGTCCTGTTTTCAACTTTCATCAGTTTTCCAACTTCGTTTTTTTCAACGCAGAATATCGAAGGCTTCGAGGGATGATTATGATACTTACCTTGCTAAAGCCGTACATCACATGTACGAGGTTCGGATCGATCAACCCCGACAAGTCGAGCGAAAGGACAGAGGTGAAAGGAACCGCGTCAGGATCTCCCGAGTAGAAGACGCTGAGAGCATAGACTTCATCGCTTATGAAATGGATCTGGTGCTTCTGGCAGAACTTGAGGAGCTCCTTCAACGTCTCTGGTGGGTAGCAGCGGCCTGTGATGTCATTTCTTTAGCCATCAAGAAGGTAGATAAACACTTTCCAGATACGTATATGCGTATCATTATACGCATTATTAGTAGTAGGCAAACTCACCAACAGGATTATTCGGATTCGCAACCAGCACCGCCCGGATCTTCGTGCCCTTCTCCTCCGCATCCTTCAATGCGGCCTCATATTTTTCAATAGCAGCGGGCGTAAACGCCTCCACGGGATCCGTATCAGCGTACACGATCTTCACGTCGGCCTCAACCCCGTAATCGAGCTCAAATCGGCCGTACATGGGCCGACTGACCAGAATCCCGTCCCCGGACTCTGCAAGGGAGAACCCGAGCATGCCTCCCAGGGCGGTTGGACTGCTGACCACGAGGATCCTGCTTGGATCGACGGGAACATGGGGCTTGAAGTGCTTGTTCAGATGATTTGCGAGAGCTCTGGGGAGACGGGCAGCAGCAGAGGGTTTGGGGCGATAGCTGATGCTATCTTCTGTGAAGTTGACCTGAACACCGGCATGTAAGTTTTAGATATCCACTTAACTGGATTCCGGGGATTGAATGGAAGATTGACCTTCTCATTGATATATTTCACAATCTCCTTGCGCATCGGAATCTACTTCATCGTCAGAATAGACGTCACAACAAAATTGAATTGATTCCTCCAGGGGGACATGGTATGAACAGTCTCTTAAGATTGAGGATGACGTACATGCTCTGCCATTGCAAAAGAGATCAGGCCATGAGGGTTTGTATCCTTGTCATATGTTTGTGTTGGAGCATACCTCCAGGGGATGTTAAACATCCCCGCGTTCCTCGCTCCGCGGGATGACAGCATGTTGTTCTGTTGAACAGCTCCGTGTTAATGTCCTGTAATTGGTGTAAGCCCTATTAGGTAATAAGCAGTAGTTAGAATTAGGGTTCCAAGGATGAAAATATATGTAAGAACGTTCATCTTGATTATTTTCTGCAAGGGGGTTTGGGGG
>JGI26051J44788_1000729_pt1 | contig 15739 bp, 14 predicted proteins | sample HigsolmetaGSP13D_FD_44788 | JGI IMG/M metagenome (IMG submission 44788) | reverse complement strand
GAGCCGGTGCTACCGCGCGGAGGCGGGCGCCCGCGGCGTCGACACCAAGGGCCTCTACCGCGTGCACGAGTTCACCAAGGTCGAGCTGTTCGGTTGGGCCGATAACATCCCGCCGGAGGCGCAGCAGCAGTCATCGTCGGGGGGAAAGGATCGACCGACGTCGGAAACCCTCTTCGCCGAGATCCTCGACATCCAGACCGAGATCCTGACCTCGCTCAACCTCCCCTGCCGCGTGCTCGAGATGCCCACGACCGACCTCGGCGCCAGCGCCAGCCGCAAGCGCGACATCGAGGCCCTCTTCCCGTCCCGGTTCCGCCCTCCTCCTCCTACCCCTACTTCTACTACTATTACCATCGCCACTCCCGAGTCTAGCCTGGAGACCGCCTGGGGCGAAGTCACCTCCGCATCCATCTGCACCGACTACCAGAGCCGGCGGCTGGGGACGCGCGCGCGCGGCGGCGGCATCAAGGAGGCGCGGTTCCCGCACACGGTCAACGGGACCGCGGTCGCGGTGCCGCGCGTCATCGCGGCGATCCTGGAGAACGGGTGGGATGAGAAACGGGGCGTGGTGGTCGTGCCGGAGGTGCTGAGGCCGTACATGGGTGGGGTGGAGGTGATTGGGGGGAGGAGGAAGTAGAAGTGGAGAATAGAAAAATAGAAAGGAAATAGATATGGTGCATGGGACGTGACTTTGTCCTGCATGTAGTGGGATGGTGGTGATGTATGCTACGTCTTGTAGTGTTCTGGAGAGGGGTTCTTTCTATCTGTATGAAATGTATGTCTGTATTGTATGAATATGAATATGCAATCCTCGCCCGTTTCGCGATTGAGCCATGAGCTAGCTACTTACTAGGAACTTGTAGTAGGAAAGCAACTGTGATGCGATGGTTATTATGTTCGGGGATCTTTATATCATATATACTATAGCCTTGCTCCACATATGCCTACACTACTGGAGCCACAGCCGGTTTCCACGGCTCCCAGGCGCAACACAGGCAAGCAGGCAGTTAAAAAGGAGGAAAAAAAACCCAACTCAACACGAATTCGTCGTCCAGATTGCAGCAGATTGCACAGACTGCAGCTCTACCTCCCGAGACGAAACAGAGAGTAATTCGCTGTAAAAAAATGGCTGGAAAGAAATAACGCAGGACATGTTGTCTCCAGCAACTACCTACCTACCCGAACTAAGCAACAAATCAACTTGCCCTTTTTTTTCTCCCCTGCTCTCCATTCCTCTGCAGTACAATACACATAACACGAACGAGCAAATAAATGCGTAATGTAGCAAGTTCCATGATCCATTTAATCGAAATGGTATTCATATACATAGACCTATATACCGAGATAGACCCAGGTAAAGTAGTGTCGTGTCATTAATGTATATATCTCCCCTCTCAAAGAGAAAAGAGAGAAAGGCAGAATAGAACCGAGATATTAGCGGATAGGATGTGGAAATCAAAGAGTCAGAATCAGGGGGAAAAGGGTCACTCGACCACAAGTGGACAGGACAGATGACAAAGATTTCCAAAACCGGGGGAGAGAGACATAATTGGAAAGCAAGACATTGATTGGAAAGGAGATGGGATATCATGTCACATCATGTCGTATCATAACATATCATAGCATGGCATAGCTTCGTGGGCGCGTGAGAGATGTTCCGTGAAACAAAATTAACAACAGAAAGAGAGCAGAAATAAAAGGGTGGAGGGGGAAGAAAAAGCCACAACTTCCACCAACCCAACAACTCAACCCTGCCTGCTCTGTCCGATTCGAATTCAGGATGGAGACGATAGACATAGTCGTTCGTAGATATCGTCACAACCATAGCCAGAGTCGTAGTCATAGTCATGCGATTGATGTCGTGCTGTTCATGTTCATGCTCATGCTCATCATGTCCATGTTCATGTACATGTGCCAAGATAGCAAAGTAAGTGAGGGTACCATGACCATACATACTCGTACTCATTTCTCATCGCATATATATCGTCACGTCACGCACATAGTGTGCTAGTTCAAAAAAAAATGGCGTTTTATTCTAATCTATTAAAGGTCAATCCCACGGGAGGTCCTCGTCCTCGACCTTGGTGCACGTGAGATACGGCAGCCCGCCCAGGCCGTCTCCCACGCCGCCGCCGGACGCGCCGCTCAGGTCCAGCTCGAGGAAGTTGCGCATGAGCGGCTTGACGATCTCGCGCGCCAGCCGCTTGATCTCGTCCATCTTGCGCTCGAACCGTTTCAGGTTCTCGCGCGAGTACAGCGAGTCCGAGGACGAGGACGTCGGGTGCAGCTTGAGGAAGCGCTTCAGCTCGTCGTGCGGCAGGTAGGCCTGCGTCGAGGAGGAGCCGAGCAGGCGGTACACGCGGCCGGAGTAGTAGGGTTGTGCTGTTGGGATGTTTGCGGAAGCGGCTGAGGTTGGATCTTGCGACTGGCCGTTGTTATTATTGTTGCTGTTGCCGTTTGCATTGTTGCCGGCGTTGCGAGGCGAGTTTTTGAGGATCGGGGCCGGCGGGGGCGTCATGTTCTCCACGAGCCACTGTCGGAACAGGGACACGGCGAGCCAGTCGAGGNATGCGTTCGATGGGCTCACGCGCTCGCCTCTCGACGTCGTGAGCGTCAGCCGGAAGAGCTTCGCCTCGACCCGCGCTTTCGCTTCTTCGAGATCCTCGACCTTGTCCTCGATCAGGTCGATCACCGAGTCCGGAAGCGGCGAGTACGAAGCGTTCCGGAGGTGAGGAAGCGCCGCGGGCCACTGGCCCACGACGTGGATGAGAGCTTCGGAGAAGATAACCTTGCTCCGCGCCATGTATCCTAATTTCAGATAGCTGGGCGGGTACTTTGCGATCTGCTTGAACAGACGGGACGAAAACCCGAGAAGATGGTGGTCGACCCGGGGCCCGGTGACTGGCAGTGCATCGTACATGTCGGCCAGTGCCAGGAGGGACTTGCATTCCGCGTACGCGGTCGCTATGTTGACGCTGTTCAGGATCGGAGGGTAATTGTAGAAGATGCGGAAGAGATTGTCATAATCGCGGATGATGGGATCGACGGGAGTCTCTTCGACGGTCGAAGTACGGGGCAGGTGCAGAGTAGACTGCATGCCCGCCAGATTGGCCATGGACCGGAAGAAGCCCGTGTGCGGCGCTGATGGCTTGGTCATGGCCGGAGAATCAGGGGCGAAATCGCCGCCAAAGATGGAGTCCGTAGAGCTTACTGGCTTTATACAGAAGTTAGCTCCAGTAGATGTATGCTTGGAGAATGATCCGACCAACCTTCTGCACCAGTATAGGCTCTTCACCTTCTTCCCTGTTCTCCCAGTCCAGTTCATATCTCCATCTCCGCTTCACTGGCCCGACAGCATTTACGTATTCTGGTGGAACGGCTGACGGGGCTCTCTCCTCGGATCCCTCCTCCGTGATTCTGGACAAACGCCCGTCCGACGGTGCTGAAGCAGCGTCCGTCTCCCTCTGCGCCTGCGCGCGCGACCACTCCTCGCTGGTACTCGCCTCGAAGAAGCCGGAACACTGCGCCAGGATCAGCCGGTGTAGCAGATAGCGTCTCTCCTGGCCGCCCGAGCGGATGACGATCTCCACGTCGCCCGTGCTGGAGAAGATGGGGAACTCGTTCTGCGGCTGGCTGGCGTAGCTGCCGTGGTGCGAGCGGCCAAAGCGATGCCGGCGCCGCGACGTCGAGATGGACGGCGGCGGGCGCATCTCGAGGGGGCGATCCGAGACCTCGGGGTAGGACACCATGGGCGACGGCGGAGAGGCTGCGGTGGTCATAGCCCTCTCATCGTCTGGAACCTCCCGGGGAGAAACCTTGAGAGCAGGCAGAGCGCCCGGTCGATGATCGAGCAGATCCCTCTCCCTCTGCTGCGAGTGATGTTGGTGATGGTGCGCGGGCGGAAGAGGCGTTCCCCGCAGCGACGGCGCGCGCTGTCTATTTCGATCAGAACGAGAGACGGACAGGGTCAGACGAAGACGACAACACAGACAACGCAACGAGGGGATGAGGCCGGAGACGACATCATAAAAACTCGCCCGTGCGGCGGGGAGAAGGCGAGCTCCCTCGACATGGACTCCAGCCCCCAGACAGCTAATCTAGCGGCTGCAGTAGTGGACAACACGCCGGCCAATGCGCCCAGATATCCGCCAGCAGACTCCCCCGCCAGCGGAACCCGACAAACGACAGATTGGCCGCTTCACAGCCTCGCCAATCGCTCCGCCGTGACGAACGGTGGCTCGGACATATCCGCTGCGGCCCGACGGGTTTGTGGATATGGGAAAGCCAGCCACCGGAGAAGAAACGGTCGATGCTGGACGGCTGTCATCTGCGTCTCGTCCGGCATGGCTGCATCAAGGATTCAGCTCCGTCCTGATCTCTCCTACTAGTTTCGATCTGTGAGGCTCAAGACATCTTCAGCAAGGCAAGGTGGAGACGAACTTGTGGCGCTTTACACTACCTAGGTTTTCGAGGCGTTGGAAGCCCTTCTGACAGCCGCACTCGGTTCTGCATATCCCGCATTCGCGCTGGAAGGCGGCTGAAATACTGTCAACTCAACAGAATATTCCTTTTCAGGCATTATCGAGAAGGGCTTCAGGAGCAGCCTGTCTCCGGGACCAATATTCAGCTAAGGTCTTTATACGCAAATTGTTGCTAGTGACCTCCGGAGGTCTCGAGAATCATACTCCGTAGTGATTTTGCAGCATGAACCGACCAGGACTTTCGTGGAGTTTCAAGGCCATTATTATTATTATTATTATTAGAAATAACAACCCAAGCTTCTAGACTCGAAACAGCAGCCAAGGCGAGACCAGAACGCACGTGCGGCTGCGATGCCCTGACGGCAGATGCAGGATCGGTACTTAAGAAGCAACATGGGAACGTCCGTGAGAAAAAGGACTGTTCAAAAGCTCTTTTTTCCTAGCATTTCTGTGGACTCAGATTTCAGCTGTTTGGCGGTGCTGCTGGGCGATGCATCCATGCTACCACCGGACTGAGACACGGCGGGATACGGTTCCTGCCACCCACATAGCAGCCATGCACGACATGTATAGAGGAGGTACATTTGAGTATTCTCAGGGAGACGTGCGATATCCTTCTCGCATCGGCCGACGCGTCGATCTCGATCTCCCCACGAGCGCTGACTAAGCCACCGCTTAACCGCCCGCTGCCCCGCTCGGCCGCACGTCCGCTTCTCAACGTCGGCCCCTTCACGATGCGCTTCTGTCTGCGGCTCGACCTGAGGCAGTGACCCCCTCCAGAGGCAACGGCGACTTCGGTTCTCCAGTCGTCAAGGATGGCGATTCCGGCGCCCAGGCAGCAGCTCTCCGTGGTCTGGTCGTCGAGACGGAACCCGCATACGTTCGAGTAACAGGACCCGTGAGGCAGCAGACATGACCAAGGGCTGCTACACCTGTCGCCGTCGACGTGTTGTTTGCGACAATGGCCTCCCGACCTGTCGCAAGTGCCGCGATGCCGGCAAGGAATGCTTGGGATATCAGAAACCGCTCGTCTGGGTCAAAGGCGGCGTCGCCAGCCGCGGGAAGATGATGGGTCTGACGTTCGAGGATGTCATGGGGAATAACACGAAGGGTGGCAGCGGAGATAAGCAGCCCGGGACCGGCAGTTCGAAGCCTTCTCGATGTCAGCAGAGCTCCGTCCCCGCGTCCACAGAAGACTCATCGTCCGCGCAGGATCATCCGGGCAGACCTGAACCTCAGGCAGCTGGTGGCACTGGCTCCCACGAGTCCCTGAACAGTGCTGCTCAGCCGCAGTCTGGGACTCCAGCAGACCCTCCCGCCGCAGACAGCAACCAGAATGGCTCTATAGTACAGGTACGAACGCATAATCCGGGTCCTAACTATGTCCCAACTCCATGGGCATTAGTGGATCCCCTCTTTCAAGACTTGGACTGGCTCTCGAGGCTCTATATCTCTCACTGTAGGATCTCTCTTTACCCGATTATGCTTCCGTCCGTCTCCCATGCTAACCGTAATCCTCTCCGCAAGTTAACCAACAGTGCCTCCGTGACCTGGCATTGTACGACAATGTCAGAAACCCCTACCGGGACCTCATACCTTTCATCGGTGACTCGCCCGTTATAGCAAATGCTCTTGCCGCCGTTGGCGCAATACATTATGCCTCAATCGCGAATGGAAACATTCCCCCGATTCCACTGGTTTCAAATCAACCGCCAATGGCCGATATATCATGGTCGCCTTTTCCGGGCGCTGAGGGTATGGTTACGGCGCCTATATCGCGGCAAGCAGCTTCCAAGGCGTATGAGCACTTCTTAAGATTCAAGCAGCGCGCTCTCCGTCAGCTACGGATGGACCTACAAGATCCGGTGACGCGGAACGATGACAGGACAGTGGCTGGTATCTTGGTTTTCATTCTCCTGGATGCCATGGAATCGGGCAGTGGTGCATGGAAGTACCATCTCGAGGGTGCCAAGAACCTGCTGAAGAGTCGGCAAAGCGCTGCAAACGACACGAGCGTGAGAAGGGCCATTGAAGGGCTGGATACGTTTGTCATCAACAGTTGCCTGATGTGAGTGCTGCGCTCTCTGCCTGCGTTGCAGTTTTTGCTGTTACTACTATATGATACTAACTTCATGTCTAGTGCTGAAATCATGGGCTCAACCCTTGCACGACCAGGCGCACTCTCCAAGCCCTTCTACTCCCACTCAATGGGTCCTGCAATCCTCAAACGGCTGGAGGAAACCTCCTGGGTCGGCTGCCCCGCCTACCTTCTCGAAGTCATCTTCCTTGTCCACGCCCAGCGGTACTCGGACACGGACCTCTACTCAGAGTCCTCGTCGACATTACTGTTCTCGACACCGTCATCATTCCCCCCAGAGTCTCCAGAACGGCCCTGCCGCCGCCTGGACTCGCCCGCCTCCCTCCTGCAGCACATCCAGGCCTTCGACCCCGTCGCCTGGGCGGAGGAGATGCAGACCTTCCTCTTTCTCCCAGACCTGTCAGGCCGCATCGCCCTCGCGGCGGCCTACAAAGCCGCAGTCTACATCTACGCCAACAGAGTCCTCTCGAAACTGCGACCGAAAGCAAATAACACCCATTCCGATCATGACCCTCCTCCCCCTCCGGGAAGAAAGAAGACGAAGGCAGCCTACTACGGCCTCGCCCCCAACCACGACGCCGTCGTCGACGAGCTCATCCACCAGCTCTCCCGCATCGACCCGACCGACCAGCACTTCAAGTGCCTTGTCTGGCCCACCTTCATCGCGGGCGCGGAGAGCCGGCGCCCCGCACAGCGCGCCTTCGCGCTGCACCGCCTCGGCGCCCTCTGGAACGCCATCTCCAGCGTCAACGTGCGCAACGCGGCGTGGGTGCTGGAGATCATGTGGCGGAAGCAGGACGAGAGGGTGAGGTTGCGGAGGGAAAGACAAACAGCGACCGCTGGCGTTGACGGCGTTGATAATGAGGATGGTGATGATGAGGACGGGGAGGAGGAGTTCGACTGGATCCAGGAGCTGGATCGGTCGAGGACGGATTGGCTTTTTATTTGATCTTTGTTTTTTTTTGACTTCGTGATGATGATAGTTTCTCTTCTTTTTTTGAAGTATATATCCCACTGTATGCACATGTACAATACATATAATTAATTCTAATGTAACATAATGAATGAATGGATGGATGGGCCTGAAATACTATATTCCATGCCAAGATCCCAGTCCTCGGCGCTGACAAGACAAGCTCTGTCTATCTATATCTATATCTATACTGCCTTCTAAATATGTATACACGTACACACACACACACACACACACACACACACCCCTACGCGCTATTCTAAGGATTCTCTCTCTGATTAGTGGGTAGGTTACTATGTTACTAGGCAGGTAGGGAGGTAGGTAGGTAGCTACGTCAAGAAAAGCAAAGAAAAGCCAACATTCAGCACAGCAACAAAAAAGAAAAACAACCTTTCTCTCTTTCTTTGAGTGATACTACTACCTATTTAACTAGCAGAGTTAGACAGAACAGGAAAAAAATAAAATAGAAAATAGAACTAGATAGATACCTAGGTACTGTACTTTTCACTAGGTAAGCAAGTAAGTTACGTGAATGTGAATGAAGAAAACACAGGGTATGCTCGGTCTGCCCTGCTCAGACATGTGGGATATGATATGGTATGATATGTATGCATGTATGGATCGATCGATCGACCTGGTTTTGAGTGTTTAGACAGGTGACAAATGGAGAAAAGGAGACCGGTGTTTTTCCAACTATAAAACAAACCGGAACTTCAGAAGAAAGCCGCTCAGAAGGGGACGAGACGAGACGAGACAACAGAAAGGAAACCAACTGCATGGGGGTACTCGGGCTGTAAGATGCGAGACAGGAGAGACACACAGAATAAAAACAAGGAAATATTAAATAAAAAAGGAGCCAGGGATGGTGAGAACATACTGGATAGACACAGGGAAACAGGAAAAGACCACACAAACGAACCACGCATGTCATTCTGGGCGGATTTTGTTGCCCTGCTGCAGCCGCTGCATACAAGATACCACGCAACAAAATAAAGGAGAAAAAAGAAGAGTCAACAGCCTCTCGACATGATGATGCTTCGAAACCAAGAGAAGTGAAGATATCATCCAGAGAACGGAAATGACAAAGGGAAATGCATGCTCCTCCTGATCTAAATGCAGCAATGCCTTCGATGAACAACACGCCCGTCATGGTAAAACACTGGAAGAGGGATAACTGAGAACTCCCAACCAAGGGATTTTGGTTATGCGGAGGATTAGAGAAATTAGAGTACGCAGAAAGCTTCACGACCGGAATTCGTGGATAGGGATCACGGGAGAGTTTAGGAAAGCAGGCGGTATGGCCGAGCAAAGATATCTGTAAGCATAGGAAGGGGATCAACTGTGCAACTCAGCGGTGCCCATCATGATCGCAGGCGGTTCTCAACGGAGAGAAGCGATGTAATAGAAACGTCAAAATACAAGTGGAAAACAAAGCGGCACTTCGCGGATCCCGCGCAGTGATCGATCCAAAAGATCTTACAAGAAAAGGGGAAAAGAAAATTCAAAGATATTGAAGTTCAGAACACTGCCGCCAGACCATTCTTCGAATGACGCCTGCTAAACCGCTTCCTTCCCTTAACAGATTCTGAGTCGGCAGTTTGATGCTTGACAAGAGTTGCTCGGCCCGCTGAAGAACCTTCAGTTTGGAGCTCTGAGTTGTGGTCAAGTGTGTCGGTGTGGCTAGAGAACTCGGATGGTAGATCACGAAAAGCCTCACCGCCGGAGTGCGCGCCTCCGCCTTGCTGCGACATCGCCATCTCCTTGGCCCGATCAAGGGTATCCAGCCACTCCTGCGTTGACTGGGCGGTGGCTGCGGCGTTGCCGGACGCTGGTTTCGGCTCTTCGAAGACAAAATGTTTGTCTCGCTACCGACGGCTGTCAGACATGAATCCTACTCCAAAACTGGTGCTTTACTCACCGTATCAACGACCCAGGAGCAAACCCCCTTGGAATCAGTATGACTCTTGTAATGCGTTCCCGGGGTGAGAAGAGAAATTTCGAGCTTCGCTTTCTTCTCTTCGCCTCCGGCAGCGGCTATGATTATACGAGCGGCTGAAGTCACGATGACTAGCCGCTGCCGCTTCTTGGTCGTGTTCCCTCCAAAGAAGCGCGAAAATTTCTTCGATGGCTCATTCTCGCCGTTCCCGTTCCTTGAAGAAGGACTATGGGTAGCCGGAGAAGACAAGACCACCAAGTTCCCCAACTTCAATATTCTTTCATTGGTCTTCGTCAGGACAGGGGACCACTCGATATCGAGCTGGCTCGGGGGAGGAAGCTCGGTAATGACCCTTGGGACGCTTCTGGAATTGGCGTTGGCAGCACCCGAAGGTGCGGCGTTAATGTTCGGGGGAAAGCTATCACCTTCGCTCGAACCGTTCAGCTTAATTGGTTCGCGAGGCGGAGGAACATACGGCTTTAGCCGTGGAGCCTTTTGTTTCCATAATCCTCGACCCCAAACTATACCCTTAAAGAACTCGTGGTTCTTGATATGCTCAATCGGTAGACGCCTCGCTGGATCCAGCACCAGAAGCCGCTCGACAAGGTCGCGGGCGACCGGGGGGAATCCTGCTGGAAATTCATAATCCAGGGCGACAATCTTTTGGAAGGTCAGGTACTCATTTGCTGCCTTGAAGGGCGGTCGACCAGCCAAGAGCTGGAAAATGATGCACCCAAATGCCCACAGGTCACTTGCTCTGCAAGCGTTTTTATCTGTAAGTAGTTCCGGACTGACATATTCCGCAGTCCCAACGAACGAATTGGCCCGTTCCTCCTCGGGGATCTCCGAGTCAATCGGCGGCATTCCATCTGTATTTTCCTCCGTTCGCTTCTTAAGATTAAAAAGCTTGGCGGTGCCGAAATCAGTGATTTTGGTGTGCATCTGGCTGTCGAGCAAGATATTCTCTGGCTTCAGATCGCGATGTATAACGCCGCGCTTGTGCATGTATTCTATGGTGTCAAGGATCTGTGCGCCGTAGAACCTCGTGCACTCTTCATCGAAAGTCGTCATCCGTTTCAGAACGCCCAAGAGCTCCCCTCCCTTGCAGAAATCCAGAACAAAGTAGAGAGACCGTTCATCCTGGAAGGTGTAGTACAGCCGGACGACGCCCGGGTGGTCTGTGAGCCGATTCAAAGTATCCTTTTCGATATTGACGTATTTGACTTTCTTCTCCTTGATTATATGCCGTTTGTCGAGGATCTTGATCGCATATTCGTTCAGGGTTTGGCGGTCCGTCGCAAGCACAACGGTACTGTAGGAGCCTTCTCCGAGAGTATGGCCAAACGAGAAATCTCGGACGCCCTTCTTGATGTATCGCTGGACAATCTTCCCATTTGCGTCTACCTCTTGCTTGACGGCCACAGCCGCCCCGCGCTCCTGCCACTCTTCACTGCTCATCGGCGGACCGCCCTCGATCGCATACGGCGAGCCCGAGAGCTGGGACGTGCCACTGCCATGACCAGGAGGCCTCGAGCCCTGCCGCGGCGGCAGCGGCCCGTTGCCCGAAGGAAATTGCCCCTGCTTATAGGAGCGATCGCTGTGGCTGTTGTCCCTCGCTGGCACCCCCGCCTGATGGCCTGCGGAGCTCGTTCGCGAATTGGAGCGCGGCGGGTTCTCAATCCCGGACGACGTGGAGGAGTTGGTACGGATAAGATAAGAGCCTTCTCGACCAGCCCCTGACGAGCCGTTGGCCGAAGATTGAGCGTAATAGGTGGAGACTGGGCGGGAGGAACTGCCCTGCGAGCCGTGAGCATGTGGTGGCATCATGGTATGGTGTTGCGAAAAGGAGTGGCCCTGCTGGTCCGGATGCGTGTGATGCGAAGACTCGAACGACCTCGAATCGGCCGACCCAGAAAGATGACGAACGGCATCATTCGATGGTTCTGACAGAGGGTCGATCCCGGAGGACGAGGACCGCGGAGGTATCGAGGCAGAGTCGGCGGAAGATTCATTGATGGTCGACTGAGCGTGTGGATCAGAGGATGGAGGAACAGGAGTATCCAGGTCCGAGGCCACTGCATCTTCGGACTCGTTCAGGGACGCAGCGTCCGGGTTCGCAATCCGCAGACCACCCAACGACTGAGAAAGACTCAGATCCCCATCCATGACGGGCGGAGCAACAGATCCCTATCGACGGACAAGGCACGGAACGGCGGACGGCCTGTATCGGCTCGAGATCGAGGAGTGGAACGCACAGACGGCGACGACGACGAGAGGCGCCACGGTGGCGCCTGGGGACGAGTGGTGAAAGCCTCGAGGGTACAGGTAGAGTACCGGGGGGACTATGGCGGCGATCGCATGGACAATGGATGCATGGTAGAGCCAGAGGGAGGGAGGCCGGGAGATGAGCTCGTCGACCGTCACGGCCGGGAAAGACAGGGACCAGGGAGGGAGACGGAGGGGGGGATGGAGGGAGAGGGCGAGGAGGAGAGGGAGGCTCAGCGTCGACAGGCGACGTTGGTGATGGTGGTGCAGCTCGAGGTGAAGCGCGGCGGGCGTCGTGGCTCGCTGGATCCGGGCCTAGGGGCGTGCGGGCCGCAGCACGGGCGCCGCTCCACACAGAACAACAGCACAGCAGCACAACACAACACCACGATCTGCTGCTGGGGATGTCGGGGTGATCTCATGGAGAGACGGTTGCAGACGCGGTGGCGGTTCAGGAGACGGAGGATGTCCGTCGGTCGTGGCTGGGTTCCGTCTGTATCGGCAGCAGGACCAGGCCGTCTGCGTATGCGTTGGTCAACCATCGGTTCGCTGTACAATCGATCCAAGCTCTGCATAAGCATGCCTCATGGTGCTCCAGTTCAGCTGTCTTCCGGACAGACACACAGTGTCATAGATGATGGTGCTGCAGGTTCTCTCCGCTTGGTCTATGTATGCGTTCTCTCTTGCTCTGCAGCGTGCCCAGCCCTATCAGTGGATATATGCTGAAGTTGCCTGGTTTTGTTCCTGGACTGTTCTGATTTCTCTCGCTGCTTCCTGTATTATCCAACACCTGATCCATGGGTTAAAGGAAACGGCAAGTGCAACGCATATGATGGTATCCTTCTCTTTTGTTTGCCGCTCTGTGTCCCGCCATGTTCTCAGATACCCCTTCCATTCCAAGACTTCTTGCATCCTCCAGATATCTCCCTTTGGGTCAAATGAAAGGAACATTTTCATCTATCAGAATTCGATCCACGTGCCAGAAGAAAGTGTCCGATCATGATACGATTGCCACCAACCAGTATCCACCTGTCTGAAGGCGATGTCCATTACCATCTCCAGCGGGTGCTGCTGCGCCACGCCCTCGTCGCTGACTTCGAGAAACTCGAAATAGATTGCGCTTACGAAGACGAAGATGGGAGGGGATACCTGGACTCCCCCATTTCTCTCCAGCAATCCTGCTCGTCTTCGGTTGTGCTTGACTCGGGCTCTGATATCATCGCGGAGGCTGCATCCCTCCGCGAAAGGTCGTTCATAGACTGTAGATATAAAAGCTCTCACCAGGATGGTACTCTGCAGCCTGAAGCCGGCTCATCCACCAGCATGCCGCAGCTAGACGGGGCGTCTTTCATCGCTGGCTCTGACCTCAACGTCGAGAATGTTTCCGACCCCGTTCTGTCCTCTCCTCACCACGGTTGCAGCCGGCTCTATTCGATCGATGAAGCACCTGTGGCCCATTTCCCAGCTTTGATGCGAGATCGACATGGCACTGGGCGGAAGAAATATGGCAGCTGTGGCTCTGAGCAACAGAGTCATTCCCCAGATCTATTGATTCATTCCTCACCTGTTGATACTGACCTTGTTCCATTGTTTGATCCAGCCGTTGATTCTTTAGATCTTGAACGTTCCTGTTCTTTCAAGATCAGAGGAAAATCTCAGAACGTGACAAACATGTCTTCCAGGCATGTGCTAGATTCCCTGATTTCCCAGGACAAACAGGTTGTATCTCCAACGCAACTGGCTCTACAAGCACCTCCGTATCGCCATGCGGCTGTTCGCAAGAGCTCAATGCTCAGATTTGCTCAGAGTGCCTCTGCTGACTCCGCTGATACTGCTCCATCCCGTGAAGGGGACCCCTTGAATTCACAAACAGGAAGAATGACAGATAGTAGTGGTATATTTTGTTGCTCCCAAACTCTCTGATGGGGAATGCGCTGATTAAATTGCTCAGACAACATGTGTGATGTTCACGGTGAACACCACGAGCTGGTGAATGCCCTTGACATGACTAAATCCTACGTGTTCTACGCATCGTCTCGGCGACAGCCATCCTTCCCTGCGGGTCTGCCATTAGGCTACGATCCAACCACATGCGCCTCTCAATCAACAAACAAGATTCATACTTCAGAAATCTCAAGGAAAAGCTTCTCTTCCCGGCTCCGATCCCCTGATTGGCAATTAAGCCTGGAAACACGTCTCGCCATGCTCGATCTCTCCTTGCCTCGAACCTCTTTCTCGGTATCGTATTTTCCAACCACGTACGAGAGGACGAGGATCGATAAGCATCAAGATATCGAAGACAACAATGATGTCATTAGTGAACTGACAATGTCTACGAAGGACTCGCACACCGATACTCGTTATCCCGCCGGAGAACTAAATCTGGGGATCACTGCATCGATTGTCAGGGGCGGTCCTCAAGTCTACGATAACCCTTCGAGTTCACGTAATTCTCAGATCGCAAAGCATTCTCATGAGTCAGACGTGTCTGGAAATGAAATTACTTCCGTCCGCCTGTCCCGAATTCCGAGTTATGAAGGCTCTGTAACTGACGAGGAAACCGCTTCGACTTTCGATGAGGTTACCGATTCAGACAATTCAGATAACGAAGACTCCGTGGCGAGAATCGCACGAATTCGTCGTTCTAGGCCAGTCTCAACCAGGTCCACTCCAGCCTTCCATACTCGCCGGTCAGATGGAATGCAACAATACAATGAATTTCTTCCTGGGTTTGGCAAGGTCGGTGTAATCCCCGAAGCACGATCTCTTGTCTGCTTATTCTCATGCTGGTAGACACAGACACCTCTTCCGGTGGCTCGCATCCGGATTGTTCCAGAAACCCGTGTCGCCTATACAGTTTTCCCTGGCTGGCAGCGCGAAGCCCGTACTCAAGCTCACAGGCAGCTCGTTCAGGGAAGGCAACTGGCAGGTCCGTCTTCTGCGGTACTCACTGCGAGAGAGCGACACAGGGAGATGAGCTACCCAGGCACAGCTGCCGTAGGCAGTCCTAGCTCAACGGTCCCCAGGCTCAGGAATGCAGCGGGGCCACCGAATGTGGATGGAAGCCATCCTGATATTCGAGCCTTAAGACCAGAAATTGTATGTTTTACTACGTATATTCAAAAGCTGCGCTAATTCTAAACTGTCTTGTAGGATCGAGCTGTATTTCAACGCGTCTTAGAGGAATCGAGCGTTTTTCAGAAGCACTTCAATGCTCTGGTTGCGGGACTCGATGACGAGGATGATAGGCCCGAAGACTTTGGCCTAGCAGAAGTCAGAAGCAGACCGATGGGCGAATGGTATCGACGGTGATGTCTGCTGAGGGATGCATGGTTTCTTGAGCGGATTCTGAGGGCTGCTTCTTTGACAGGAGCTCGATATGTATCACGATTCCGGCGTGTGTCTCTGTGTTCAATTCCCCCATGACTTCATCGGGCGAACAGACTTATGAACGACGAGCTGTCAGTATGAGCCGGTGTATACCCTTCGTGTTGCTTTCCATCCGCATGTTTTCTTCTTCAGTTGTATATTTTAAAGACGCATGTTATTCAATGAGTCTCCCGGGTTCTACGGTCTAGTAGTATCAAATTGCAGTGGTCAATGAATTAATGTTAGCTTGTTATCCATGCCTCCAATCCAATGTAAATTTTTGTGGACACTGTGGCCAGGATGAATAGATAGATTCCTGCTTTTTCCTTGGTTTTGTGATTCATCCCGTATGTTTCCAAGACAGCTCGGGTTACCGGTCTATTTATTAAATTCAATCACGGGACTGACCTCAAGTTGATCATCAGATCCGAATCGAGTTATTTTTTATATCCCGTCTTCGAATTCGTTGGCTTAATGCCTCCTTTTCTTGTTGTACCTCATTTTGTTTGATCCCGAGAGTTGATGCATCATGCCACGCCACGCCATCCCATGATGCTGCGCATTGATTGATGTTCCCGGTTCAGTGCCCAGGCTGCATACGTCACCCCCCCCCCCCC
>JGI26051J44788_1000727_pt1 | contig 15793 bp, 10 predicted proteins | sample HigsolmetaGSP13D_FD_44788 | JGI IMG/M metagenome (IMG submission 44788) | reverse complement strand
CCCTCTCTTCCCCGCTCGGGCTTGCAAGTTGCTGCAACTGCAAGTCCCTAGCAGCTCTACGCAGTAGTCCCTATGATAGTACTACGGAGTACGAAAGTACTGCGTAGTAGATAGTAGTACTCCGTACTACTACTGCGCCGACATGGACATCGATCGCATGTCCGACGGAACGCACACTTTTCAGTTTCTAGACCCTTGGTCCCCTGCTCTTCCCGAATTCAATCCCGATAAAAAGAACGATCCATTATTTTCCTTTCTTAGGTAATCCGCCACTGCAGTCGATAAAGCAAGATCGTCTCGTCCGAGTGAAAATAATAATATCGCAACTGCCTGTCAGCCACTCTGCCACAGCCGGTGTCGCCAGTTATGTCATGTCATTTCATTATTTATTCATCTATGCAAAGTACGGAGCACAGTAGTAGGAGTGGTTCCGACGCGTACAGTACTACGCAGTTGTCCTCCTGTTGAAGGTCGAAACTCGACACACAAAGGAGGACCGCTCTCCTCGTCGCCCTCAGACTCAGAGGCTCAGACCCTCTGCATCTGCTGTCTTTAATTATGTAGTAACTTTTGTTCCTTGGCCCTTGGCACCGACGGCACCGTACCTCTCGTCCTCTTCCACGCCACGCCTCTCTGACGCCCGGGTACTAAAACTCGTCAAGCCATCCCTCGTCTAAAAGTACGGAGTACTGCGTATGTATGTACAGTACATCTGCAAGGCAGAGGCTGAGCAGTTGTGGTGACTTGGTGACAGTCGTTCCTTGTCTGTCGAGTAGTACTCCTTCCTACATCCCAGTCCTTCGTTGCTTCCGTTTACGTACTTGACTGAGAGGCAGGCAAGGAATCCCAAATCCCAAACAAATTTAGAAAAGAACGCAAGGCTGCCTGTCATTATTCTGGCTTGACCTTGACCTGAAGAAAGGCTGACGCTGACGCCCTAGATTTTACTCCTGCATAATAATGCTATGCTATGCTGTTACTGTTGTACATGTACAGTACTCCGTACACACGGAGTACTCCGTCTCCTTGCATGGTACTTCTATTATATCCACAAACCGCATGTAGAGTACATGACATGTACTGTACTTGCGTATGCCGTACATTAGTAGGTGGTAGGTAGTAGGTAGTAGTGGTAACCTGAGCTACACACACTCCGACTATTTAGACGTGTACCGATTACGCAGTACCTACCTACCTACCTACCCATAATGACTACTGCGTTATTATTAGTTATTGCTTAATGACCCCAGACTGGCAGACCCGGTTGCTGCTCGATCTAATGGTGATGCAGCACCCACAGGTGACAGCAGCAAGGCGCAATGATAATAATATCCTTAAAAGAGGAGGGGAAAAAAAAGGGGAGGCGGGAAGCGTTGATTATTGATTGTTCGACCGCTCCGTTTCCAACTTTTCCAATTTCTGGCTTCCAAGTTCTCAAGCGCTGCGAGCACGGGAAGCGATAGGTCGTTGGTCGGAATCAAATACGGATACAGGTTTGATTTTGATTTTGATTTTGATGATGATGTGATGCCAGATGCCGCGTCATGGGCTCTGGAGCTATTATTGCTGATAAGCCGACGCTAGGTATTATTGTTGATTCGACGGTTCAGATCTACGGAGTGCTCCGTACGGAGGTACTGCTTCTATTTCTCAACTCCGTACTACGACGGAGTAGTACTACCCAGAAATACCCAGTAATATGTATGTGTCTAAATGCTCGGGGCTATTATAGATGTTGCATCCCGTCTCCATGTCTCATCTCAGCTGGAGTATGCAGTACGCAGTACATAATTAACCTAGCGAAATCATCACCAGCGAACTACTAGCGAACGCAACCTCACTATGTAGGATGTACAGTCCATACAGCCTCCTTTTTAATGAACTAATATCTTACTCCCGCGGTCAGGTGTAGCTAACTCAGCCGTACTGGAGGTGGCGCCTTTTTTGTCTCCTGCCGAGCCGTGTCTGAGGTACGGACAGGTACTGCGACTGCTAAGTCCGTAAAGGACGGAACACGTCTGACGGGCACGGGAGTGCTCATGCCCATTTCATAATTTACGTACACGTAGACGGTAGACGCGTAGCGAATGCTGATCTGCCATAATAATAATCAATAGTAATGTACGGAGTACCCCGTATGGTTTGTGGCGTCTGCCAGTGTTAGATTAAGATGTTGGAGGCTCGAGGCTCGAGCGCCGGGACCGTCCTCCTGCCCCTTTTGTCCGTTCCAGCCGCCGCTTTTGGGCGTTTGCCCACTTGCAAACTGTCACGTGTCAGAAGATGAGGCTTCAATAAATAAAATGGCTTGTCGGGAGGCTTTTTTTTGAGACTTGAGCCCCCTTTTTAGCCTGCTCTGCTGACTCATCCTCGATCGTCCGAAGTCCAGACTCGAACGGGAATCGAGGTCGGACCAAGACCAGACCGTTTTCTGTTTGATTGCGAGTGACGATGCCGGTGATGTCATCCTTCACAATGAATAATGATAATAATGGAAATCCACTGCTTCGTGATGGATGAGATCATGGCCCCCCATGGGAGTTGTAACTAATTACCTAGATAAAGGGAGGGACTTGGGGGAAAGTACAGTACCTGCTGTACTCTAACTACTACTACGCGGCAGGCGGCTGTCATATCCTACCTTACCACTTTATCATCCCAGCGAAATTATGATGGCTATTCAGTAGTACCTTGGCTGGATCAGTGCAATCCAACAGATTCAGCTGGCATCTCTGAGTCTGACAAGGTGGTAGAGCGCTAGCCTTGCTCTCCTCGAGGCAGCTTGGATCCAAGACTTTTTTCAACGACTGTATTAGAGTCGCATGTTCTCCTAGAGATATCGATCGGGAACGGACTTATTCCCGTTCTTATCTTATAGAAATGGTCCCTTCCAGTTCTATCTGTGATCGTTTCAGAGTAATAATAAGAAGAATAATTTTTAACGCACTACTGATTCTGTGTCCATATGGCAGCACTGGAAGAGAGAAATATTATCTTATTCGAAGCTTGCTCCAATCATGAACGGACACAAAAGTCATCCTAGATGAATGTGGACTTGTCAGCAATTTGAATACAGTTAACTCTGCGCTACTTTTCCTGCTTCTGACGATCTAACAGCCGTATTTCCTTTTTATTGTAGTTCCTGTCCGTCAGAAGGCACCCCTCCTCGACTGTATAATAATATAGCAGAAGAGACCCCGGACATTGTTGACTTGGATCGTTGTCCAACTTGATTTGCCCCAGGGAGGCAAGGTGTTTATGCCGGCAGACGTGTTCTTTGCGCGCATCGAAGATCCGGGATCCAGACCATTTGTCTCTGGACTCCAGAGGGGAGAGATATTCCTGCCTTCAGTTGTTCATAATGCACGATTGTCTCTTGTAATTGCAACATTATCTCTGTTCGGCCTTATCGAAGAAATGATGAAGGAGACGAGGCCACTACTGATAATACTAATAACCTGAAAATTCACAGCGAGCTTAACCAGTGATGGGTCAAAAACAGCTAGGCCCTGATATCAATAATGTCGACAGTGCAATGTGCCTCTGTTTTGCCTGGTTTCTCACAGAATTCACCGTTCATCAGGTTCCTTGGATGCTTTGTGCAATGATTTTGTTGGCTACTTTATTTATTTAATACAGCCAGAGTCACTCATCCTAGCATTGCGCTGACGATTGTCTTCCTTTGGCTATAAATAACAACCCTAGCAACAAGCGACCTTGATCGGGAGTGAATCAATCAGAATAAGTTCCTTGCATATGGAATGAATAATCACATCCTGAAACTGCTTGTTTAGGAGTTGATCACTCTAGATGGTGTCTTCTATATCGAGCCAATGAATGGATCATCGTACGTACAGTACAAGATGTTCGATTACATGCACCCTAGGCAGAGGTATTAGCAAACAGAACAAGTGTTAGATAGATATTTACTTGGAGATGAGAACTATGATCTAAGCTCTTTCTCATTATCATTGATAGCTAGGCCTGTCTTCCCATTAAGTACCATTTTCCTGTTCTCTCTGCCGTGTTCTCCGTGACTCGGCGCAAATGAAAGATATATAGTGCATACAAGGAACATTTTCGAAATATTTAATATTCTATGCCCTACTGTCACCAAAGTATTTCGGTCTCCCGGCCCTTCGGATCATCTCCAGATTCGCTAATTCTGCCTCTCTCACATTCCCTGTATAAGTTTCTGTCCTTGGATAGCATCAGCTGCGGCAGTCGAGAGATCGATACCTACGTATCATTCTTTAAAATTAAAAAGGAAAAAAAATTCATCAGTTCAAAACGACATACAAACCTGAGTGCATATGTTTCCCCCATCACTGAGTTGCAATGAACGAAGGCTTCCTGTCCTGTACAGTACATACAGCAACAACCACCGAACATTGATGAAGAAGTCCTGATAAGACAAGTTCTGCGGTTCTGCAGAATAGGGGGTTTGGAGGACCCCAACGTCGACGCAAAAATGCTCTCTGTTCTGAAGGCATCGGAGGCCTCTGTAGCCTCTGGGAATCACTTACAGACTTATTAAAGAGGTTTAGTTTAGAATATATATCAGCATATATCCGAGTCTGTCGCCGTTTCATGATATCGTAAGATGGCCAATTCTTTTTTTTCTTTTTCTTTTTTTTTCTTAGATAAAGAGACCTTTGACTTTGTGAGTTTATTGAAGATCTTCTTTTTTTGTTTACTGGCTTGATCGGGCAATCCCTCGTATTTCACTAAACCATGCAATGGCAATGTAGGTAGTATCCATGCCGGTACTTATTCTATTTCAAGGTATACCAAGCCGCTTCAATTCATGACACTTGGAAATTTCTCTTTAGTGGCGTGACACATCAGTGCTCCATTCTTGTTGAAGGAGCCAAAACTACATATAGCGCAGAGCATAGTAAGTTTTCCATGGCCAGACAGGTAAGTAGGCACCAATCGAGCCTGGCGGGGAGAATCAGTGGTACACTCACACACATGACCACTAACTTATGTTGTGGCCAAATGTGATGGTTTGCGCAAGGATTTGGTCATGGCTCCAGATAGGTATTAAAATGCCAGAGTCTTAGGATGGGCTGCAGCTCCCGGCAATTCTACTGTACTGTATGTACATGTGATAATGTTGGACAGAGATCAGAAGAAGTACATCAGTTGAAGACAGCCTGGGTGGTTGTGGCCAGACTAACAGTTGATGTCCATCCAACATGAGGACTGGACTTGAGAAAGTTTGACATCAAGAGATGCTACTACTGCTTTCCAGTGTGCATCTGTCTTGAAAGGCACTGGAGCAACTCCCAGGGAAGTTCTGGAGTGCTAAATTTGAGTGAAAGTAGCGTCTACTGTTCAGTATTGCAATCTACCCAGTTTTCCGTAGGGGGCTGTATTTATTCTGTTCTGTCCATTTAGGTAGTTGCAGCTCTCAGTCCACTGCTGCTTATGGCTGATCAACACGATGAGAGTTTGATAGTGGGATTGAAGAGCGGTTGGAGAGCCTAGTGTGAGGTCAGAGTAGGCCAGTAGGTAGGGGGTCATCCATTAGGGGGCGCTTATTCTGGTCCAACTTCGGAATGTTGTGCATATACACTACTTGGGATTGACATGCCGTGTGCCAGCGCCAAGGTGAACTTCCAGGATCATTGTCCACGGGTCAAAGATACAAGCCGGTATCCATTTTAGGAAACCTCGATTTTAAACCAACAACGTTCCCAATACTCTCGATGGAAGAAGGGTACTTGAAATCGAGAACACCTCCCCTGCTTACCAAGAATCCGAACAAGACATCGCACACGATCAAATTTCATTGCACGGTACGATGTAATTAGCTTTTTTATCTTTTAATTTGATCGAAACATTGCCATTTGTCGCCTTCTATCAGGAAGATCCAAATGAATACGATAATTGAATAGCGTGAATACACCCAGAGCCTGGGAACTCTAAGAAGCTTGAAGTGCCCATGCAGCCTTTAAGAAATAAATCCTGCCCTGCTGCCTTGGCAAGTTGAAGGCAACGGCCAGTTCTACATTCTTCTTTGGACGTCTTGAACTACATCTTCTATGTGGAGAATGACTATATATATATATATATATATATATATAGCGGCATTGTATTTGTTCTTTGGGATGAACTCGGGCGAATATAAACCCGCTGATACGCCACTGATTTATGAGATGCCTGTGACATTCAGGCAAACCAAATTTGCCAGAAAGTGCGTATTCAGCTGGCCTGAATGGGTGGTAAATGGAAAAAGCAGTAAGCCAGCTTGTTGAGCGGGAGAAGACTTCCGTACTAAAAACGTTGCATGGTGAACACAGTTAACGTGTTGTCGATAGTAGGGCTATGATGCTAGGTCACGGCAGCAGGTATAAATCTATAGACGTCGTATTCCCTTCCAAATGTATCTACTTAAGACGGCTTACGTGGAAATAATCTATAAGGCCAAAAAAGACACAATCAATATCCGATGGAATCGCCTAGGGAGGCCCAGGAACAGCGGTTTTGGAGAGGAAAAATATTGCTCACGCATTTTCCCCCCCAACGGTCTCAGGAAGAATCTGGTCGCAAATCTCACATAGATTATTGGATCACAAGATATAAAGCCCCGATGAGGTTCCATATCGACAAGGCTGCATCTTAGCTGTCGAAAAATACGAGTGTACGTTATGATGAAGGGGGCCGCGCAACCATCTCTACTCCCATTCCCTGCGTTTTAACGCAGGATATGGGCTATCGTATGCCAGTCTGCTTTGTGAGAGGGGTTCAGACCGTCAAGGAGAGGATTCTGCCTCGTAAGATGTAAAGAAGACAAGAGGGCAAGTCCAGCCAGCCTCGTGTAGCACTCGATGAATACCTATTGACTGCGTAATCCGCATAGATATTCGGAGGCGCAGGGTGGCACGATACCCCCAGTATGTAGGAGTATTGATGCAGGAAAGGGCTGTCAATATGCAACTTGGACGGTAGGATTCATGCGGGATCACGAAACACATTCAAAGGACTTCATATCCCATCAGAGAGGACACCTAGTCCTTGCCTTTCAGCTGGGCATCCCTGTTGCAGAACGGAATAATGGTGAGGGCGAATACGGGCCGATTAGTCTTCTAGCGCGCTGCGTAGTGTTCAACTTAAAAGTCTCGACGGTATTACTCTGACTGCATAGACCGATATCACTTACTCACGGCTCACCGGGGTGGCTTCATCGCTAAGAGAATGCCATTCAAAGCTTCAGTCAATCTTTGAAATCAGACTTTGATGGCTGGATAAACATGGCCAGTTGTCCAGTCGCAAGCAGGGATCTTATTAAGCTGATACTGACGTGGAACACGGGCAACCAGCAACAATGTAAACTTTAACGGCAGAAGCATTAGTAGGGACAGTACCTGCATTGATAGAAGAATGGATTATGATTTGCCAGACGGTTCGTCCAGGTAAGATTCAATGGGAGTGAGCCGAGAAGAAAACTGCGCGGGGGCACTGGGCAGGGATGTCTGGAGTACATGCTCTACCGTGTCGAGCAGTGTGGGGTGTGATGGGAGCGCAGCTGTGCGGACCCGCGCGAGAAGTTGGGATTCGCTAATACCAGCAGGCATCACGGACCAGGGGCGGACCGGGGTATAAAAGAGTACGGAGTAAAAGAGAGGAAGGTCTGCCACAAGAGTCAAGACGGACGATGATCTCTTGCGGAGCCGCAGCAGCCCCATGCAGCGCGGGTCCGCAGAGCGCCTGGAACGAGCAGGACTGTCAGCAGCTCGCACCGACGCCATACCACGTCAGGCGGCGGATTATGTATAGGTGATTGTGGATATGTGGAGGACTGGAGGGCTGAGGAAGGGCACATGCCACATGAGGACGTCGTGGTCCAACGGGGTTCGGCCAGCCAGAGGGCACCAGGACAGGAGCATGCAAAAATAATCAGCATTATTCAGCGCAAAGTGGGTGTAGCAACGACTCTGTGAATCCACGCCGTGCACTCAACTCCGTTATCATAGAAGGAGATGGCTGGCCTGTGGCGCACAATGTGACGCTCTCTTGGAGCAAGGTGACGAGGGAACTAACTCCGCCATCCAGTCAGTATTTCCCTTCCAGCTCTTCGGTCCGATCTTCAGATGTATCCATCGCCCCATGGAGCCTTGCATGAGTCGTGTTCGCGTTCGACAGCAGGGAATCACGCGAGACTCGCAATGCAATAATGGTGCCGTTCACTTTGTCCCACTTTCCTCGTCCAGCTGTGGTCAGCAAAGTCATCCACATGAGTCTGTGCTTTGCTTCATGGCGTATTTTATCTCCCGGGGCATTTGGAATCAAAGGGCAATTAGATATCTGCGAGCGTGACTGCGATAGCCTCCAGTGAGACGAGCGCCCTCCTCGATGACCTCGCCATACAACGCATGGTCCAAACTTCAGCCATGCCTTTATGCCACCTTGGTGACGCGTCCATCTTCGAATCTCTTCGACTGCAAGTGTGTCTGGGACAACAGATGCTGCAGCAAGCCGCTCAAGATTGCAGATTTCTTTTCACACGGGGAAGTCTGCACGGCACATCAACGCCGACATTCCCTGCTGCACAATTTACATGTGATGTGACCAGGTCACTTGATACATGATATCTTGAAGGCGATGACGGCCCAATTCCAATGTCGCTCAGCTCCCGATTTGGCAATTTCAGGATACAGACCTAATGTATCGTTGATTCTGACATGAGACATTGAGCGAACTCTGAACAGCATGAGCGCAAATGGCATTTACTATTCATCAGCCAGTTATGTCGTGCGCAACAGTGCGTCTGACTGGGACTACTTCTGTGCGTCAAAAGAGTTGCCTGTTTTCCATGAGGAGAATATCAGCTAATCTCCAGTGACACTGAAGAGAAACTGCCTGAGAACACATTACTATGAGGTCCTACTAAGCATTGTGGCTTTCTTACCATATTCCAGTACGGAGGAGTACTGCCGCGTCTGATCGCCTTACTCGCTCATTTATTATATCACATGTACTCTTTAAGGTCAGCATTCGGACTCGAGCTTGAATGAAGAGAGAATAAAGGGATCGGACCGCCAACAGAGCAGTCGCGAATCTGTAACGAGAAAAGCATATGTCAAATACTGTGGCTCGGGAGTAAGTCACTTTTCATCTTGTCCTGTCACCGCTGTCTCATCACTCGCATACTCCAGGATCGAAAAAAAATCTCAGGAACCTTCACGGGTAATAGCTCTATTCTCAGACAATATCGTTCTGTTACAGGAGGAGGTTTGTTTTCTGCGAGCCAGCTTAATCTCCGGCTTGGTGAGATGGAGTATATACCATCTCTATGCACAGGAAGAGGAATTTTCCAGTCTCTACTCAGGAGTCTGACTTTGTTTGCCCAATGTAGGAACATGTTTGGCTGTGGAGGTTATCCAGGTAAGGTCGATCCGGTAATGTTGTGCTCCGGGCAGAATCTGACAGCTCACAAATAGGAACACATAATGTTCCAAGCGCTATCTGCAGCCACAGGATATGCTCCCCGCGTATTCCATCAGTGCTCCGTACAGAGATCTTCCGTTTCAGCAGTGGCTGAAACAAACTCCGAGAAACAGTTTGCATTACTTTGTCACACCTGCAAAGCTCCAACAGGGATTGGGTCCATCTAACTTCATGGGTATCAATCCATGTTACCCCTTGCCCAATTTTGATAACAGCTTTCGGAAGATGTCCTCCAGATTTAATTGATCTTTTACTAATTGGATGTCTTTTGCCTCCTATATGAGAGCATGTGAGACTTTCTTTATTTTCTCTCTGTTCTGGTCTGTGCGAAAGGTAGTCCTGTGCAGTTCCCAGAAAATAGGACCTCACTGACTGTTGATTTTCCATTTCTGATTCACTTGTCTTTATTTATTTTTCTTTCCCCGATAAGGTCCTATCCTCATTCTTTTTTTCTTACCTAGGAACTTCTTTCAGCTCTCTGCTACATCCTTTTGGGCATCAGGAGTTGGTCAATCTCCGATGCTGATTTCGGGGAGATTGCGTCTTTTCCACGACCGAGAGATCTCTTGAAAATCCACACGGTTCCAGCGAACAGGAAGAAAAATCAGGTATTTCAAGGCGACACGACAAGTCGAAGACAGAGGGCGTGGTCTTTAAGCAGATGGGCCGTTTATCAAGGTCATGATGATCGGCACGCACGAAAGACTGCCGCCGTTTGTTCCGTCATGACAAACAGCTTCGGGTCCACTGAGATAAGAATAGACCTGAAGGCGGGCTTCTGGAGGAAACTCGGCGAAAGCTTTTGCTCCAAGGGTCTGACGTCAACAGATGACGTTCTGGTCCCAACATCTCACGGGTCTAACGGAAGCCGGGTCGGATGATACGGAGGAAAACTGATACGATATTTGAGGGATGAATTATGTTCCATATGTGTTGGGAATCAGCATCCAACAATTGCTGTGCCCGCATCCATTGACCCTCCCTGGCAATTGATTTTCGACGGCTGACCATTAGGGAACGACAGACCTATCCCCGGTAGCTTCCGCGGCCACGGGGCTCGGGACTGCGAAGATCAAATGTGGAGAAGCTTCCAGGGGCCGGGACTTGGAATTTCAAGAGCCGCTTGTGAGCATAGCAGCCTCTCTACTCACTAACATTCTCCAACAGGTTCTAAAAGTACAGCGAAAGACTGCAACGGCGGAGGACTAGTTCCCTGTTCTACCCGGCAATTCCTTCGTCTCTCGTAAGTTCTGTCGTCTTCCTTGGCCACCGCAAGACCGCGTGTGAGGAGAAGCAAAGGGGGAGCTGAAACGATGTCTTGCCCGCAGCGTCCGAAAGCTCCGTGTCTTGACAACAACGTAGGAGTAGCTGTATCTATCGCCGAGATCCAACCTTAAAAACGCCGGCGCTTGAAGACCGGCGGAAGACCCGCGACGGTGGGACTCAGTACCCCAGATTTCCAGTGTCATGTAGCATTTCTCCTCATCGCTGGTGACGCGACGAGCGTGCGCGCTCTGGCAGGGCGGCGGGCGAGGCCGGGACGCTGGCGCTGCTCGGGCCGGAGGAGCACTCGGGCAGCCGCCTTAGTCAGCGCGCACGGCGGTCACGCACGCTGGCCTTCGGAGCCGCATGCGATCGCAGGAGAGGGCGGACGGCTCTTTTTCTGTTCCTACTGTAGGCTGTCGTGTCTGGTCGTGTCGTGGGCACGATCGTTTCCAATAATCCTCTCCTCGTCGTCTGCCTCGTTCCGGCTTCCCCTCACGGCCGGGCGTTCCCCTCACCGTCTCCAGCGCCGAGCGCGCAGGCCAGCCCGACCCCGAGAGCAGCGCCCCGATGCTTATCAGACCCGCCGAAAAAAAAGTCCTCCAGCACACCGGCTCGCCTAAAACAGCTACGCCGCGCTGCCTCCCCACGCCCTACGTATACAAACTGCTCCCGTGCACACACATCCTGCCTTTGTTCCCATCCTTTCCCTCTTGTCCCCCTCCCTCCTCCCCTCTCTCCTCTCCTCTCCTCTTCGCCCTGGTGCGATAACCTCACGGTTGTCAGCTCGCTGGCGGCTCCTCTCAGGATGGTCTCTCCGTCGACCATGCAGCTGTCGCGCAGGTCGCTCTCCGCGCGGTCGCAGGTTCTGCGCGCCGCACAGCCATTGAGGGCTGGCGGCCTCTCGAGACAGCCCTTCCAGCGCTCGTTCCGGAGGACCTACGCGGATGCAGCCTCCTCGCAGGCGCCCAAGCCTCGCAAGAGGTTCAGATTCCTGAGGACGCTCTGGCGCTTGACCTGGCTCTCCGGCCTGGGTCTGACGGGCGCCCTGGGCTACAGCATCTACCAGCAGCGCCATCCTGTAGAGCAGTTCGAGCCGGATCCAAGCAAGAAGACCCTGGTGATTCTGGGTATGCGATCATAGGCGCTCCGTTATGTGCTTCTTCATGTCCAGACTGACTCGATCGCGATTCCAGGAACCGGATGGGGCTCTGTCTCCCTGCTCAAAAAACTCGACACGGAGAACTACAATGTCATCGTCATCTCTCCCCGTAACTTCTTCCTTTTCACGCCCCTGCTGCCCTCGTGCACGACCGGTCTGATCGAGCACCGCTCGATCATGGAGCCCATCCGCAACATCCTCCGTCACAAGAAGGCCAACGTGAAATACTACGAAGCGTCTGCCACGAAGATCGACTACGAGAAGCGTCTTGTCTACATCAGCGACGAATCGGAGATCAAGGGCGACACTTCCAACACCGTGGTCCCGTTCGACATGCTCGTGGTTGGAGTTGGTGCCGAGAATGCCACCTTCGGTATGTCGGTATTCGCGAACACCAGAAAAAGTCACTATTATTAATCGTCCGCCTTAGGTATCCCCGGTGTCAAGGAGCACTCGTGCTTCCTGAAGGAAGTTGGTGACGCTCAGAAGATCCGTAAGCGTATCATGGACTGCGTTGAGACTGCCCTCTTCAAGGACCAGACCGAAGAAGAAGTGAAGCGATTGCTACACATGGTCGTGGTCGGTGGCGGACCCACCGGTGTCGAATTCGCCGGTGAGCTTCAGGACTTCTTCGAGGAGGACCTCAAGAAGTGGATTCCTGAGATCAAGGACCACTTCCATGTGACCCTTGTGGAGGCCCTGCCTAACGTAAGCCCTATCTCCTTTCCTGTATCGGGAAAGACTGTGACACTGAATTCCCCGCAGGTTCTTCCCATGTTCTCCAAGCAGCTGATCGACTACACCGAGTCTACGTTCAAGGAAGAGAAGATTACGATCCGCGCAAAGACCATGGTCAAGAAGGTCACCGATAAGTACATCGAGGCCGAAGTCACCAAGCCAGATGGGTCGAAGGAGATTGAGCGAATTCCTTACGGTCTTCTTGTCTGGGCCACTGGTAACGCCGTCCGCCCGGTCGTCCGTGACCTGATGAACCAGATCCCTGCCCAGAAGAACTCCCGTCGTGGTCTGGCCGTCAACGAGTACCTCGTTGTGAACGGAACCGAGAACATCTGGGCCGTGGGTGACTGCGCCGTCACCAACTATGCCCCGACGGCTCAGGTGGCCAGCCAGGAGGGTGCTTTCCTCGCCCGTCTGTTCAACACCATGGCCAAGACCGAGGCTATCGAGAAGGAGCTGAAGGAGCTCTCTGTCGCTCAGGCGGAAGCCAAGAGCGAGGAGGAGCGGAACAAGATCTTCGAGCAGATCCGGGAGCGTCAAAGACAGCTGCGGAGGACGAAGCAGATCGGTCCGTTCCAGTACTCGCACCAGGGAAGCCTGGCATATATTGGCAAGGAGCGTGCTGTGGCGGATATCACCTGGCTGAGCGGCAACATTGCTAGCGGTGGAACGCTGACCTACCTGTTCTGGCGGAGTGCTTACCTGAGCATGTGCTTCAGCAGTAAGTATCCCTTTTGACCGCAGAGTTGCATCCCTTCTTTGACACTGGCACAACCGCAATTTGTTTGGATCCTATGCTAATTCTTTTCAACACAGCTCGCAACCGTATCCTCGTTGCTTTCGACTGGCTCAAGGCCAAGCTGTTTGGCCGTGATGTCTCTCGGGAGTAAATTCCCAGTGATCCCTCAACTTGAAAGCATGTAACAGCAAGACCAATCCAGTGGCTGTGAAAACCGAATTTCTCGCAGCTTGCAGCGTTGCTGTTACCAACCTTGCACCCACACCCATGTTCAACCTCCTTCACTTCCCAATCCGCCGTTCCCTCTTTCTCCATCCGCTGTATTCTATCCTCTCCATGGCCATCTGTGCCCTCAATTTTTTTTCCCCATCACGTTGGCTATGTCGACATTGATAGAATGTCCAAAAAAGAACGAAATCTGCGTCTGCAGAGACAACATTGAAATCAACAAAAAAGAAGAGAAAAAAAAGGAAGAGAAAAAAAAATTCACTCCAACATGTACGAAATAGATTTTAGATCGGAGGGGGGTTCGGGTTTTATTATCGGCTCGGCTCATGTGAGAATTAACATTTTTTTTTCCTTTTTTTCCCTTTTCCATTCCACATTTCCATACCATCCTCTTTTTCTCTCTCAAGGGTTTTTGTTCTCTTTACTACTGTCTCTGTTCTTTTTTTTTTGGAGTCGGGGCCTGGTCTACCGATATAGATGTATTGCACCTGTACTGACGAATCGAGTTACTTTTCTTCTTCTTCTTATCCTGTAGTGCTTTTCTGTTTTCATCATTTGCTTTTCTTCCTGTGGGATTGTTTTTGACTTGAGGACTGTGTCATCGAACTGGTAAACCCAGCAAGTAGATCTACGGTGGCTTGTTTGTTCTCCAACCAATGCGGGCTTTTTTAAAATTAGATTCCTTTGGTTTATATTGTATTGAATCGCGTTGTTTTCTTTCGACTTCGATGTGGTATCGCTCTGCGAGTGTAGATCACCTTTTTTTGTTGTCGGAAACCTAGATCCAGGATCTAGATAGACGGATGGACTTGGACTATCTAAGATAGATGGCGCATTCAGCGCAGGATGGACATGAAATATGGATCAGATCAAGATTAGATAAGATAAGATTAGATTAGATAAGCCTAGAAACGGGGTTTTTGGGGGAGAGGGAGGAAGGGGAAGAGGACAGGAACAACAAATAAACAAACGAACAAGAGAATCAATGAATGAATGATCTTTCTTTCATTGCCTATTGAATTGGTTTGTCTTTGGCGTATCCGTTCCTACCTACGGGCCTGCATGTATGCATCATTTGCATGAATGAATGAATCAAGTTTCTAGGATATGATATGATATGACGGACGGATATGGATGTGAGCGGTCCAGGCTCCTTATCTTATCCTATCCTATCTTATCCTATGGATATGACATGGATATGGATGGAGATAGATATGGACCAAAGATTCTATTCATAGCCTGACCGGATAGACAGGGATAGCATATGACAGAGATAGTCTATATTATATAAAGAAACAAGCACAGCAAACGTCGACGACGGAGAGGAGGTTCTCTTTTCTTTCTTTTTCTTTTGTTATCTCTTCTATCTATAGATCATCATCAAGCCCAACGAATTCATACGCGTAAATACCATGCAAGGTACATACAAAGAAGGGGGAAAGAGGGAAAAAATGGGGGAAGGGACGTGACGAAAAAAAAAGAAGGGAAAGGCTTGCTCGACGTGACGGTGATGGTGATGACGTCCGTAAGCTAACAATCAAAATAGCAAAAAGAGGCAAAAAAAGAAAAGGAAAAAAAAAATGGACTTGGAAGGGTCCGTCAAGTCAACGCTGTGCTGGTATATCTCGAGGTAAAAGGACAGGGGGAAAAAGGGACGGGGGAAGTATAACACACAACCAATCAATCCAAATCAAAGAAAGACCTCTTTCTTAGAAGAGACTCCACCCACGGCTCCTCTCCTTGGGCCCCGTGGGGCGGTGCGAGTTCTTCGAAGAGAAGCTTATACCACGGCCCTCCAGCTGGCGCAGGCTCTCGATCTTCTCCAGGGCCAGCTCCAGCAACTCCTTCTTCTTGATGATGTCAAGGTGCCGCCGGACACGGGGGTCCTCGCGGGCGAAGCGCTCCACCTCCGCGTCGGAGAGGTGCCGGCCGAGTCTCATGTCCAGCTCGCGGGGGAAGTTGTAGTAGAATTCCGAGAGGAGCTCCACGTTGAGGAAGAGGACGGCGGTGGAGGTGAGCTTGTCCGCGACCACGTCGAGGAAGACCTCTGGGCAGTAGTATTTGTTCTTCTTGTTGGCGCACTGCTTGGAGCGGACGGCCATGAGTCTCATCTTGATGATATCGGCTCGGTCACGGAGGAAGACGGCTTCCCGGCCTGCGTATTGTTAGTCTAGACGCATGGACCAAGCGGAGGAGCTGTTAAGGTGGGG
>JGI26051J44788_1000719_pt1 | contig 15887 bp, 8 predicted proteins | sample HigsolmetaGSP13D_FD_44788 | JGI IMG/M metagenome (IMG submission 44788) | reverse complement strand
TCGTTGCATCCGCAGCGCTTGCACAGTTTAGCAACATCGGGCTAAATAGAGCCTCCATCACTTACCTCGTCCAGTTTTTGTACGCTGCCTCGAAGCCGTTGCCCGTGTCCACATGTTCAAACGCCCACCATCCTGCATATCTCGAAAGCTTCCTCCCACCAAGTCCATTGGACTTGCCATGTGCGGCGATAGCCGCAAGAAGGTCGAAGAAATCGAAGATAATCTTGGTTCGAGCGTCCGAATCGACACTGAGGGGGATGAACGTGGAGAATGCGTCGCGCGCCAACTGCGAGTCTGGACCCAGTCAGACCAACTGCGACATCACGGGTATCCCCAGAGCAAGAGAAACGGTACCTTGTTCGCCAACCTTGAAGAGCTCGTAGGCTTCCCAGGTGACCACTCCTCCAGGGAGACGGCTCCAGCACCATTTCATAACGCTACATAACACCTAGAACACGGAGACAGCAAAATTTAGCTCGGTCGTATTGTCTATTTTGAGGGGTGTATTTCCCCACCATTGGGTCCGTCAGGCGCAGCTCCTGCGTCAGGGCCTCTCCGCGGAGGGGCTGTCTTCCGGGCGGAGGGTTGAAGTAGTTGCGAATGAATGTACGCGCCGCGCTGGGGTCGGAGCTAGGCCGGAAGGGAAGCAGAAGAAATGGGATATCGAGCGCTGCAGGGTGAACGCAGGTCAGTCAGTGCCTTGCCAACATGCAAACGCGATCGGCGCAGGGTCGACAAACCTCGTGCCTTCAGCTCCTGCGTGCATCCTCGAAGCAGCTCCTGCACTTCCTCCGGACTGACCTCTGTCCGGAGCCATGCGTCCGTCCACTGGGGCTTCTGGGGAGCGTCCTGCTCGGCGGCATTCTCCTTTGCCTGCTTCTTGGCAGCGCTGGAGTCCTTGCTCCGGAAAACTTTTGAGAAGAAAGGCATCTTGGCGGTGAGGTCGCCCGAGGTTCGACTGGTATGAGTTACGGGGCAGCGACTATGTCGACAGCAAGCATTTGAGGGCGGTAAGTAGTCGTGTGGGGAGGTGGTAGGATTGAAGCGGAGGTTTCAAGTGTTTTCTGAAGAGGGAAAAATAATTAAAACGAAAAAAAAACGGTGAAGAGGTTCGCCGCGACAAAAAAAGAGATAAAACTACTAGACCAAGAAGAGAGACCGTGCGGTGATCCTTGGGACCCTAAGAGGAGAGGACCAGGAAGCTCCGTACAGCGGCCGGGGGACGGCGGTCAGGACAGCAAGAGGGACGTGAACGAAGCGAAACGTCGTCCAGAGGAAAAGAGGGACCACCCAAGGCGGGGGAGACCCAGAGCAGCAGAGATCGAGCCCCCTTTGCTTGCACCGCGAGGGGAGAGGAGGGAGAGGGAGCGTGCGGCGGTGTGGGTTTATCTCCTCTATGGATCTCAGGGGTAGCAGCGCCCATGGGCCTCGCGGCGTTGACCGCGCCCCCGATCCGCGCTCCAGCCTCAAGCCACCGCCGCGCCCCAGGACTCGATGTCAGACGTTTTGATCAACCCACGATGCCAGTCGTGCTTTTTTTCCCATTCTTCACTACCCCACGGTCATGGTGCAGCTGGCCCATACGTCAGGGCTTACGTTTTGTAGGTGGCATGCGTGGGACGTGCAGCCCGCTCGGAGGTTTCGTTGTCTTATGGCTAACCTCTGTCTAGATCAAACGCAAGGAGGGGGGCCATCAAAGCGGTTCACCCGTCTAAAATCTTTTTTCCTTCCGGCTGACCTCGTGTCCAGTCCTACAATGACTGATAACTGCCACTCGATGGAAGTCTTCATGCAAGCTAAAGGCGAGTCGCGACGCCCGAAGCCTCTGCCAGCAGAGACGATCGCCGTGCAGTGTACGCCGTGCAGCACAGGCCTGAAGGAGCGCGTCCCAGAGCCAGACACGTCGAGCTCCTGCTCGGCTCGCTCCATCGTTGGCGTGTGTGATGATCCCGAGCCTGCACAAGACACCAATAAGGTCCCGCGTCGGGCCTGACTGACAATTTAGCTAGGTTCATCCCATGTGACGGCTAGGATGTCGAATTTGGGCAGTCTAGCCTACCAGTAATAATACTTGCCATGGCCCATGATGTTTGCCCGACCCGACTGCTAGCTCGACGGACATCTCGTCTGGTTGGCTCTCATACGATGGGACAAACAGCACCATACTCCGTACGTGGTAACTACCGTATCAACAGCATCCTTTGGTAATGATGTTTCTACTCCGTGCCTCGAGGCTCGAAAGATTTTATGAGGGCTTCGAGATCAGAATCGTACATTTCGACCGCATGGACTGCTGGACCCTGTGGAGACGGCTCGTTTCATTTTATTATTTGGTCTGGGCTCCCAGGACCAACTCCGCAAATTTGGCGGTAATGATACATAACATCATCCAAGACGACAAACAGGCAGACCCTACTTTGCTGGAAATTTACCTGTTACAATTTACGGAGTACTCCCTGCAAAATCTCTGGCTCGATCAGACCTAGCTTAATCCTGGAAAATAAAACGAAAAAGGAAAAGAAAAAGGGAGCTCGACTCTGGTGACGCCTCTTCTTCCGTCTGCGGTTAGAGCGCGGGTAGCAACCGCGGCGCTGTCTTTTTCTTAGCCAGGAACACCTGTTCCCGCTCCACCCCTGCAATTGCCTTGTTCATTTTACGCTGTCTTCCTAGGGTGGCTTGTTGAGTTCCAATCCTGATTCCCAGCCGGGACTATATTCAAAGAGCATTGAAGCTACGGAGTTCGTACGGAGATGTGCGAATCACCAACAGCACGAACCTTGATCGATGCGGAGTGTAGATGTACCCGGAAACTAATATCTCACCAAAGAGCCTTCCTCAATGCATGATATGGGCAGCTCTGATTTACGGATGTACGGGCTGTGGCGTTCAGTATATACTACAGTAGAGCCAAGCCGCGTGACTGGGGATTCCGACGAAGAGTCTGTGCATACTCCGAGCAGCGCTCCGAGATGAGGCTCAAAGCAGCTTTTTCTAACCGGCTGGAAAAAGCATTGAAATAATTTCAATTGACTGTTCCGCAACTCAGCGGTGCTGGCACCAAAGACATAAGCTTAGCTTGGTGGGCGCCTCGTCAACGGCGTCAAACGCCGCTTGTTTTCCTGAGAGAGTCCTGTCCAGGAAGAACTGCCTCTCAAGAGGCGAACGGAAGATCTTTGTCTCGGAAATCCTGTCCAATCCTGTCCGTTGCCCTCGGGCGGCTGTTTCTGATTGTCTGTGGAGCAGGGCGGTCCAGGGAGGTACTCCGTGCCGAGTACGGAGTAGATGACAACTGCGAAGTGCCACGGAATTAAACTCGATGCAGAATAAAGAGCTTGAGAGGGCCGCTTGGCATCTTGGGAACAAGGAGATACATCATACTACGCCGTACGGAGGGCTCCATACCACGGACTACGGAGTACACCGCACGACAGGGAAAGAATACGAAGACAGTGTCAAGTCGACGTCTTCAATGAAGAGATGAATTGAATTGGTGATCGTCCTGTCCAGAAGATTGACGGAAGAACAACCACGAAAAGCATCCAGGGTGAACATGGGCTGCCACCACGTCGCACTGCGAGGGACACCCCGGATCCCGAGCTGACGGGGAATAAAGCGATATGTCACGGGGTCCGGCTTCCTTCATCTCAGCAGATGACATTACACGGACTAGGGGAAATTGAATTGACGGTGCAGCATGGGGGAAAAAAAATAAAAGAATTGATTCGGGAGAGGAATTGCGCAGAGAAGATGACTGTTAGCAGGACAAGAGGTTTCTACACGAGGACTCAGGACGTTCTACCGACAGTACCAGATAAGGGAATGCTTCTCTCACCTCCAGATGCATCTGTCTCCCGATCCTGGGCCTTTTGTTCTCCTCGGACGAGCCGCTGCGGAACGGACCGCGGACGGCCCAGATCGAGGCCAGGATGCTGCATGCAGCATAATTAGTGGTCTTTGGAGACAAAAATAGCAGATAAATCAGCTCGAGGGCAGGTTAATTAGCGGACGCGCGCGCGCCGGTGGAGCGACGCGGAGCAGAAGCCGCTAGAAGCGAGGCCAGGCGTGACCTGGCTGCCTGCACGGCACGGCGCCCCCCTAACCGGTACCCGAAGACAAACTCAACCCCCCCAAATCCTCCACCTCCCACCGTCTCTCTTCTATCTTTAGAATCCTCGCAGCAACCGCGTGTCGCTCATCCACGCCCGCACAGAGCCTCTTCCAACGCCGCACCCTGGGAGCTCCTATCGCTCTCCAACCTCCGACTACCTTTTTCTTATCTCCGTACGGCCCTGCACCCGTGTCTGCTCGTCCGTCGCGGCTGTCCGCCTCGTCGTGGTGGTCGCTGGGCCCGGCCGGGGATACCTCTCGTTGTCTCCCACTCACGAAGCGTGGCAGCGCAGGAGATAAATCCTCCCCGCGTCGTTCTCCTCCCCGCAGCTCAAGGGAGGCTCGCTGCCGTCGCCACGAACCCTTTTCGATCCTTCGACTCCCGTGTTTCGTTCGGGGCCCCGCGTGGATAAGGAGTTGGGAGGAGCAGGCGAACTTTTTTTTCCCCTCCCCGACCTGCCTTCCCCGCCAAACTATCCGTCTCAATTGTTCGTCGCAGTCCGGTCGGAAATAAAAGGACAATCTTGACACCGGAGCCCTCTCTGGGCAGCAGTGTGCCCCTCCGTCTCAGGGCTTCCGGTTGATCTCTTCCGTCTCAGTCCCGATCTGATCCGCCTGAGCACAAGCCGCCACAATGGGTCGGAGGAAGATTGAGATCAAGGCGATCAAAGATGATCGCAATCGCTCTGTGTAAGTTTTCCTGCAGATCGAGACGTACGGGCACAAAGGGCTGATCCCGTCTCTCCCGCTCCAGCACCTTCCTCAAGCGAAAAGGGGGCCTCTTCAAGAAGGCCCACGAGCTGTCCGTACTCTGCTCCGTCGACGTTGCCGTGATCATCTTCGGCCACAACAAGAAGCTCTACGAGTTTTCGTCTGGTGATATTCGTGAGACTCTGGGCCGGTATCAATATGTACGTGCTGTCCCATCCATCCAACTTCACGACGACAAAGAGTGAAAAATTTCCCTTTGCGTTTTGACTGCGACTGCTGACTCCCGTTGCAGTACGGCCAACCCCACGAGCACAAAGGACCTGAGGACTTCATGACCAAGCGCGAGGCAGATGACGATGACGATGACGACTCTGGCGCAGAGGACGCCCAGAACAACACGAATAACAATAATGACGACAACAGCAACAACAACAGCAGCAGCAGCAGCAGCAGCAACAGCAGCAGCAACAACAACAATAACAACAACATGAATAACAATAACATGAACAACAACAACGACAACAACAACATGGTCCCGCCGCCGCAGTTTCAGGGCCAGCCTGGGTTCCAGCACATCAACCACGCGCCATCGGCCTCACCACCAATTTCCAACGGTGTCCCGTTTGGCCCCCGTCATGGTACCCCCCAGCCGCAGGGTGTTTCGAGACCGTCCTCGAGAAACCACGTCCGCCGCGTGAGCTCGAATCTGGTCCCCCAGCAGCACCCGCATGCCACCCCTCCTCCGCCCCCGCAGAATGGCTTCGCATACATGCCAAATCCATCCATCTACAACCCCAATGCGAACCCAAACTTGAACCAGCAGCCTCCACGGCCCGGGCAGTTCCCGCAGTTTGGGCCTCCTCCCCCCCAAATACCTCAACATCCACCTCCCCAGCTGCATCCGCACCAGCCGATTCCTCAGAATCACCAGCATCATCCCCATCAACTTCCTCCGCATGGTCTTCCGCATCAGCCTCCTCAACATGGACTCCCACCGCAAGCGCCCCAGCATCCTATGTCGCATCCACCGCCTCAACATGGACTCCTGCCGCCACCTCAGCATGGTCTGCCTCAGCCGCATCAGCCTCCCATGCCACAGCAACCATCTCAGCACGGGCTCCCGCAGCCCCCGCATCAGCAGATGCCGCAAGTTACCCAGGCATACATGCCAGATCAGGGCAGACATTCAATGCCTCCCGTCTTCCCTCCAGAGCAGCCACAGCAGCGTCCCATGTCCCTGCCTGAGCCGTCCCCTCCACATCAGATGCCCGCGCCGACGAAGTCGGAAGGAAGCCAGTCTCCGCCTCAGCCAACGTCTCAGGCGTCTAAATCGCGCTCCATCTTCACGCCGATTGATGACAGAGGATCAGTGCTGGCTCGTCATTTTGGGGTTGGTCCGCCCATGTGCGAGTCTCCGCGCAGCGATCAGCCCCCCAAGTCTGAATTCTCGCAGGAGAATAGCAACGGCCAGAGCGTGTCGGGGCCGTCGGCTGCGCCTCCTCCACCTGCCAGGGCTGTCACGGAACCCCAGCGCCCGCCATCCATGCCTTCAATTTCTGACATCCCGCCACCACCACGGGCAAACAGTACACAACTGAATGCCAAGCGTCCGCGACTGAAGGTGCAGATTCCGAGCGAGAACTCGGATGGAGGCAGCGCGACGGCGGAGTCGTCCCCGCGCGAGTCTGTTACAAATAAGACGGCTACTCCTGCTAGGGTAAACCCAGACACGAATCATTCTGGGGTCGTCCTGCCCCCTCCGTCGCCATCGGCCAGCGCTCTTCTGAGTGCCGGCGCACAGGGTCCCCCCAATCCGTTTGCGCGACCGCCCCCACCGGGAACGGCCTCTCAGAACGGCACTGCGTATAGCAACAACAATAATATTGAAACGCCCATCTCTGCGCTGCCTAGCCGCTTCGTGTCAGACGCTCTTCTTCCGTCTCCGTCGAGTTTCTTCCCCGAGTGGGGTTTCAGCAGATCCGGGCCTGACAGCAACATGTTGCCCAGCCCGCTGACCTTCCCCACTCCGTCTGTGCAGACAGGGCCTGGGTTCCCCCCGAGGGAGGATGAATTAGACAAGAAACGGAAGAGCCCAGACGGTGGTGCTGCGACAGACGGACCTACGAAGAGGCTGAAGACTTGATTTCTCAAACTTATCATCTTGAGCTTTACTATTTTACCTATTGGATAATTACGATCTAGCGGCGTCATGAGCTGGCGTTTGGAAGCAGGCATTTGCGTGGCGGTTATTAGGATGCTTGTTTGCGCTCTGGCTATGGCATGGGAGTTTGCATTCACATTCTCCTTTTACTTCTTCTCTTTCCTGCCTCTTGTCTCCTTATATCTCGAGCGACACCTCTCCTATTCCTCTCGACTCCAGTTCCCTTGTACTGCTATTTCCTAACTATACCCCTCTTCTTTCCACGTTGCTTTTGGTTTAAAGAGTTCGGGATCTGCATTTAACCTCTGATCTTCGCAGCGCTTGAAAGAAAATAGAGGACGTCCTCATCATCACGTGGTGTTGCTGGATGTTCGCTATATTTCCGGCTTCTATTTTCTAGCTCTCCTGCTACCTGTTTGAGATTTGTGTGTTTTTCTGTTTCCCTGTGCTGGGGCAAAGTCCATTTCGGTTATTGTCAACATCTCCCGCTTCGATATTCTTGGCTGTTTTGCGCACCCTAGCTGGTTGCATCCTTTCTCCTCCGCCCAGGCTCCCTTGCCGGCCTCTCTACCTACCTACCAACCTACTGCCTTCTGACGTTAAAGTTAACGAGCTGATGGTGAATGCTTCAGAAATTTTATGGCTGTCGTGTGCGATGAAGGCGGGAGCGGGCACCTAATGTACGTACCGTAAGTATATAGGAACTAACTGAACTCGATGATGATATAGGCGTGGTACTCGTTCTTCCGTCGTAGAGCTGTAGTGATTGAACTGGTGGATGTAACGTGACGAGTCATGGAGCTCGAGATGGAACGATCAAGTAGTAATCTCACTGTACACATATGATCGCATTGTCTATCTATCTACCTCTCCTGCCTAGTATCTATGTACTGTATCACAGCGGAATCGCTGATCAGTAGACAGCCACCCCCAGGACAAAGCAATAGCAATAGCTATCACAACACGGGTATTCTTTTGTCCTTCTTTTCCATTCTTTCGATTAGTATTCGATTCCACTCCGCCGAGGAAAGTCCAGGCCGAAACAGATCCAGACTTTTTCGTCATTTATTATCCATGCATGCATGCACGTATGTATCATATGTATCATTATTTATTATTAATTCATTTATCCAAACAGCCATATCGATTTTTTTTCCTTTTTTTTTCTTCTACACCTCCGCCTTCGGCTGCTCCTGAGAAGCAGCAGCAGCAGCCGCAGCCGCCTTCTTCTCCGCAATCATCTCCTGCCTTGCGCGCTCCTGCTCCGCAAGCCCCGTCTTGGCGATCTCGTGCGCGCGGTTCAGCTCGATGCGCTTGATGAACAGGCTGAGCACGCACCCGAACCCGGCGACCGCGACGTAGAAGATCCACGCGCGGCTGAACGCGAAGGTGAATGCCTCGAGGACAGCCTGTTTTTGTTGCGGGGGAAGCGAACTGATGAGGGCTTTGTCGGAGCCGGAGAAGGAGCCGGCGATCCTGGCGGCCAGGTCCGGGCCCAGGGCGGCGACGAGCCGCGGGGCGCGGTCCGCCATGGCGTTCTGGTACACGACGCCGCCGAGGACGACGGACATGGCGGTGGAGAGCTGTCGCACGAAGCCAAAGGTCGCGGTCGCGGTGGCCATGTCGGACGGGTGGATGTTCGCCTGGAGCGCGACGAGGGGCGCCTGGAAGAGCGGGCCGCAGCCCAGGCCGGAGATGATCTCGTAGATGATGATGCGGGGCCAGGAGGCGTAGGGCTTCAGGTCGATGAAGAGGCCGAAGCCCAGCGTCATCATGACCACGCCGAACCAGATGGGCGGCAGGTAGGTGCCCGTCTTGCGGATGAAGGCGCCCGTCGAGGCGGAGACGATGGACAGCGACAGCACCTGCGGCAGGGCGTACACGCCGCTCAGGATCGGCGAGACGAGGAGCACCGTCTGGAAGTACAATGGCAGGTAGTACGCGGCGGAGATGAAGACGAAGGCGTGGCAGAAGGTCAGCAGCAGGACGACCACGTTGTGCCGGTCGCGGAACAGGCGGGTCGGCATGATCGGGTACCGCGCCAGCTTCCACTCGTTGAGCATGAACAGCACGATCACCACGACGCCGAAGATGATCAGGCAGATCACCGTCGCCGAGTCCCACGGGTAGGTGATGCCGCCGAACTCGAGGCCGAAGAGGAACATGACCGTGCCGCCGACGATGGTGATGGTGCCGAGCCAGTCGATGGCGCGGAGGCCGGCCAGCAGCGGGGTCTTGGGCGTTTCGATCTTGAGGAAGAGAAGGAGGATCACGAAGGCGACGCCGCCGATGGGGACTGCAGATATAAAAATTTCATGTTAGGGGGAAAAAAGAAAAAGGAGGAAGCATTTGGTGTAGGTTGAACATACGGTTGAGATAGAAGCACCACCGCCAGGTGACGTTTGTCGTAAACGCACCGCCGACAATTGGTCCCAGGGCACCGGCAACTGCCCAGGTGGCTCCGAAGAGACCGTAGTACATTGGGCGTTCCCTGTTTCTCTGTCAATTGCTGATCAGGAACCTGACTGAAGATCGACGATATACTCACCTCACGCTGAACAGGTCACTGACGCAGATATTTCCCAGCACGATGAGTCCACCACCGCCAACGCCCTGGATGGCTCTGCCCGCGATGATCATGGGCAGGTTGACGGCCAGCGCGCAGATCAGGCTGCCGACGAGGAAGATGAAGTTGGCCATCAGCAGGATGGGCTTGCGGCCCCAGATGTCGCTGATCTTGCCCCAGAGGGGGACGCAGGCCGCGTTGGCGAGCAGATAGGACGAGGCCATCCAGGAGTAGCCGCTCTGGGAGGCGTGGAAGTGCGCCGCCATGGTTGGGAGCGCGGTGGAGACGATGGTCTGGAGTCGTCAGCAAGAAGGCTACGTCCAATGCGCCTGTATGATGTAGGGAGAGATTCGAGGGCTTACCATGTCAAGGGCTGCCAGGAACAGAGACAACTAAACCGCTTGTCAGCTTGTATTCTTCCCGCACAACGTTCAGCAAGAGCAGACATACGCAGAGCGCCAGCATGATGACGACGATCTTCTTCTTGCCCATCCTCTGCGCCTGGGACGGGACGCGGTCGATGGGCGCAGCCGTGTTTGCCTCAGCCGGCGCATCTCCGCTGGACTGCGTCGGGGATGGTCCCTCTTCCGCAGGGGCGCTGACGTTGGCGGGCTTTTCGGTCTCGCTCAGCTGCGAGTCCGCCCGCGACGGAGGGGGCTTCTCCCCGTCGTACGCAGTGTCACTGCTGGAGTTGCTTTCGAGCGCCGTCATGTTGGATGGTTCGGCCGGAACAGGACGAGGAGTGGATATTGTGTTGTCGAGGAACTCCTACACTCTATCGACGACCAACGGATGCACCGAGAGACGGATCACCAGGACTGTCGGTCGACTCTGTCCATTATATGGCGGAACGCTTTTCGTCTCTGCCTTGGACTCGCGACGGAGTCACGACGGCGGGCAAACAGCGGAGGTGAAGCTGGCGGTGGTGTCGCGCCCCGTCAAGAGGAGGTCAGGAGAAGGCAGAACACCGGGCCAAGGGACCTGACGCCAGCAGGCCAGCGAAGAGCTTTGCGAGTCGACAGGAGCAGAAGACGAGAAGAAAGAGGCGAGCATGGCGGTAGAAAAGCCGGTGCTGACGGGTGGGTCGCTCTCCGGGGACGGCGTCGTTTGTGGGCGGCGTTGACATCTCCGGGGCCAGACCGTCGATCCATCGCGTCCATGAGATCGTACCTCGTATGGCATCAACCGCTTCGTGTTTTCCAGCCAGCTGGGCCGTTCTCGAGGGCGCGTGCGTGGCCAGAGGGTCGATCGACCTCTGTTGCAGCCTGTCCGCCGCCTGGCGTTGTTATCTCCGCTGCGAAGGAGTACATCCTGGGCAGCTCGTTGGAAGAGCTGGCGTCCTCAAAGCCCTAGGCCCTGCGCCCTCTGTCCGCCTATCACTATCGATATCGGATATCAGATATCGCACGTTACACGCCATCCTCGCCCATGCATCTGACACATCCCTTGCCGCACGTGCCTCGCCGCAACAGGTGAATATAAAAATCTCCGCCACTGTCGCCATGGACAGCCAAGCCCCTTGGGCATCCAGATGACTCGGGGCTTTTCTTCCCCCCGCAACCTTCCCCCTCTGCGCTCAATCGCAGCGCTTCCTCTCCCTCCGCCTGGCATGCTCGGCATACAGCGCTTACAAATACAGAGAATACGTGCTCCTTGCAGATGTGCTCGCATCTCATCTGCCATATCAGGCATATGGGTTAACTCCGCGCGCTCGGGATCTCGCGCTGCGAAGCCCCGAGCGCCGATGGGATCGGCAAGTCGGGCCCAGCACATGCCGAGCCAGCCAACCAGCGCCGGCGACCGGCGTCCTCCGACGGTTATAACAGCTTCTTTCAGGTACCTCCGCTGCAGCAGTATACCAATCCGGTACAGGGCCGCAGGCAGCTTTTTTTTCTGGACATTCTCTATAATCTGGTCATGTACATGCGCTGAAGGAATGGTTACATTCACTGCAGAAGTCTATCTGCCTTGTATACTTCACTGTAAGCATAAGAATTCTTCTCGTATTCACATAGATCAGTCACCCTGGATTTCCCCACTTTTATAGATCCCAGGTTGACCTCCAAACCGTACAGCTTCTTGCCACATCCTACTTCTCGACATCCTGGACCTCAAACAAAAGCCGGGGTACATAGGTACCTTATCTCTTGACAGGACAGCTTGCAGCAATCTTCTGAAGGGACCGGAGGATCATCTTCTATGAACCCCCATTGACCGTTAATCGATTCATTCATTGCAGGGTCGAATCGGTAGGGCTGAGTCCCAAAGGAAATGTCTTTATTTTCCATGGCCCAAATCAAGAACAAGCACTCTTTGCAGTACTCACATTATAGCAGTCTATTAGATAAAAGACTGGATCCATCCAGCAGTGAACCTTCTCCCCGGACTTAATGAAAAATCAAAGTTATTCGTCCGCAGCCCTCTCAGGTGAGGACTTTGATAATCTTCTTTTCTGTTTGCTCCATATGGGGCTACAAATGCTGAACGGGGCACTGCTCTATATATATATTATATCTCCGCTTTATATCTAGAAGAAAATCTCTGATTTACTTCATTGCACTCTATACTGTCCAGCAGCTGGATCAATCCATTCTGTTCTTACCTAACTAAAGAGATTCTTCTGTCCAGCCCTGGGCCAGGGCGAGAGCAGATCAAAGCAAGGGGTAGAAATCCTCTGTCAGAGAATGGAACTGTGATCTCCTATTGATCTCTGTCTCTCCAGATATGGGGTCTTTGTCGAAGATCTCTCCAAACCTGGCTATTCTGGAAGATGAACCAGTGACTACTTTGTGTGTCCATATCGATGTCAAACATAGGTAGCGCGTTCGGCCCCATGTGATTCACAATATCTTGTCTTTTCCGTGGGTCTCTCGAAGTTCGGGGTTATGTTTCGCATGACCCTGGAGAACTAGCTATCCGATGAAGATGACTCCTGCTTTCTGACAATTATATATCCTTGACGCCTAGTTGTGTCATGACTTGAACTATAGACGATCAATTTCAATGCTTTGGCGACAGCCAAAATAACATCTTCAACTCGAGAAAATGATTTTTTTTTATTTTACTCAGGTCTAAATATCGATTTGGAACGTCTACGAGTGAGCGACCAGTCGATGAAGCTGGATTTGAAAGCGTGTATGGTCCTCTGGAGGGGGAACCAAAGTCCCTCATCTTCCATGCATCCTCAAACAAGCCACTTTGTCTGAACGGAAATGTCTTCACCGCTGTACACAAAGTGCTTTGTCGTGAACAGGAGGAGGGGCGATCTGCCCTCCTTGTCGTTGTCAGGAATAACTAACTAGCTGGAATGGGTTATCGACAAACCCGGGGCTCTGTTCAACCTGTTTAGGAACAAGAGTTGCGGTAACTCAGTGCTGTACACTGTTTTCTAACTTATGCAGATTGGTGTCATACTCCACTGCTATATGGAAGTACCGCGGCTCTTTCAGGATGCTGATGTCTATACCGCTGTGAAGACCCTGAGTGGCGAAGTAGACCAGAAGATGAGACTCTTTGTCTTTCCTGATTCCACACATGTTCTGCTCAAGCGCGTTGAAGCCATTCAAGTTGCAAAAGCAAGGTAAGCCAAGTTGAGTCAAGCACTCCCTCAATGTTTCCCTTTTCTCCTTGCTGAGAAAGGCAAGCTGAGTTTATCATGCAACAAGTGCATGTTCTAGTGCAGTTAGCTTGGTCACCACTGCAAATCCAAACCTGCAGATACTGCTCAGAAATGTCCATTTGTTAGACACACCAATGTCAAGTTCAAGTTCTATATATCATAACCCTGCATGCAATATGCGCCTTGGTCAGACACAGTGTGAAAAATCTATAAATATCAAGTTGAGAATTCATTCAACTATGGATGCTTGTGCATATAGAATACAGTCCCACAGCTCTACCACCAAATGCTGTCTTCAACTACCGATCAGTTCTCTGCCATCAGTGGACGCGTCAGCCATTGCATGGTCAAGTGGTTGGTGATTTAGAACTGTCTGCTGAATTGTTGACAATTGCTAGCTAGGTCACCTATTTCTATGTCTCTCAGAAATGCCATTAATCGATTCTTATAACTTTTTTTTACCGGCTAAGTATATACAAAAAAAGGGACAGCGACATATATACACACATCCAGAAAATATTTCATCGATCACGTACAACAACCTGCTCTACGGTTGTTCAGCTACTAGCTATCCCGGAGGGATATATTATGATTATAATGCAGATTACTCCGCGCTCTGAGAAGAAGAGAAACTTGATTCTGTGGTTTACCTTCCTCGCTTCTCTCCCTGTATGCTGCGCTGTGTTTCCTTTTCCTTTTCTAACAATATCTACATATACGGCTACTTAATTAGCAGAGGACTATGACTGTTCCTCACACGGATTTGATCGCTTCGCTGTATCTTTCCTTGCTGTCTTGCTTTAAGGGTTGTCACAACAGATGGACGTATCTATATCTACTTGATATGGCAGCATACCTCAACTCCGTCCACATTTACCAGGTCTTTCTCCATGTCATGTCAACAAATATCACCCACAGCTGCATATGAGACTTCTCATCAGCTGCCAGAAGCTCGAGGATGTTGAATTTAAATGCTCGGCCGTCATGGAGCAATATAAGCTCGCGGTCCAGCCTCCGGAGTATAAACAGCCACGCCATCTCAGGCCAGGATCAATATGCCGTTCCTGACTCCCTCTCAATTCTTCCACGGACACATCTACAAACCGCTGCGATTTGTTATAATGGAGCCCGTTTTGAATCAGTTATCGAACCCAAATAGAGAAATTCTTGTTGGCATGTCTTTAGCAACTGGGAGATACCGTGGTCACAAGCATTACCCCCCAGGGTGGACCTCCACATATCAAACTTCACAAAGATATCTGAATACGTCTTCTATGAGGATCGGCTAAAGACAAATTCCTCCAAATTCGAAACATTTCGAGAGGACAGTCGACAGAAATGGGGCTAGGCAGTTTAGCCGTTATGACTCAATTCTGCATCTATTCCGAGCCTGGCCTCCTCAATGATGCGGAGTGATCTCTCTCTTCTTGCCATCCAGTTCCCGGTTTGCCTAGTAGCTAGGACTCAATCCAGTGGAAGATTTACTCGTGGCTCTGCACATTGCAGATTCTCTTATAGACTAATCACAGACAATCTCTGCCCACCTGCAAAGTCGCGCCCAAGAAAGGATGGCGTCCTGCGATCATTCACGAAAAATCGAATCCAAGGTCCTGTGGGGGCCATGGTGATACAATCCGTAATTCAATTGGCTTTCGTCGAGCAGGACAGCGCAACCGCTTTCCCACTCGCGTTCAGGAATATCTGGACCTGAATACTCGACTTCCATTCAGGAATTTAACCTCAGCTACTGGCGAACATGTCTTGTGAGGATTCAAAAGAAAAGTCGAGTCACGTATTACCCTCAGCATATGGCCGATATTTGACAAATATCTGTTTTCAATCAACCCAAACATGAGACACAAGAAATTTCCTGAAGCAGAGACCTTCAGTCGGCAATAGTTTCTTCAACTGCCCATCATACTCTAATCTCCCAGGAAATTTTATCACAGAGTTCCAGGAACTCAGAGATCCAATTCGCGACCCCAAGTCTAAGATCATGGAGCTCTTGACTTCGGAAACGTCAGAGCAGGGTGTCAAAGGTGCCCAGACACGTGGTATTGAGCAGAAAGAATTGCGGGATCTCGAGACTAGGGTCAATGATCTGCGGAAAGAAGCACGACAACGAGATCAAGGATATTCCGCTTCTGATAGTTCCTTCTGCCCAAGACTTAGCTCTACACGGTGCCAAACGACTCGACATTCCGATCCAAAGTGTTAATCCCGAACTTCGGGCCAAACCTCGTTTTATAAAACCGGACTACTCTCATCCCGACAGGACAATGACACGGTCCGCGTCCGGGACCGCAGTACCCCACCATGGCAGACATCAACTATGCCAAGGATCCATTCATCCAAAGAAGACGGCTGCAATAAGATAGTTTAAGACTGGGGCGCGAATTGGATGTCCACATGGAACCCAACCACGGCTCCTTGGTCGACCAAAGCCGGAATCTCATCGTCCGCATCCTAGACACCGTCATTTATAGGATTATGACATAGTGCAGGCCTTATACTAAAACTTTGATGGCCGAGCACTGGACTCCGATTATGAAGGAGTTTGAGCATAAAAGTAATTAATTAACGGTTCAACCACTTTATCAAAGAAATGGCTTAAAACTTCTTACTATTAAAGAGGAAAACAAACCCCTCTTATCATCCAGAATCAGCCTACCGCAATGAATTCACAATCTAAAAAAAAAAGAAAAAAAAAAAAAAAACTCAGA
>JGI26051J44788_1000710_pt1 | contig 16048 bp, 20 predicted proteins | sample HigsolmetaGSP13D_FD_44788 | JGI IMG/M metagenome (IMG submission 44788) | reverse complement strand
CCTCCAGCCCCTCTGCCCCTCCCCTCCTCGTCCCCCCTCAGCCAGCGGCTGTGTCTGCCTTCTCCCCCCCGAGGAACGAGGCACCGGCGATCGTCCCTATGCTGCAGCAAACAGAAGAGCCAGATCGATGTGTTCTCGGGATGTGTGGCTCCGCCCGGGCTGGTCCCGTCTGGGCCGCATCGCTGCGAACCTCCCCGGCCAGCCCTTCCGTCACGCCAAGGTGTGAAACCGGTGATATCTCTGGTTTCCAGATAATTCGCTGCCTTGGTTTCTTTCCATATCTCCCTTGACAAGGTGCCAAAACGTCTGAAACGTCTGCCACAGTCGAGAATCGCTTCCAGCTCTCTGGGCTGTATTCGATATCGACGACCAGGATCTTCGTCCTGGAGTCTTGAAGCCTATTTCAACCTTTTGTATTCCTGTGTCATTCTTTGTTTGCTTTCCAAGACATCGTGCCTAGCGGTGGTGTTAGCTGCCTGAGCACCCCAGCAGCTGAAACGAGTGCGGGGAGACAGATAACTGTATCACATGTACCGCAGGGCACACACACTTGACTCACTCACTTCCTTGCTGCTTGGGCTACCTGCTCTGCCCACAAAAGCACTCCCTGGCCTCTCAGCTCTGTAACAGAGTTCCCAGAAACCTATTTGGGTGTCGGGCGTCTGAGACATCCAGCTTCTGGCCCACCTGGATGTTTACCCGTTTCACGTGTGCAGCGTGTCGATCCCTGGCACCAGACACCATGGGAGGGTTGGAAGCTGCACAGATGGAGATGGAGGTGGGTGTGCTGGGGAGGATGAGAGATAAGAAAGAGGAAGATGAGGAGGGTGACTGTCACCTCTGGTGATGTTTTGTGCCTGCGGAATGGCCCAGAAGGCAAGTCACATGGGATCCGCATCTTATCTCGGCGCTGCACATGACCTGCTGTTGCAGAGCATGAATGGACAGGACGGATCTATCTGTCCATGTCCTGCTGCGGCCAGACTCTACATCCCAGGGTGTGAGCCTTTGTTGCAGTCCGGATTGATCAACAGAACTATTGCGCCGGTTCCCGTGGTCCAGGCCTTTCCCCCTTTCCTGGAGGGTCAGAAGATGATGCAAAGCTTCCTGTGCAGTGTGGCAACCTCCAGCAGTTATCAATACTTTGAGGCTATACACCTTCTTCAACCGCTGCTCAGATTGTTCTAGTAAAGTGACCGGCTGGAGCTATTGCTATTCAGGCTTCCTGGGGTAGCATCAGCAACGAAATGTCAATTTATATCTACATGACACTGCGGCAAAATAGGTGCGATTCCGCGAAACTAATGGACAAGTTCAGACATGATATTTCTTCCTATATGTGCTGTACGACCTGTTCGAACGAAGTGTCCAAGAACGCCTTGTAATTCTGAAAGCACACGAGAAAAATTCGCCTCATTTGCAGAATATCCGGCCCGACTTTTCGGACTATCGGCCGACATTTGAACCCCTTGTTCATATTGAATCGGCTTGGAAGTCCGGCTGGAGCGGTAGGCATTGCGCTATCTCTGGCCAAGTACTGTACGTCATGGGATATGCCGTTAGATTGTAGACGATGAGACATTGACATAGCATGTGCCTGCGACTTCGAGTTTCAGTGTGGGGCTGATCATCACTAACAGCGTGCAGTATACATGCATAGGTACTGTACAGTGCATACAAGCAGGTGTATTGCGTCATCGAAACATTTTCTTTAGCTAACTACTACAGAAGCAGAGAGCTTCGGCTAACTGGAGCTTTGGGATCACGGGATGATCTAATGGTTGAAGGCTTGCTTTCTTGAAATGTGAACTTCTGAAAAAGGAACCGTAAAGCAGGGAGTCTTCATTGCATATATGGTCAAAGGCATCGTATCAGTCCTTGACGAGTCACCTATTCTATAGATCACCTCTAATAGTAGCCGTTAGAATACACGCACCAGGGTTCTTTCTATACCAGATCATACCCATGGACAGTATCTGTAATTACCCCTCCTTGCCCTTGGCCCCCTACCCAAAAGAAGAAAAACACTCTGGAGTAAGACACTCAAACAGGAAGCCTCTCTTCCATATAGCTCAGAGCTCACAGCTCACTCCGACTCACCCGACTCCGAAGACTGCCGGCGCACAAGGCCAAACACCGTCTTGGGCTCCGCCCGCGTATCCGCAAAGCAGATCCCTTCTTCCCCCGCGCCCATCATATCCCAGCAGAGGATCTTCACGTCAAACTCCTTCTTATTCTCGCCGTCTTTGTCTCCATCGGCAACATCTTCACTGCCCCCTGCTCTGGTCCCTCCGCCACCGATCCGACACGGCTGCTGCTGCGTGACGGCGATGACGGCGCTCGTCCCCGCGTACCGCGCGGTCGGCGGCTTGTCCTCCGGGCCGCCCTCCTCCTCGCCGCAGCGGTTCGCGAAGACGATGACGACTTTCTTTTTATGCATCGGCGGTCCAACGACTTCCCCCTCATTGTTTCCATGACCATGTTCATGGTAAGATTCATCGTCGATGTCGCCCTCATGCCCCATCTTCTTCTCGATCAGGGGCCAGAACCGCCGGATCCAGTAGTTGAAGGTGTCCATGTCCGGGCGGCGCCCGAGCGCCGCGAGCTCCTCGGGCCCCAGCAGCGTCAGCCACGCCATGGACAGGATGACAAGCTGCGACTGGGAGTCGAGGACGCGGTTGGCGAACTCCCACGCCGTGAAGGGCGCCTCGAAGCGGTAGGGGTTGATGTCCATGCAGATGCCGAAGGTGGTGGGGACGCGTTTCTGTTTGGGAACGGAAACCACGGGGTTCTCATCGTTTGATGATGATGATGATGATGATGATGATTTTGATTGATGTTGTGGCTGGTGCTCGCCAAACGTGAACGAGTGATATCCCCATCCCGCATCGCCCTCGGACGCCCACGTCTCGTCCGTGTAGTAGAGGAACCTCTTCCGGTAGTTGAGCAGGATCTGGCCGTCATCGTCGACGACGAGGAGCGAGTTGAAGCACTTGTCGCCATCGGCCGGCGGTTTGGTCCCAGCAGGACGTTCTTGGTCCGAAGATGAGGAAGGAGATGACGCTCTCTGAATCTCCGGGTAGCCGACGCAGACTTTACATCTGAGGCGCTTTGCAGTCTCTCGCGCCCACTTTGCCGTTGGCCCTTCTCCTACTGGCTCGAGGTAGGGCGTGATGGCTTCCAGGGAGGGGAAGTTGTAGCCTGTGGAGGGTTGTCAGTTGATGCTGCTGTTGATAGAGATGTATTCAGCGACATTGTCCGAAATCCAGTTCGCCTAGCCAAAAGCACCCCAGAATGCTATAATGTTAAGAATAAAAAGAAGGGTAAGCCTAAAGGGTCTTCAAAACTCCAATCATCTCAGAGCTCCCGAAACAAGAGACGTAGCAAGGAAACACGGCGCAAAAGAAATGAGGCGCATAGTATAACATGGAACAGGAAAGACATTGCACACTGTACTACCACTCGTCCAGAAAAGGATAGACAAGCCTTCTTGGGAAGGTATCGTTATGATTGGAAGGCTGGACCGATGGAACCCACCAGTAAACGCCAACTCAGGCAACACCAGAATCTCCGGCCTCAACTCCTCGATCCCACAACCGCCACCATCACCACCAACCGCCTCAACACCATCCCTGTCCCTTCCATTCCTCCTCGTTCCTCGCTTCAGCAACTCCTCCGCGCGGCGGATGTTCCCCTCCACGTCGCCCAGCTTCGGGGCGAACTGGAGCGTGGCGATCCTCATGCCTCTGCGCTGCTGTTGTTTCTGCTGCTGGTTGTCTAGATGACAACGAAGAAGAAGATGATGACAAGGATGTATTCTACAAGGTAGTTGTAGTGACCATGCAGACGACTGGGGAAATAGTCCAGATAGTGTCCATTTCTTCCTTTTCTGTGTTCCGCTAAGCCGGCATTCATGATTTGGACTCGAGGTAAGAGTATGATTTTGGCCTGTGGCAGTAGTGGCGGGAGTTATACGAGAAATAGCACACCTGGTAAGAAGACAAACAGAGATGCGACGTGGCCCGGATAGAGATGGAGACAGAGATAGAGATCTGGAGGGGAAGGGGGAGGAGGAGGAAAGACGCGGATGCGGACGTGTAATGATAATAATAGTGGGCGTAAGGTGAAGAATAATCTTTACAGATTAATCGGTATGTTATGATTTACTGCATCCTTTTCTGCTCCGTGCGCCGCTGGGGATTACAAAGGGACATCAAGTCAAGTAGGTAGACAGTATCTTTCCTGTGCTTTGACATGTAGGACTATCGGGAACAGGTGTTGCTTCGGGTGATGATGGTGGATATGTCATTACTGATTGGTCCACTTATTTGAATTTCGAATATCACGTGATTTCCCCAATATCAGCAACCTTGCGCAGTCACGTCGAGTTACTACAGAGTAGATAGAGTACAAGAGAAGATTCTATTGGGTATCACGATTGATTCAGTTTCCAGTTCTTCTATCCACATAGGTAGCATGTTATCTATCCTACAGTTCCTCCGTAGAAACATCATAAAGATTGAAGCCAGCCCGCTGAATCCTTCTCATGGCGGCCGTGTCCACCTAGGACTTTCAATGGAACATTCTAGCCTTCAGTGGTATATGCGAGACGACTTGGAAATGGTCACAAGATGTCATCCACCAACGCCGTGCAGTGACCCATGTATGTGCAGAAACAAAACAAGGTACCCAACTCCGATAGCCATCCCGAGAAAAACCCGAACACCATGGCAATGCGACATATCGGCAAATCACGACTCTCTATACGAATCCATCACTAACACAGAAGACCGTTGGAAACAGTTGTCAAACTTTCAGATCGAAAGCGGCTGAAGCAGGCGGAAAAGGGAGGTAGGTATCGACACAAGGAAAAGGACGAAATAGCGTACATAACTGATAATGACACGGGCAATTACTTCTTCTCCTTCTTTTCTTTCTGCGGGATATCTCTTGGAGGCGTCAGGTTCAATGGCTTGAACGCCAATCCTTTGGCGCCCGTGAGCCTGATCCTTTGTTCTGTCCGGGACATGGTTCGTCCAAGACCAAGCGGGGTGTCAGGAGCAAGAGCAACATCATAGCCATTCACACGGGCTTGTGAAGAAGGAGACTGGCTTCTAGACAAGTCACTGACCGAGAGACTTCTCGAAAGTCTGCTACGAGAAGAAGTAGTAGGCCGTGGAGCTGAATATTCACGAAGACTCTCAAGAAGGCTTGGACCGTTCTTCAAGGACTCTGCAGCTATCCTAGCAGCGGATAGCAGAAGCTCGTCCTCGTCAATAGGAGGGATGACCGGAGCCTTGGGTTCTTCCGGCTTTGGTGCCGGTTTGGGAGCAGTCATGGCCTTGACCTGTTCAAGTATCGGAAGTGTCGGCAGGGGTGCGATCGAAGCCAGAGCGAGCGATCGCCGGCGCGAAGGTTCTTCAGCCTTCGATATCTTTGCTACTTTAGAAGCTTCTTCAGAAGGAGGCCGTTCCTCCTGCTCCTCCAATGCCCTCTTGCGACTATTAGAGATCTCGCGGCGTCGTCTGGCAGTTTCGCTCAAGGCCTCTATCCAAGCACGGCGACGCTCTCTTGCATCTGAGTCTAGGAAAAGCAACATTAGTAAGGATGCGTAATAGAAGCGACTTCAAACAGAGGAAATATATTCCTCCGAAAAAGGTTAGGAAACTTACAGAAGGATATTCCCTCCGGAAGCGGTTCTTCGTCGGCAGGCTCCTTGGAGATTGAAGGGTCCACCGGAGATGACAACATGGCAAGAGACTCAGCTGTCGTTGCAGCCGCAGGACCTGCCTGGGCTTTTTCTGACGGCTGATGAGCTGCCTTTTCAGTTACGGTCATCGACACATGCTTCTCTTCGGCGGAAGCAGTTGCTGGAGGAGCAACAGTCCCCTTCCCTAGTGAAGGAATTCCCGTCGTTGGGAAAGTAGTGACAGTTGCTGACTCCAACGGCACGGGACGCGATGGTGGGGAACCTTCTGGAGTGGTGGAGGTTGGTGCAGGTCTGCTCTCCTCGTTCCCATCAGCAGTTGAAACAGACGAAATTGGCTGAGTAGATATCCCGCCCGCAGGGGTTGATGTAACGGCAGCTTCGAGTTTAGATTAGCATCAATGAACCGAGTGGATAGTGGCACAAGTTTACAGATAGAGGATATATACCTTCTGTCTTAGGGAAAGATGGTCCACTAGTGTTGAACAACGATGGAGGCTTTTGAAATGCGTCGGGTTTCTGGACAGGGTGCGAGAACAGACTAGGTCCGCTTTCCGCCTTCGTTTCTGCAAGTGACGGCGTTTTACCGGGAAAGTTTAAGATAGAGCTCGAAGGAGCTTGCGTTGTTTTGGTGGAATCGGAGACGCTGACCGACCCATCACCTGCAGGTAACGAGAAGGGACGAGGTGCAGGGGCTGTAAAAGAAAACGGCTGCGCCGACGTCGCAGGAGGAAGATTCGTTGAGTCAGGAGGCTTGAATTGAAACGGGCTTGTGGACACAGCGGTATTCCTTGTCTCGGACGTCGAGACACTGGATTTTGCTAAAAATAACCCAGGGGCTTGTTGAGCGTTTGAGACTCCATTCTGGCTTTGAGAGGCTGCGCTAATCTGTGACGTAGACGTTGCTGGGAATGAAAACGCAAATGGGTTAGGAGTGGTCACAGTTGTTGTGGTAGGACCTTGCGTCTGCGAAGCCGCAAACAAGGACGAGAAAGTCTGTTTGGATTCAGCGGGCTGGGGCGCAGGCTGCGCGAAAGGGCCCGCTGGCTTGTTGATTTCCAGGTTTGAAGAGCTCTCGCTGGTGGCTGTTTGTGAAAAGCCCTGAAACACATTGCTAGAGGTCGAAGCAGACGCTGAAGACGCTGCAAAAGGAGCCAAGTCCTGAGTATGTCTATTGATTTGGATCTTGGGAGCGGGGGTCTCGTTTTCGTCTTCGCTGACAAAAAGAGAATCATCTTCTTCAGCAATCCTCGTAACAGCAGGCTGTAACAAGCCTGCACGGCTGGGCAAGAGAGAGCTGTCGATCATCCCTTGGCTTGCTGCTTGTTTGACATTCAATCCAAGGATGATGGCGACTAGCGTTCTCCCTGCGCGTTTGGATTCAACATATTTCTGTGAAAAGGCATGCCGCGAAGACGACTGGAAAGCTGTTTGAAGCGTCAGAAAATGTCTATGAACGGCTGCGCTCTCATAAAAAGAGCAAGGACGTGGCTGATTCCAAGGGCTAGTGCGATGACGAAGGAGAGTATGTCAAGGTCACGCAAGGATCCATATACATACCGACAGAGTCAACGGCGCGGCTACCCCAGTTCAGGTATAATTGGCCGTCACTATTCTCGGCGAACTCCAGATCCTGTTCCTCGCAGAACTTGCGTGCTTGTTCAGTGTTATCGAAGTACAAGGAGTCAGTCAATTCCTCGAGAGTCCACTCGTCGTTCTTGTGCTGCTGGGAAAGGGGATGGCGGCAGTATCCCTTCCAGATAGACCGGATGGCGGTTTGTCGGACATGATTGAAATAGATCTCAGCCACACAGGCCAGAAGGTATGAAACGCATGGGGAAGCAACCAAGCTGAAAAAGCGGGTGTAGAAACCCTGAGCGATTGCGTTCGGTCGCTTCGCGTCTAGAGTGCCTTGGTATTCCCACGTATTGCTAGCGGCGGCAAATAGCTCCAAGGCAACTTGGACTCGAGGCGACTGACGCAGCTCAGCAGGCCATTTCTGCACTCGAGCCTCTAAATCGGGTCTCTGGTCATGGATAGAGAAAACAATATAGTAGGCCCGAAACTCGTCTTCGTTCGGAAAAGCGATGCGACCTCGGTTGTCGTCATAGTAATACATCAGCGAAAGGAGGGTATTATTGAGCTGCTCCCGTTCTTGGTGATGGTCGAACGGTTCTTTGTTGGCTGGGCTAGAGAGTAAGTGGAGAGACACGATATGGAAACGAGCTATTCGTTCCAGGCAAGTGACCGCCATCCGGACGTGATCCTCCTGGGTCAGTTGCTGGATTGAGAGGTCGTTTCGGATAGATCTGGTACGATCCCAGACAAACTTATGTATGACACCAAGAGGTTCGGGTCCCCCAATTATATACCGTATTAGATAATTCATAGTTTGAAGGAGGGTTTTGGGGGTCCGAATGTCGGACGGTAATTGTTCGTCATAACCCGCCGCGGATCTTCTGAACCGCTTGATCATTTTTGATTCCATGTTTTGGTATTTGTTCGTTGCGGGATGAAGAAACTGCAGAAACATATAAGCTGACTGACAAAGCACGGCATTTTCTCAGACTCTCTGGGAGGGTACCTTTTCGCTTTTGTCGACCATCTTCTGAACAATGCGCTCAACACGCTCAAACTCGGGACACATGCTTGTACAGGTTCCAACGGGCGTAATTGCCTGATTCAAAGAAGTAGGTTGATTGGGGTCTGCCATTTGCCCTTCTTTGATGGCCTTTTCCCGCTGTTTCGCCCTGTCAAGCTTGAGCTACAAGAAAGTGTCAGCAAGATCATGAGATAGGTTTGACTAAAAATCTTTGCACTCGGAATGGAGTTTCTAGGATTTCGAACCGCTCACCTTCTCATACCGGTCATGGTAGCTACTCATCAACTTGGCATCTTCCACAGGAACGGTAGTCTTCTTTGCCTTGGCGGTAGATCTCGCTGCCAGACGGCGTCGGGGGTCTCTGGTTCGATCCACCGATGAACCAAATGCTCCGGCCACGTTCGAGGGTGCCCCGAAAGTGGTGGAGCCCGCTGTAATCCCAGCGAAAGGCGAGGTGGTTGGCTTGGCGGTCTCGCCGCTGGGCTTGCCGAAAGTGGACGTCAGAGCATGGTTCTGCTTGAGCTGCGCAAAAGGCGAGTTTGTCGAGGGCGTCCCCGTAGCTGTCTCACTCTTCTCGTGCGCAGCATGACTGTCCGTCAAACTTATCGACAACGCATCGCCTTTGCCACGGTCAGACTTTGCGGCCGATCCGACGCCTCTTACCCGGTTGCGGGATTTCGATTCACGCTGCGAACTGGCCTTCTTCGCCTGGTACGGTGTCGATCGACTGTGCGAGGAACGACCACGTCCTCCAGTGCTCCCGGCGCCATCCTTCTTTTGGCCAGCGGCAGGCCCAGGATTCGATGGACCAGCCATTGCGCCCAGGCCAGAACAGGAGTGTTGTGCCGCAATTCCGGTAGCCCAAATCGACTACTAGCGTAGCTGGTCGCGGTTTCTTCTCTCCTCTTTCTTTGCTCTGTGAATGAAAGACGATGTTCGACGACTCCAGACAGGAGGGAGGTTGGATAGGGAAGTCCTAAAAAAACGCTGTCCATTGGACGGATCCAATCCAATGAGGGAAGGACAAAACGTCAGCGCAGGTAGCATAATAAAGGATCAAAAGAACCTGTTTGCACGAAACCACAGGTGAATGTAGCCCACCTTGCGGACAGGGCGTTGGTCGGGATACGGGGAAGGACGGTGAATGAGAGCCGGCAGTACCTGGTGAAGAACGGTGCTAAGCGAGCGAACGTCGGTTAAGGGACGCGGTAGAAGCTCCAGGAGACTCGCGCAGCGCGAGATCTGCGTCGAAATCGATGCGCTGCGGAGGGGAGCAAGCCCCGGAGGACTTGGAGGACAGCGAGGAGAGAAGAGATCTCCGTTTGAGTAGACCTGGCCATCTAACGGTGGGATGGATGAGGGTGACCGCCACTCAGAGAACCACGATCAAGGACCGGGACACGCATGCAGCTGCAGGCATCGCGGCGCACACTTTGATCTCTCGTCTGACTCGGGGCGACGGCGACTGCGCGGATGGTTCTTTGTTCGGAGAGTCGATGAGGCGGCTCTGGGCGCACGAGAGCTCTCCGGGCGAGTCTGCTCTCCGCGCCGCCAGCGAAGCTGCACGGGCGCCGCACGGGCCATCGTCGGGGCGGAGCGACGAGCGCGGCGACCCGCGTCGCCTTTTCTTCTTTTTGGCACCACGATGTTTACAAAGTACTTCACTGACCTAGATATCTAGCCAGCTCGCTGTCTGTCCACGTATCGCTCGTAACTTATTACCGAAAGTAAACCCTACTACAGACTATCTCGCAAGACCATACTAGCTTTTGTAACACCATGAGAAGGCACAAAGAGGCAGAATTCCACCCATGTGCCAGTGTAGTCAGGTGCGGGCCCTGAATATGCTCTACCCAGCAAGCGTTGAACATACCATTCGAGACGGTGGCGGAGGGGCATGAAGCGCTGAATGGCAATCGGCCGGGCGACATCTCTTCGACTTCCATTCCAGTATATGGGCACATGTCGCCATTGCTTTCCTTCCGCACTGCTATTATGCTGTGGTAATCAGTACGTCCCTCCCCTCAAGTCCGTTGGCACGCGGCGCATTCATCCTGCGGCGCGCTTGTGACAAAATGCGTAAACTTTTCAAGTCTCTAAAATGACTTCCGTACGTCCTTCCCCTCTCCTTGTGGTCCATTTCTTGTTTCCAAACTGCTCGAGCCCTGGAGAAACATATCCGCGGTTCTCGATATCTAATATAACGTGGCTCCGACCGGCCGTTAAGGGTGAGCCTCCCATAACCGATTAGAACAAGATGGATAATAGAAAATTGAGATCGTATTGGCGGCCATTCCAGAGGAGTCGTAAGATAGAATTCATCCTCTGTATACACGTAAGGACGTAAGGGATATGCAAGGGGAAAACAATAGAAAATAAAATAAAAAATGAAAAAAAGAATACTCAATGGGAGAAGACAGCTGTCCTCAGAGAGATCAATGTAAATGCAAAGTGCCAGTGACAGCGTACGTTGCATGTCGACAAGGCCAGCTTGTTCTTTTGTCTCGTGACATCTGACTTTGATCCCTCTTGCCCAGTCATATAGTTCGCCCTCTCCAGCCAAGACCTAGGAAACAAGAAACGCAGTGCACCCAAAAGCAACAGGAAGAGGGCAAAATAACCATTAGAAACAGCAATAGATAACAGTATAAGCAAAAGTTCAAAACAGAGGTATCATAGCATCCACATCGGTGACCGGTCCATGGCACCGACAGCTATGTGGCTCAGAAACACCAAAATCCGCACAGATTATGACGAGATTCTTATCGGCCGTTCATTCGTATCGGTCATGCACTTCGTCTAGCTGCACAATCCTGTAGACCAAGCAAAAACCGTTGTTGAAAAAGCAGGACCCCCTAACCCATATGGGACTCATCAGCAGGACGCGGGACAACCTGTGGGTGACTCAGGGAGCCAGTGTGAAAGGGAGGTGGATTCATTGGCATTCCCTCCAGCTGAGCCTGAGCCCTCGCCCCATGCAAGTCAGGCAAGGAATGAGCAGCAGGGGTCTGGTGAGGAGAGACCTCGTGCGAATGCGTTGGTGGTAGCAGCGGAACGTGGAATTGCATCGGCTGCTGCTGGATCGCCTGACTGGGACCGGTGCCGTAGTCTACCGGATTGAAAAGACTCTGCTGAAAAGACGGCGACCAGGCATCGAAATGAGCCGGAGATTGCTGAGGGGCCAATGTCGGTGGATGGGGCTGCCGCATCTGCTCCTCAGACGCCGACGAGGTAAAGGGTGTCTGCGCCAGGTATTCGAACCCCGGGTGCTCGGTCGGACTGACCACTGTCGAACCTGCCGGTGTCCTGACCATGGTGGGTGAGAAACCATCCGGGTAGTCGTTCTTTATCCCCTGCTGCGGGGACGGAAACGGATGGGACTGTCTCGACGGCTCCTCGAAGCCAAGAGGCGTGGGCATCTGGAAGAGTTGATTCCTGTCGTCCGCCAGGTGCATCGCCCGGCCTTGCGGTGCAACAGCCTGTTCCGCAGACGAGACGGGCGTTCTGAGACCCTCCTCGGCGTCCCCCGCGTCGCCGTGGTCCGCCTGCTGGTCCGGCTCACTGAAGGTGTCGGAATCTTTGTCGACCTTTATATTGGGATCGCGATTAACGACATAGATAATGGATGTTGCGTCTACGAACCGTCAGCTCCGACATGAATACCCTACCCAAAGGAAACAGGAAAACGAAGGCTCGGGTGCGTACCAACTTCGCCTCGTTCGAACTTCTCTTCAAACCTCCTCACGCGGAAGATCTCGTTCAGAATCTCGATCCGCTCTGGGGGCTTGATCTGCCGCTTGCAATCATTTGCGACCTCCTGCAGCTTGTCGGCTGTGATGCCGTATTTGCCCAGTTTACGGAAGATATGGACCAGGAGACGAAGTCGCTCTGCCGGGATTCATAAGCATCGGCTCGTCGTCGCATCTATCTTGACAGACGGGCTGACTCACGATCTTTCTTCAGATGATCTGGTTCCTTATGCACCACGCCCTCCGGCCACCACTCGGGCTTTGTCTTCTCAGGATCGCCCTTCTCACCCGGCGGAGCACCTGGTGGGGGTCTGCCACCGTTGTACGGGTGCTTCACCTGCTTCCGGGGCTCGATAAACTTGATGAACGCCTTTGCCATCTGCCGGCAGTTGAGTTGCTGGAAGTGCTTCAGGGCCATCTCATAGTAAGCCACAACTTTCTCCGTGTCGCCAATCTCCAGGGGGGTTTTGTCATACCCGGGCTCTTGTGCAACCGGACAGCTTAAAATCGGATCGACATATTGAATTTCCAAGCTCGGTGCCTCTGCAGAGCCCTTTCGTCGCTTTGCGTGACGGATTGCTTGCCATTGGTCAGAGTACACTCCGGATTCTCCCTCATGATGTCTCAACTTGGAGCTGTACTCGAAGGGCATCCCGCTGCTTGCAAGAACTACATCGTCCTTGAGGCCTGCGTGACGACCCATCGGTCCTGAACATATCACGGTCAGTGCCCAGGCACGCAGGCAAGTGCGGATCTTTACATACTACCCAGTATCGATCTTTGGTAATTCATCTTGGCGCGCACAACTTCCACAAACTTCTGCTGAAGCTCTGGGGTGAAGAAAGGCTGGGGTCCATCACGGATGGACGGAGACTCCTCGACTCTAACCTTGCCCATGTTGTCCATATAGATCATGGCATAGTGGGGAAACGGAAGGCGAGTCGGTCCCTGACGGGGCATAACCATGGGCTTGCGGTCTCTTATCAGCTCAATATTCGTTTCGTCTGTGGAGTTCCATACGCACCGGAGGAGCACCCCATCCTGCATATTCTTCCGAACCAGTGGATGGCAAGGCCCTTTTTCTCTGCCCCGGTCTATGGACCGGTCCGCTGAGAACCATCGTGTCCCCTGAGTAATTGGAGCTAGACCGATGGGAAACGAGCGACCATATACTGATGAAGGTGAATGGCTTCAGATATCACACAGCGAGTGCCTGGGTAAGGGCTTTCTAGCCGCGCAATGCCTTCGAAAAGGGTGCCAATTAAGATGCAGACACGACAACGTGATACAAATTCATGAGATGGCTTCCCAGCAAACGAGAGTCCCCGCTGGCTGCAGGGGATTGGGATAGATGCCCTAGATGTCGCGGGCTCCCAGGCGCGAATAACCCGTATATAGCAACAGAGGTAACGCCAGGCAGATCAGTGAGAGAGGGAAGATAACAGGACAGGGAAATAGAAAGAATAAGTAGATGACACTCGCGACCTTGATACAGAAGGCCGACGAGAGACCAATGGAGACGCGAGCGCTTGAAGCCGCTTCCGGTTTCCGCAGTCACCAGCAAACAACGGAGCAGAGACGGTATGACTGGTATCTTGCAGTGAACGAACGGGCGCCGGCTGTCAAACAGGAATAAGCAAGACAAAATCGAGAGAGCCGCCCAAGGAGTGGAAACAAGAAACGAATGGGAGCTTTTGGCTCCGCAGCAGCAAATCAATCTGCCTGCTGTGTTGCGTGGTATCTGGGCTCTCTGGCGTGGCCCTCGCAGCTAAGCTGGTGCAACCAATCGACGGTATCAGTATCCTCGTCCTGGAAGACAAAACAAGAATGTGGGGGATGGCATTTGAGGGCAAGACGAGGGAGAACATCATGGCGAGGGAACTAGATCGGGTGAAGAGTGATATAGTTTCTCAGGTACTCGACGGACCGGGCCTTTCCCGCTAAGGGACATACATACATCGCATGGATATGGGGCTGGCGAAAGCCCGCGCAAGACAGAAAGGAGGGACTCACACAGATTCCTGGGACAGTGCAGGATAATGAGGGGAGAGGTGAGCCGGACCGCTGGAGTCGGCGGGAACAGCAGAACGAACGGCGAAGAGCAGGGAAGGGCCGGCGGGGACGTTATTTGATATCACCACCTCACAACGCGCCCGACCTCGAGGGACTCGCGGCGGACAGGCGACAACGATAGCGACGACAGAGAGGACACGGGAAACGCCTACGACGACGAGAAGAAGACGAACGATACAGCAGGACGGGCAGTCCCCGGGTTTTCTGTCGCGGATGGCGTCGACAAACAGCCTGGCCCCCCGGAGCGAGGGTTGGGAACTATGAAGCGCTATGTCCTGTCCTATTATGCCGTCTTGATAAGCGCACGCTTCTCCAACGTCAGGCGAGACACTTGACGCGGGTCTCCCGCCCGCCGCGGAAGCAGCTGCAAGGCATCGCTGGCTCTCGACCCTGCACCATCCCCCCCGATCCAATCTCATACCCGAGGAAGCCAGCGTCCATATCGCTATCGGTTCGCCTCTCAAGGCTTTGCTCGGGGCAGGAGGCATGTGACGCACTATTGGCCGAGTCTCTCCACAGCGCAGCTCGCAGCCGTGTATCTGGACCGTCGTCTGCAGGCCGGTGGGTGCAAGCATGGGCCTGTCCGTTCTCCAGCGCCCCAGAGATCGCTCTACACGCCCGCTAAGGAGCTGACGGGACGGCGGAAGCCACGACGCTGCGTCTGGAGAAGCAGGCCCACCGTTATGTGTCGTCCCAGGGGCATCCGGCCTGTCTGTGGGCAAACAAAGAGGCTCCTACCCACCGCTCCACCGGCCTGCTCCTGCTGGCCATACAGTATAGTATAGTTCGGCTGTCGATCTCGAGGCTCCTTCGATCCCGTCGCCAGCGGCACGGCTCCTCCAAACCTCACAGCACCATGCGCATGTGGCCACGCAGAGAACGGGCTCAAAGCACTGGTCCGCTCAGGACGGACGGTGGGCCTCAGCAGCAGAGGGGACCGGTCGAGACAGTGGTATGTATTACGATGGCGAGCGAGGTTGTCGGTGGCGATGACACCGCCTTGGATCGTGGATCTGGGAGAATGTGCCCTGGCGCTGGGTACCACTAACTGAAAAGGGAGAGGGCATGCAAAAGAATTTCAAATAATGACAGAAAGGAGAGTGCCAGGCGCTTCCAGCTCCGGATGCCGGGATTTTGTTCGATACGCTACGCTATCAAACTCCAAGCCCGGGAGCGCCAGACAAAACCCGGGCGGGACCATTTCTGCCATGGAGGCAGAATATTCAGCGATAAGGTTGCATTTCTCTAGTCCAGCCTGCTGTCGAGGTCCTGTCGCAAACAGATCGAATGTGCGATGGCTTACAGCAGACGTCGCTGCGGCCATCCTACATAAAATCCTGTGCTTGCCGTAGCTGATCCCCCAGAAGCGTCAGAGCGAGAGCGGGGGGGGAGGCAAGCCGCAGGTTGAAGGACAGGGCCAAGCTATTCGGCCCTTTGGGGATGGAATCCCGGCACGCTGGATAAGAGTCCACTTAGGATCGTGGATCCCAACCGAGGGAAGGGGTATCTGACTGAAAACCACCATCCAAGTGGCGCTGTCCTCCAAAAGCACAGAGGGCGAGATGCCAATTAATGGGTCCTCAGCTGTTGCTAGACCCTGGTCTGCTAGGCAAACCTGTTGGCTCTGGCCTGGATGGCGAAATACAATGCGCATGTGCTTCAGGTGATCGACGAGCGACCTGCAGGTTGGAACAGACAGACATTATTAGGATCCAAGGCGGAGCTAATGATTTACTCAAGAAACCTAATCTCCAGTCTCCGGCAGCTTCTGATCAGCTAATCTTGCGATAGCACCGTGCACGATACCAACCACAACAAGAACCAACGACAGCCGTCGCCATACTCACTCGCAATTTGTTAAGTTATTACGACCGCAGAGCTCTCATGAAAGAGAAAAAAAAAAAGGAAAGAAAAGGG
>JGI26051J44788_1000702_pt1 | contig 16146 bp, 18 predicted proteins | sample HigsolmetaGSP13D_FD_44788 | JGI IMG/M metagenome (IMG submission 44788) | reverse complement strand
TCCCCCTCCCCCTCCCCAATCTTCCCAGACACATAGAACTAACTCTGTTCCCCTCCGGGGAAGTGCAGACTGCGAAGCCGTCATGACCGCCCTCGACGAGTGCCACGCGCGCGGCTTCCTCTGGAAGGCGCTGGGCAACTGCAACGACATCAAGCGCGAGGTGAACAAGTGCCTGGGCGCGGAGCGCTACGAGCGAGCGAAACGCAACCGCGAGAAGGCGCGCGAGAACCGCCGGCGCATCGAGCGCATCTGGGCCGAGGAGCGCGAGCGCGAGGCGGGGAGGATCGAGTAAAACCTTCCTCTTTCCCTCTTTCTTTGTTTTCTGCCCTTTGAAGGAATGACGTTGGGGATATCATGAAAAAAATGTTGAGGATGGATCGGTTCAAAATAGACCAATTTATACGGTGAATTGAGCGAGGCAGAAGATATGGCTGGATTTCGATTCGCACTGATTGGCTGCGGCGTATCGGCCGGAGAGGGGGTCGAAGCTTCGGGTTGTGCTTCTACAGCGCAGCACAGTGCGTATATACAGGGCCATTGGTGGATGGGTGACTGAGGTTACGACGTTTTCTTATCTCCTCTCTTCTCTCTATACGGGTCTAGATACCTGGATCTGAAAAAGAAACGAATGTGCAGTACATGTACACTGTACTATCCTGGCTCAGTGCCACATTTCCGTATCAATTGAATGAATTCCGCTGCAACGTGATATGATATATGTACAGACAAAATTTCTGGTCTAGAGAACATGAATAATACACAGTCATGACAAATCCCAACCCGAACGCCGTATAATGAAGCATATTCCCTCCGCAATGGAGGTTTCAGGTAGGTAGATGGGTATGTAAGTGTCATATCACTCCGCAGCTGCTTCCGCAGCTCCCTCGGAAGATTCACCAGTATTCCCACTACTAGAAGATTTCTTATGCCTCCTCTTCCGCTTCTTCGGCGCCGGCGCCTCCCCGCCCTCATCACTATTCTTATTAGCCTCAGCAGCCTCCCGCTCCCTCTTCAGCCTCTCCATCTTCTGCTTCTTCCCCTGCATCGCCGGGTCCTCCTTGACCCGCTTCTTGGGCTTCTTGACGCTGAGCGGATTCGGCCCCTTGGCCTTCTTCAGCCCGCGCACCTTCTTCTTCTCCCCGCCTTCCTCGTCTTCTCTCTTGCGCTTGATCCCCGCGACAGCGTTCTCCACGTCCACCAGACCCGCCTTGAACTTGGACTTCTCGACCCCGTTGCGCACGCTCTCCGACGGCGCGCTCATCGGCTCCAGGATCATCACGGACCGCTTGACGTAGATGATCGGCACGCCGGGGATGGCGCGCGCGCCCTGCCGCAGCGCCATGGCGCGCTGGATCGCCTCCTGCATGGCGCGGTCGTGGCGTTTCTTCTTCTTATCCTTATCCCTCGACGAGAATTTGGTCGAGGGGTCGTTCGGGTCGAGCGCGGCGGTGCCGATGTCCGAGGCGGGCGGGTCCGCCGTCGCGAGGATGTAGTGCTCCTTGTTGCGCATCGTCTCCTTGTTCGGGCAGAGCAGCGAGAGCAGGCACTCAACCTCGTCGATGGGCGTAGACTCGGCGTTGTGCGAGCAGTGGCGGAGAGGGAGGGTCGTGGGCGGGGGCAGGAACGCGGGGCGGACGGGGTTCTTGGTTTTGGAGTCGGTGGGTTGCGAGGACATGAGTGCGGCGAGGGAGCATTTTGTTATCACTAGGAAAACAGTCAGCGTCAAAACGTTTCTGTATAGATTGGACAGGACTCATGTCTACATACTCGGCTTGACCTTTCCCTGTAGCGTCCGCTCCAGCGCGGGGATCAGGTCCATCTTGAAGGAATGGACGGCTCGCAGGAAATTGACGTCCACTGTTCAAATTCCGTCAGCATAACACTTCAGAGAGAAAGAATACATGAAACAAAAACACCCGATCACCAAGACCGCAGGCGCAAGAAGCAACTGGAAGACTCCGTACCCAGAACCTGGTATGGCTCACGGAAGCCGAACGTGAGCTCATACTGGTGCATCAACTTGCGATACTTCTTTGACCGCTTGGCCCTCATCTTGATCGCCCGCGAGAGACCGCCTCTTCAGCCCAAAAAGAAGAAAAGGGGAAGACAGATCCCGGGGAACTGCAGAATGAGTCGCCTGTCGGAGCTTGGAGCCGTCATCGAACTTTTTTGTTCGGCCAAGACAAGGCACGCGCTCCCGGGGTTTAGGTGTGGTCTGTGCACCGCGCGCGCTGGATCGGGCCAGGACGAACCGGACCCGACACACGTCACACAGGACATGCTGAGGCTTGCATTATTGACGTGGAGATATGCCACGGTTTTATTTGGTTTCAGTATCCAAGAGGCAGCTGCTAATGTGAACCACATAGTATATCAGAGTTGAGTTTCTAGTTACAGTAAAACTTGGGTACCAGCGACGATCCATATTCTGGTCATACCCCGCCGGGTTCTTCTACTTTGACGAACTCCGGATATGCATTCAGTCGGCTTTGACTCATCATTCATGATCCGAATTAAATGATATAAATTTGAAGTTCTTGGAAGTGATCGTCTCATGCAGTGAATAATATGAAATGGACGGAGAGTGATTGGTCTTAACAACTGGAGCTCCACAGACCGGTATGTTGTTGCACATTATATCTCAAATCCAGAATCAACATGACACGCGCAGTACAATGAGGCTGCATTCTTCTCCCGTTTCTGGGGAAGGCGAGCTTCTGTTTCTCAGTATAGATGCATCCTCTCGGTCTAAAAAAAGATATAAGCTTTGGAAGTTGTATCTGGAATAAATCGCGTATCGACTCTGAGATAAAGCTTCTTTCATAATAGAATCTAAGATTGACATCAGTACCCAGCCCAAACACAGCTCTGGTCCGAGAATACTAACATTGTATCAAGTCCCACATCGCTGATAGATAGCCGCCATAACCGGCGACTCCTCTTGTTCGTAGGAAAATAGGGCTCACAGTTGTCTCTTCTTGCACAGCGCAACAACAACGCTGATATCATCCATTTTCCCTGTCAATCGTCAGTATTTGCACAGGAACAATGGAACAAACTACATACCCCCTTCAATGGCCAGTCCTTCGTCAATCGCCTTCTCCATATAAGGGCTCTCCGCATATGGATCCTGCGCAATCTCATGGGCAGCTTTCAAAAGCTCCCTGGCCACATAAACCATGCCACCTCCGCCCCCAGCAGTGCGGTCGCCCGTGGCTTCGCCGCCCTGGCCTGCTTCCCATTTCTCCACTCTGTCCAGGATTATGTCCAACACCTCCTGCTCCCAGAGGTTATCGACGACCCCGTCTGAGACGGCCACGACGATATCGTTCTCCTCCAGTCCCACCTTGGAGAGAACGGCGTCCTTGTTCGGACGATCTGAACTGTTGGTCCCCAGCTGCAGGGGGCAGTCGAACCAGTGCCACTGTTCAACCGTCTTGAAGAGGACCTTCTTCTCACTCGGCCGGATCACAAGGACCTTACAGTCCCCCAGGTTGGTTACATAGAGCAACGGCTTCGGGCCACCCGCCTCGGAAGAATAGTGTAGCAGAGCCGTCACCGAGGTTGTGGTCCCGAGCCATTGGTTGGTTGTGGCCTCGACGGTTTCCTCGTAGGCACGCTGTAAGAATGTAACTGTGTCCGGTTCCGAAACGTCGTTGACTTCACGCTCGACCTCGAGAGCCCAGAAATGCAGGATGAGCCTAGACCATAAACTGTGCGAATCGAACGAGTGAGCCCGTCGGCATCAGAACTGGAGACATCATCGAGAGGCTTACGCCGCATGGCCCTGAGGCTTCGTCGCCCAGGCTCCGACTCCATCGTTGACCCCGATAAAGTTCTCCGCAACCAGCACCGCGTCGTCACCGTTGGTCAAGCCCCTGACCAGCTCGCCCCGGACGGATAATCTCTTATCCTGGCTCTGGAAGTGCGTCGTCAGGGGATCGGAGAAGGAGGAGGAAGGGGGAGACAGGAAGGGCGGAGGGAAGGGCCGCGAGGGCCGCTTGGGGCAGATGGCATACCCGGTCTCGAAGCGGTAGGGAGACCTGGCGATATGGGCGTGCTGCGCGCTCTCCGGGGACGGGGTCGTGGTACCGTACGAAGGCACGCCGACGCGGTAGCGCCGCACGGATGCTGGTGGTCTCGATGGGTTTATCCGCAGACGTCTCCGGACGAACAAGATGGTTGGCGCGGCGGGAGGGGATAGAGACTTGGTGACCATGCCCGCTCACCGAGTGCACCTCCGGCGCACAGGTCCGCGGGGAGGCTCATAGCATGCTGGGAAATAGGCGGTTATATCAAGAAAGCAAGGCGTGGAGAGGACGAGGATGCGATCCTTTGCTTCTGCCTTGCGATCCCCAACAGAGGCTGATGATGCCCAGGGAGGGCGGCGGGCCAGTCACGGGCCGTGCCTCCTTCGATCCGGCTAGCTGCGCCGAGACGTTGAGCACGTCGCTTGCGGGTAGCAATGCTACCATCTACTCAACACTGCTGGCCACGACGCCTGTGGCCATAAAAATACTGGTCTACGCAAGTGCTCGTGGTCAAGAAAGTACACAGGATCCGCTCAATTCCATTATCAGCTACAGCATCTGCCCTGTGTCGAAGTTATGAGTCATTGGATGACAAAGTATGACACGATCAAGAAAGAAACAAAGATCTCCCCCGCTCACTCGTAATTTAATCAGTCATGCATCCCATTGATATCGTCGATATCGCAGTTACAATACCACAGTTACCAGTATCACGTCACGCCTCTGCCTCGACAGCAGGTCCTGAGCCTTACTCGGCCTCACCGCGCTGGATGGTGACCTCCTTGTCGAACAGATCAAGGGAGAGCTTGATCTCCATGGCCACGGCCTCTTCAAGATCCTTCGCTCCGCGATGGATGGCTGCAAGCCCTTCAAAGGCCACATCTGCCAGCTCAGAGCAGCGTTCTGGAAAAGTGAGGCCGTCACGGTACTGTCCGGTGCACTTCTCGGCCAGGAGGATGCGCATCATACGTTCCGCGCAGGGACAGGGGCGCTCCACGTTGTTGGTGCAGTCTTGAGCGCAGGAGCAGAATGAGAAGCAGATGCATTTCCTCTCCTTGACATAGGCCAGGAGCGGACGCCTCTTCTGCTCGCGGCGTATCTCGCCGATGCTCTTGCCCTCGAGCTTGGCCCAAGTGGCCTGGCGGTTGTCCTGGATGATTTCGCGCTCCCAAAGGTCCGGGTCGACGGTCTCGGGGTCGATGAACGGGAGCTTCCTGTGTGGTGCATCGCTGCTGACCGTCATCTGCCTTGGTTCAGGGGAGAGATACTTTTCGGACAGGATGGCAAGGATCTCTCCAGGGGCCATCTGGTAGATGGGGTAGAGCCCACGCCACTTGTGGCAGAAAGGGGAACTTGGATCGGAGATGAGGCGCATGATGTGGCGACGGTAGCCATGTAAGTCGTCCGGGACATATCCCATCTGTGTAGTTTTCTCCACGGCACGTTGGACAAACTCCTCTTGGTGCCTCTTGATAATCTCCCTGTCGAGAACGCCGCAAACGTCGGGAGAGCGGAGGATGTCCTTGAAGGCGCGGAGGATCGCGTACAGGTGTCTTGGCTCAGGAAGGAGAAGGCTATCCTTGCCAGACATGCGACGGATGTCCAAGTCGAACGAGGAGCAAAGATGGACGTTTGCCATTTCGATCGTGAGTCTCGCGTACAGGACGTAGTAGAGGTCTTCAACCGTCCTGATAAGCGTCAGGAGGGAGTTGCTAGTCACTTCGACCTCCGCACGTTCGATGTGGAACTTGAGTCCGGCAGGAGTGTCATCGAGCTGTTTCATCCAGAGGTTAGTATTTCCTCTCGGCATATAGGAAACTGTGAGTTGTAACACAGGGGACTTGAACGTACCTCGACACCGTAATTCTGGAAAATCACGAAGACAATCTTGGCGACGGCGTACACGGTAGAATACACGGAAACAACGCTCTTGCGCCTAGCCGCATATTGCTCCTTGGATATTTCGCCAAGGGACCATGAAGTGTTCGAGGAGTTCGAGGCCAGGGACCAGCTCTCGGAACTGATAGTGTACGGAACATTGCCAAAGGTGACGGGAAGCATTTTGCGTTCCTTGGTGACCTGGTCTGGATTGTGTTCCTGGGCAGACACGAGAGAGATCTGATCGTCCTCAGTGGTCTTTGGAGATAGCAGTAGCAGGTCTCCAGTGGCCTGCTCTTGGTGAGGCTTGTGGTTGTCACGCTTGACGTCGACAGAGCTTCTCGGAGAGAACTCAATCAAGTCCTCACTGCTCGCAGAGTGCTCTGGCTCCTGAGGACTTGGCGCGTAAGCAAGGCGTGCAGGAGGTCCAGGCAGCTCAGGCTCAGAACGAGGAGGAGATTCGATGTCCCTGCGGACTAGGTGTTGATATTGAGCGTAGAAGCGCTGCTGGACTTGGATACCCTCCTGGTTGGGATCCTGCTGGGCCCACTGATCGGCTGCCAACCAAATGAGCGTGGTTTGCACCCAGGAGGGTGTCTGGGATATGTGTGAATCCGCCATTTGAAGGAGGTTGTGTGAGTCGAGCCGCGTTCATTCAAGCCGCGGGTCAAGCCGCGGCAGTGCAGGTGATATCCAGGATGCGATTGGTGTGAGAAGATGTGGATGCCGAGAGATCTTTCTGTGTACGCATCATGGTGGTTGTGGTTATGTTATGAAGAGTCTGGGCGGGCTCCAGCGTGCTCACATCCTCCCATATTCTCATTATCTTCCGGAGAAAGATCAAGACAGTAAAGAGTCTGGGCGTCACCAGCACGCCCACATCCTCCCATCCTCTTATCATTTCCTTCAGAAAGACACAGCTCATAAAGACTTCAGGTGGTTCCCAGTGCGCTCACCCTCACATTCTCCCATCATCTCTGTGAGAAATATCGCAAGATAGTAAGGAGTCTAGACTCCAACATGCTCATATTCTCTCATCCTCATCCTGAGAAAGATCAAGATAATAAAGAGTCCAGGGAGACTCCAGCATGTTCACATCCTTACAATCTCTCATCTTCCTGCTGAGGAAGATAGAGTTAATAAACAGTCCAGGTGGGCTTCAGTGTGTTTAAATCCTAATGTGCTCTCATTGCCTCCGTAGAAAAGATAGGGGAGATATATTGTTTCCAGAACCTTTCCTCTAGCTCATGCTTTTGGCATGGACCTTGCTTGATAGTCAAGACGTTTCATCTTGACTATATGCTCGATGTGCTCATGTATGCTTTTATCTCTACACTGACCTTATACAGCTTCCAATGGTACAGGCACAGCATGGTCAATCTCATTGTGACCTGGACAGTCAGACAGAGGTTAGGTATATAATGCCATGAAGCTATCTAGATATCTAACTGTAAAACACAATGTTAAAAAGAAACCCAACTGTGAGAGAATGCAACCCATCCATAACCTTCCAGATTCGCCCAGTCCCACCAATCCGCCTGGAGAAAGAAAACATACCCACTAATCTTACAAAGTTCTCTCTAATAATCACCTACGAGTAACATATCTTGGATCAACCTCAATAGTGACTGCCCCATCATGGTCGTTACGTAGCGCCTGCTCGAAACCATGCGGCAGGATGACTTCGGGGATGTGCCAGATGGTCCTATTTGCCTCTTCGACAAGTTCAGACCTGACGTTGGGACAGAAGCGGAAAGACAGGGACTGTATGAATATAATTGTTAGGAACGTTCTTGGAAGCCCTCGAGACATTGCATCGGCCAGTCATCTCTCGTATGGAAGAATCTCGATAACTCACCTTCAGTCCTGTCAGGCCCATAACCCACTCAAGACCGATATAGGAGACATCAGCATGGTTTTCCGCGGCGCAAACTCCCTTGCAGACGACTCCCTCACAATTCTCGAGCCAGAACACTTCCAGCTTCGCGCCAGGCGCAGCTGCTTTTTCGCCATGCCCTTGAAACCCTTCTTCCTCCTCCTTAGGATCCTTCTCGATACCGCCTAGCCAGTTCAGAAAATCCGGCTGCGCCCCGTGGCAAGTCTTGAGTCTTAGGTCCCGGAGCCTTGGGTTCCTCTTTACCAGCATCCGGAGCTGCCAGGCCGTAATGCCGGCACGCTCAAGAATCAGGGTCTCCAGGCCGGTCAGTCCCGCCTGGTTCGCGCAGTCTCCCATCCCAATGAGCGCGTTCCACGCTGTGCTTGCCTGCGCAGGTTCGAGCCAGTAGTTCCGTGGCAACATGGGATCTCGTACATGGCGGTGCTCAAACCGCAACGCCAGCCGGCGCAGCCTCGGACCGCAGCTGGAAGCGAGCGCAACAGCGCCCTTGATATTCAGGTCGTACGCCATGAACTCCAGGTCGACGAGCGAGATGCCATACCGGCCGACAAGCTGCGCAAAAATCTCGTTCTGCAAGCGGATCGTCTGCTGTGGCGATACTGGACGCTCGTCCTCACTGCCCCAGACGCGCCTCCAACCCCTGCCCCCTCTAATTGGAGATCTGCATCCGACGGCTTCCTTCCCGCGGCCGCTCTGGGCTAGAAGAACTCGAATGTGGTGGCTTGGCTTCACTTCGTCGTCGTCCTCGTTCGGTGTGTTCACGATGGACTCTGTTCCCGGTGAATTGGCCTCGAGAAAGGCGATAATGGCGTGGATACGTTTCTGAAAAACGGCCAGGTGAAGACGTTTCATGCAAAGGGTGTGGTACATGTAGTTCGTGTGTGAAGTTGCGCCGAATGAGAGCAAAGAAGGAAGAGGGAGTTGTGAGAGAATAATGAGGATGATTTCCAGAGGCAGGGTTCTGAGGTAGTCGGTCATGGTGACTGTGATGTGATATGGTGCGATATCTTGCCCTTTTCTCTTTTCTTCTCTTATAGACGTCCTCAAAAGCTGTCCTGATATTCCTTCAGCTTCTGGGATTTAAAAAAACAAAGACCCGTTCAAGTTCTTCTCCCTTGAAAACAATAGTGACGGCTCTGCTCGACGCTCGTCGAATACCGCTTCTAGACTTTTCACACCCCCTGGTTCTATTAGCCTTATACTTTCACTTATCTGCGGCAGAAAGTTTCGACAGCGAGTATCTCTCCACGACGCAAAGAAATCGATAGATCAAACCAGCCTCCCACCCAACAGACTCGATTACAGACAGACACGAACTGGAAAAGGGGCTATAAGGGATGCCGCCCAGTCATAATCACATCCACAGCAATGCTAGTATTAGTTGAAGAAAATGAAAAAAAGAGTGTGGCTCTAGTCTCTTTTCCTCCGGAAGCAAAAGGCAAAAGAAAGGAATTACAATATTGTATAATCAACTAGATCAGAAAATGGGAAAGAGAATGGATTCAGAAATGACGAAAATGGAAGAAAGAACGAACAGACCCCGCGTATCAAAGAAACCAAAAGACGAACAGACAGATAGACAAAGCAAAAGTGGGGAGGAATGGCAGATAGGCAATCAGGCAAGTTCCTATGTAGGTTAGGAACCTGAGGTCCCAGGGAAGAAGGTGAGATTTTGGCTAATAGGTTTGAATCTCAAAATGTCTCTCGCGGTGCATGCCTGTCTGACCCCGGTTTCCAGCAATGACAGGTACGCCTCGCATGCCCTCCCCTGGGTAACTATATCACGGCCTAACCTCATATAAGCTTAGCGACGGGCAAGCAGGCTATTAAGAAGGTTAGAGAGACAGGTTCCTTACTGCACTATTGTCCCGAAGCCCTGGGTACACTGACTCGTTCGCTTCTTCGATCGATCGTCCGCTCAATCCCTGCGCCTGGTCTCCGCCACTGCTCCTTGTCCTTCCAGAATGTACTTCTAAACCCTAAACCCCAGATTTGATCAGATCCCGGGTTCCCCGAATAGCTGGCTCTTCCAGGTGATTGGGTCGCGTTTCGGACTTGTTGAGAGTCACGGCATGCAGGATGGTGATCCTTAACGAAACAGGTAGCAGGTATGTAGTAGTGTTCAATACCTCTCAGGCAAGTAGGCACTTATTCGCGCACGACAATCCCAATTGTAGTCACTACTGTGGGAATGGAGTTGATATGACTCAGCAAAAGGAGCACGTTTCTCTCGCCTTTGCTGTGGCAATCATATACCGTAACTGGACGGCACGAAATGGCGATGAACTTCCGCTGCGGTAACAGAATTGGTCAAGCTTTGTTGGACAATGATTTGGTTGGTTGCTTCTCCGGGTGTTAAAAGGAAGTGGAGGAGTGTAAGTTAGAGGCTGTGGATAGTACTGTCCGGTACCTACTTCGGTGTCCAGATAGATACCAGATACAACTAGATAATGGAGGCTCCTTAGGAGCCTCGAAGGTTCGCGTACGATATGGGTGTTATATACCTCGACATCGACGTCCCGTCTACCTGGGATGGCGTAATGGCGTTGAAGCCTGACGTGGAGTTCTTTGATGGAGCGACCTGGCGTATGTAGAGATGACATAGTGCTCCGAAAACGGCAACCACGACAACTACTGTCGAGAGATGGGATTGGCTCTTTATACACCCTCATCCGGATTATTAAGTCTGCAAATAATTCTGATTGCTTGCAGACCCTCCCTTTCATGCCTCGCTGCCAGCCACTCAGCTACAATGCACATCTGTCTCTCTACCAGTTGACACATACGGTCGGCGCGCCCAGGGTACCCGACCATGACGAGAACCAGAACACCAGGGTCCCAGGAAAAGATTCACCCTGGGCACAGCGTCCGCACATGTGGCCGAGGGACAACTCAGAGGAGCGTACATATCTAATGCGATGCAGCTACATTCGGGGCTATCAGTGCCGCACCTCCTTCGGGAATAACTCGCGGAGGAACTGGAAGAATGATTTCTGATAACTTCTCCAGGACTGGGAGATGCCGAGAACTCTCGGATGCAGAAAGGCCACAGAAACAAATAGGAAGAAATAGAAATTCTCCTGTATTGGACAGTCTCAGAGCCCTGCTGTGAGCTGCGCACCTAGGTCTCATGTTCATCAAGATCGTTTGGGATGACATTGTTACACATGCATGAGACGTGCAGTTATGACAGGGAGCAACGCCAACATGGCAGTAAGCATCAGTGTTATTATGATAGGAATACGATGAGGCTGTCCGGGTCCTATGCAGGTGGACGTGCCTGCAAGTCGGCAGTTGAAGAGCGAGCTGCGTCATAAGATGAGAGGAAAACTTTGTATAGAGAACAATGTGTGTGAGGCTTAGAATATTCTGCACACATCCCTGTAAGCGACATACGGGCGTTTCGGCACTTGCACAAGGGGCGAGCCATGTACTGCATATCTGAATATGCCTGATGGAGGGTGAGGGCATGTTCCGTATAGAGTTCATGGAGATTGCACGAGAAAGTCCCGGAACGCAATCCATGCTGTTAGATATACGGGCGTTGATTAAATGGAGATCCCAAGATGGTCGAGATTGCTGTTGAGGTGGTCAGATGACAAATAAAGATTACTCGCATGAAGGCAGTGATGACAGTGTATCTACTGGCCGAGACAGAGAAACGGTGTAGGCCTCAGGTTCCAGGATACCTACGTCCATAGAGAATCCATCAGATGTGTCTGAGAAGTAATAGAAGCGAATCCATCTCGGACGGTCACCATGATCGGAGTACCTGCCATCATTTCTCTTCACATATGGCCCGGACTCCAAACTGACGTCAGAATGCATTCTGGGGTACATACAAGTGGTCTCAGGTTGCAAACACCTTAGACTGTTGAATGCCCGATGGATTGATCGGTCTTTGGGGCTTACATCGAGGGAAGAAGACGCAGGGTCCTTTAACTGAATCCGGACAAAGACAGCAAGCATGCAGAATGAAACAGTCGTGTTCAATCATGATTGGGCACTGATACCATTTGTTTCTGTTTCCATCGACCAAGAGACATGGAAAGCTCAATCGCTTTCGTTACCACTACGTAGTCCATACCCCGATCAGAGGCTGAAAACTGTGATTTAGAGACGAGAGATCTGGCCGGCAGAAATAAGCAGAAATAAAAGTCTAGAACCGCTGGCTGCAGAACGCAGCTGGAACGTTTCTTATTGAGAACAGATTTGAGTAAGACCCATGCATAATGCACAGCGGCGCAGCGGCTATGATCGCCTCCAGCCGTTGAACTTGGACTCCCTAAGTTACCCGACCGGAGGCCCCATAAGCGAGATAATCCCCCGCTGTCAGTCAAGCCATGAACATATCGAGCTGGGAAGCGCCAGCCTTTGGGTAGAATTCTCGATTAGCGCTAGTTAATCGACAGCCGCGGCTCCGGGACCCTGTCCAAGTCTCACTTGAAGGCCGGGGAGAGCCTGTCTCTTCCAAAGCTGTCAAACAATATCATTTGGGAAGCATTGGAGTGGCATCCAGTCTTTTTCGAGAACTCAACGCATGCCACCTACCGCGCAAGATGTACTGCACGCAGCATGCATTTACTACTGCGACGCTTGTACCGTGACAACAGTTAGCCACTGATCTTGATCACCTATGGCCAGTTACCTGTCATGCAAGGAATCCCATCCATATTGTGTAGCACTGATGATTATAAATCAATCTCCCGGGCTCTGCAGATTGGTTTGAAGCACGAAGAACTCGATCTGGCGTTATCGACATAATACAACCGACTGGATTCTGCAAGACCGCCCTGATAAGGAGTACTCCGTACACCGTACTCAGTACTCCATACATCACGGTATCGTCAAACAGCTCAATTGGAGCCCTGAGAAAGGGAGATTGTGATTGTCGACAAATCACCGCTTAAACGGTTGAACCAGCGCCCATTTAGCCGGGCGGGGAAGAGTCCCTCCGTTAGCCAGTCACGATTATCTGCAGCTCTGCATTATGACGAATCTCCACAAGGAGAATGACGTGGGAAGTGTTGGCAGTGCCATCAGGCATGGATCGCAGGAAGTTCAAGGCACCTACTCTGTAGGTAACTAGAGAAACCTAGAGAAACAAACCTGGAACTTTGCAGGGACGATGACTAAGCATTTACATAGCTCTCCTGAAGACTCCACTCCTGCTCGATGTTGTGCGACTTCGCTGCATGCACGCTTAATCCTTTTGAAGATGGATGCCAAGCTTTCCTGCAGAGACTGCAGAACAGCCTGAATTTCAACTTAAGAGCGTCGAGAAGGGAATTGCGCGGAAAGCCGAGGATTTATGAACTCCGTGCCTCGATCCAAAGATCGGAGTACCGCTGATTTGCTAGTCCGGCAGCTAACCTTGTGGGCTATGTTTTTATTACTACTGGATCAGTTATCCAGAATAAATCTTATCAGAAATAGAAAAGGCTAATGTGTGCTAGTGGCTGAAAAGCGCTGAAAAAGGGCTTTATTTAAAAGACAGTGGCCGGTGATCAAAGGGAACTTGACTTGGATGAACAATCTGATGTCGAAAACAGGCGTTTGTCCTTCAAATAAGAAACCATTTCATGACACGATTCGAGCAATCAAAAACTACCAATTAATCCTTCGCGGATCAAATCACAGCAATTCCAGACTTCCACCATCCTCAGATCCGGTGCGAGTTCTATGGACTGAGACTGCGCAGCGTCGAGAGGGAGGGGTTTGAGTTGTGGACTCTTTTACAGAGCCTTCTGACACTAGGCCGCTTCTACGGACCATATCTGGAGAGATTCCTTGAAATAGACTGGCCTTTGTTTGCCATCAACGGGTGCAGTGTGACAGCCTTCAACCTACAAACTCACGAAAGAGTACGAGACTATTGATTGCTAGGAGGTCCAATATTTTGCAAGACAAATTATCATAAATTGCTAAGGAGGGTACTGCAGGAAGAAAAATAGAACGAATGTACAGAATGAAGGTTTGCTGCTAACGAAGGATTGTCGAAAGCCGCTATACCAATAACACACAACTCATCGCACAGTTTCATTCAGATCCTGTTTTTCAGGATAACCGGGATGTTCTCCTGTCTGACGAACCAGGAGTTGATGATCTTCCATTCGTCGTTGGGGTTCGCGAGTTCGATCTGAGATTATATTAGTTACTAACAGCTCTTTAAATGCAGGGAAGCATCTAGACGTTGTGATGCTAGGGCATGGACGGAATGAAAAAATGGAAGAACGTCTGGAACTTACATCGAACTTGGTGAACATAGTCGCAATCAACTTGTAGCTCTCGAACTGGCTGAGGTACCTGCCGAGACACACGCGTGATCCGGCGCCAAATGTCAGATCACAGCCCTTCATTCTCATCAGCCGAGCGTTGAATTGCTCTTCAGTCTCGTGGTCATATTTCAGCCACCTCTCAGGGATGAACTTGTCGGTGTTGGGTCCGAAGACTTCTTCGTTACGGTTGATAACCCAAGGGTTCATGCCGACGACAGTGCCTTCAGGGACGAAGCGGCAATCAGGGACCTCCCTCAGGAACGATGCGCTCCAACATGAGTCCCACACCGGAGTGAATACGCATAGCCTTCCTCATGACGGCGTTGAGATATGGAAGATCTTGAATGTCTTTCCACCTCTCAGGGATCGGCAGCTGTGCGCGATGTATCTCATCACGCAGCTTTCGGTGGACCTCCGGGTGCTTCAGAACGTAATACATGGCAGCGCACAGGGAAATCGCCGTGGTGTCGCTACCAGCAAGCACATTACTGAGGAGATAAGTCACCACCATGTTGTCGTCGACGATGTCGGGGTGCTTCTTCTTCGCCTCGAGGAATCTGTCTAGGAAATCAACCTTGCCATCCGTCCTCGCGCCTCGTGCTAGACGCTTCTTAGGGCTTCAATGCTGTAGAAGGTAGCCCAGCTGGAAGTCGGAGGTCCCAGGCGGCAGATTGGGTTCTTGTCCAGGAGGAGGTCCAACTCGGGGATCTGGCAGACCTATCGAAGATATCAGTATCACATAGCTAAGGGGGCTTGGAATCAGTGCAGTTATTACCGGTGCGAAATAGTCAAGACTTCTGACGGAAGTCCAGGAATTTCCTGTCATCATTTCCAGCTTCAAGGATACCCAAAGTTTCCGAGAAAGTGACTTGGTTCATAGTATCCCAAGCAACTTGGATACAAGTCAATAAGGAGCATGAAATTTTGGGTCGGCTTGGCTTTCAGGTTCAGCACTTACAGTACAAAATATAGTCAGCCATGTCGCATGGTTTCCCAGTGCTGACGAACCTCTCCTGGGGCTTCTCCAAATAGAAGTTGATCACTGCGTCCACACAGTGCTCGACATCCTGCACCTTCGTCATAGAATACAATGACTTGACCGGCCGGATCACAGTCGCATGCCACTTCTCGTCAGTGGTTCCGAAGAGGTTGGACACTCTCTTCCCAGATACAATCACATCATTGACGCTGTACATGTTACTCTATACATCTGTCAGAGGCCCAGGGCTTGAGCTGGTAGACACGGTGAGATTATATACCTTCTTCCATGGGTTCTTTGTGTTGAAAACCCGGCTAATCAAATTCGGGTCGGACAGGCTGAGAATATTGGGGCCCATTCGAACCGCAATTCCATGCTTGCGATGAAGCTCATTGTGTGTAATGTCACAACGTCCTTTGTGGACATCAAGAAAACGCCATATGTTGGTGAAGTCGGTAGCAAAAGGGCCAGGAAAGGACTTCAGAGGAGAACGAAGGTAATTCCAAAGGAATTTGGACAAGACAAGAATTACGCCGCTCAACAGCAGGTTGACGGTGATGTCGATAAGCGACGGCATGATGGAGCGATGTCACAGACAACCATGCAATCCCACGTGGCTTTTAGCCTCCAAAATCATCCTCAGAACTGGACGAGAGCGGGGAGAAGTCCCCCTGAGAAAGGGTTAATAAACACGGGGACAGAGACGCTGCGCTGCTTCAGGGGGCGCGCGTTGGTCCCCCATTTTCCGGATGGAACTGGCTTCGCATCCCTGATACGGTGTAAGGCGTCCGAATGGCGCGTGGAATGGACATTAATAATATTGGGATAATCGACCATGGATGCGAATTATGGAACCAGAATCCTTGACTTGCTGGTGCAGCTTCCGCTGAAAATGTCCATCCCTGGGGATTCCGCATACATGTTCAGGTCGAGAGCACTTGCTATCTTTGTTCATCCCTGATGTCAGCCTTCACTTTCAATTCTTGGAATTGGCCCCCAACTATCCATAGAGACCGATTTTTGCTCTCTTCACCAGTTGCCCCGCCGATATCTTCAGGAATGGTCAAGGGCGATTGCGGCGGG
>JGI26051J44788_1000692_pt1 | contig 16277 bp, 15 predicted proteins | sample HigsolmetaGSP13D_FD_44788 | JGI IMG/M metagenome (IMG submission 44788) | reverse complement strand
CCCCCCCCTCTGCATACTAGAATATATTTGACATTAGCACCTGCTTATTGTCGTTACTAGATATTACTAGAGTTCAGAGTTCGACCCTGGCAAGTTACAGTCAAAGGGTAGTTTCGAAGTCATATACTCCTGTTCCAAAAGCGTTTTTTTTTTTCATCAGGTAGTACCGTACGATTTTCAATCCAAGATAACACGTACTTACTTGACTGCTTTTCCTATACCGAGTAGAGTGTTATTGACAGGTATTGGTGTTCGGCCCCTACATGCTGTACACGAAGTCAGTCCAGTACAACAATACAGTAAGACCAGCGAAGTACGTGGCTTGGGCTGAGAGGCTTATTTGGAGAATGGGTTTGTTTACATGTGCATTCTCAACTAGTGATTTCTGGCCAGTAGCCAGGCACCTGGGTACCTAGCCGGGCTTGGTGAGGTGGATATCATACTGGACATATCATATCATTGACTGTCTTGGAATATTCGAGCACCCCTGGGCCTTTTCCTAGGGCATCCGAATTTTATGACCTTTGTCATGGATTCGTCGAAAGAAAGCCATTGTGGCGGGTGATAATAGCAGTATAGCACGTTGTCCGAAGTGGATATTATGAGTGGGATCTGTATGAAGGAAAGGACCAGCATCACATCTGATCGTCACATAGATCAATTCAACCAATCTTGAGGACCGGACGGGACACTCGAAACGAGATTCTCCCCGCTACTATGAATGAGTTCGAACTTTCCACAAAGCACTAAGATTGATCACACAGATTCTGTGTGGAAAACAGGTTACTATAATATAGTTCTCACATAGCTGATTGTATAGGTGCAACAAAGCCCAGCACTGTAGTTCCCACAGTTCTGCCTTGAAATACAAGCCATGTTGATCAGAGAGGATGACTGATGAAAACGTACTCAGATGCAGGTTTTTCTCTCGATAATTGTCCCCTTGCATGCAAGCTGAGGTGCCCAGAGAACCAACATCCCAGCCCAGCGGAAGCAACGCAAATCTGTCCTGACTGAGTGACACCTGTAGGTGGCTGGCCGATGCTGTTAAAATGCGTTCGCAGTTCGCAGTAAGTATCTGCAAGAGCGGCTGCATGCTGTAGATCAGATGTCGTCCCGGCAGACTGGGCCGGCGCGGGCAGTCAGCCGTCTGCTGCGGCCGAGTCGGCATGCAGCAAGGATCTTCCCAGCTTGAGGAGACCCAAAGCTCAGCCTTAACTGCACTACAGCATAGGATTTCTTACAGCTATGTGTTCTCCCAAGCAGCTCATTAGCTGGGTATGGCTGTCTTTACAGATTTCCAGCTTCTGTGTGATTCGAAGGCTACCTGCCACTCCTGGAGACCTCCGTAAGGGGCACTGCTGGATGGCATCAGGCTCCGTTCATGCTCTTGTGGAGATTGCCTGAAGTTTGGCGTACGGAGTGTGATGTTACGCTTCCTTCAGCATTGCAGTCGAGAAGCTCACTTGATAGACTTACTAGTGGATGATGATATGCACGGCTGGTCATCTGTCATGAGGATACCTACCTACCGACACATCGCCATTCTCCGTGATCCCAGATTTTTATCTAATCCTTTTACCTCGAGCTGCAGTTACTGAACTTGAGGATGTAGCATGAATCCAGCTGATCTGCAACTAATGTCCCAAGGGACGCGGGGAAGTGGATTGAGCTAACGCAAGTCTCCATTTTCTATAGATCCTTTGTCAGACAGCCAAAATACCAGTATTGACTGCAACTAGTGGCCTTTGCCTCTTTTTTTGTAGTCGAGCGGTATTTTTCGGTCAACATCTTTTCAGAGATACGGATCATCTGATTCATCTCAGAACACACATCTAGCAAGCCCGCAAGGATGAGTTAGATACTACGCTCGACCTGCTTCAATGCGTAATGATATCCTGCCACAAAGGACGACGGTATTAATGTGAGCCAGGAGGCCTCTTGCATCGGTAGCACTTACCAAGACGAGGAGACCATTGACACGATACCTCAACGCACAATGAGCCTGGTGTTCTACGTGCGATTGACAATATCTCTCAATTTGAGACCACGCAAGGCGCGAACAGCTGAGCCAGCTCAAGATGTCCGACCTGAGAAGCATAAATACCACCTCATCGCCCGTCCGGAGACCTGGCTTTCACGTACATCGTTGACCAGAAGGCTAAGAAGGGTGATTGCTACCTCAAGGTGTAGGGCACAAGTACTTCTGGAACAAGCAAAGTGGCCGGGGAAGCTGCTGTTCCGACACCTCGACCAGCTTCGATGGCAGCCAATGTGTCCCATCACCAGAGCCCGACCCATCTGATGGTTGCGATTGCAAGAAAGACGACCCGAAAAAGAAGAAGGACATGCCCTGTCCCTCTGAGAAGAGAGGTCCTTCGCCCAGCGGGGACCACCTGGGCCTTCGGTACGGCCATTGCTACCGCTTCACGAACAAGAAGAAGGGCCAGGCTCTGTCTAGGAGGCGCGGCGGAAACGACTTAGGTACCTCATAGGCGGCAACTTCGACGGCCTAGATCTACCACTTCAAGGTCTGCAAGAGCACCACCGACTGCAGCAAGGAAGGGGGCTAGCTACGTCACGTCCAAGGACAACTTCCGTTCGGCGCATTCAACAACCCGACTCCAGCCAGCAAGGCTCCAAACGGCCACATGGAATTCAGGACCAACCCGGCAGACGCAGCGACCTTCAAGGCCTGCCCGCTGTGCCTGGACGACGGCTGTGGCATCTCTGCCTGGCGAGCGGTGACAACGGATGGCCCGGTCTGGGAGAGATCTGCCCTGCGCAGACTCCCGGGATTGGCCAATACGTCAACCCCAATTCCTGCCTTCCGGTCACCGTCGAGGAGGTTCCTTGTCTGGAGGAGCAGTTCGTGGGAGTGGTAGGAGAAATAAGCGTGAAGAGCAACATCAGGAGTTGTTGGGATTGCGTTCCGCTGCAGGTGGGAGGAAGAAGACGGTGTTGTCGAAGGCGCCTGAGCGTTGGTTTGTTCCTTTTTTTGGTCCTCAGAGTCCGTCTTTCTTACTCTACTACGTTCCGGAAGCGAAACTCAAGTTGTCCTGTTTGTGACTGAGTAGATATTTTGGGGACCATGTACCCAAACTAAAATGCTTATCTATCCACCCTACCTTACCCTGTCCTGCCCTGCCCTGCCTACTTTAACTACTAAGTAAATTTCAGGCTTGCTGTCTGTCTGTCTGTTGGAGTCTGCAGGGTCGAAAACATGTGAGACCAACTGGAGACATCATTGCCTCCTTTTTGTGTGTCCAAGTTCAACAATGTTGTCTTATATATACATTTATTGGCATGTATACCCAGAATTTACCTATATATACAGCACAAATATGGAAAGAAAAAAAAGAAAAAAAAAGTACATGTTCCACTTACTGTAGTCTGTAGAGAACAAAACTTCTAACTTTCGAAACTCATCCAATAGCAATCGATTATGACAAAGTTGATCAACCAGGTCCTGATGCCAATAAGATCAACCTCAAAAAAAAATCAAGATCACCAGCGAGCATGATGCAAGATACAGGACACAGATAGCTAGGCAGCTAGGTCGGCTGCGCTACTAGGTAGTAGGGGCTGGGCCACTTTCTACTGGCGAGGTTACGGCCCAGACAAGGCATATATATATATATATATCTTGGCTTCGAGAAGAGAGAGAGAACAGTTTTAGGCGAGTATGTCCTCCATCATTAACCCATACTTTAAATGACTGGATGGATGGATAGTGCGTTTGGGATAAGTACCAGTACGGCAAGCGCTTTCTTTCTTCTGCCCGCCGAAAGAAAGTGGAGGGAGTGAGGGAGGGAGGGACCTACCCTACCTTTATTTAGGCCCTGGATGGAGACTTCTCCTGCCTCAGGGCGCTCAGCTCCAGTTGCCTGCCTTGCCCCATTATTATTATTATTATTGTTATTATTATTACATCAAGTGAAGTAAGTAAATGAAGTTGACCTGTCTCGCTCTTTCTTTCTCTCTCTCTTTTTCTTGCTGCACCAAATTTCCATTGCAATTGCAATTGCAATAGACTGTACGGTACTGTACGAATTGCTGAAGAATGTATCTGTACTCCTCCTACTTGGCTACCTAACCTTGTGGATAGATACATCTAGTAGAGTTCAGGCAGGGACAGTACTACCTGGACCGGCAGCAGTCCAGCCCTGTCACATGTCACATGCACTTTTTTAAGCATGTTTCGGCATGCATGGTATCTCTACTTCTCTGCTTTTCTATATGAGAATTTTTCCGTCCGTGTTTCACTGTCATGTGTCACCCCATCATTTTGACCCCTTTAACCCCTTCAGCTCCTACTATTCGACGCGCCATTAGACCCTTCGGCTCCTACTATTTGACATGCCATTAGACCTCTTTGGCTCCTGTCAATATGTGCAAGAGTTGCCTTCTCAGTTCTTCTTGCAAGTCTTTTAGAGAAATCACTGAATATTGTAAGGGTGCTTAATGCTTTTCTCACCAGAGAGTTGAGCTATGGGCGTGTAGGGCAGTGGAGGAAGCACAGGTAGAGGGAATTTATTCTGCTATCTGAATGAATTGTGTTGAACAGTGATGTGTAGGATGCTATTTTTTTCCCTCCTGGTCATGTTGGATGACCAGGTGCGCGTCTTCAGGGTACACTGCGGCTTGGCAGCGGAGGCAGGGGGAATAGATAATAGATAAGATATGGGCAATGATTAATTAGATATATAGATCTAGGTTTCCCATTAATCCTAGACTGCACTATTGCTCTGGATGTAGTCAACTTCATCAAGCTATGCAATTTGGTTTCTTTTAAAGCTGCAAGATCTGCTGCAACCACTATAAGAAAAGATCTGATGATATTGATCATGAGGTTGACCATAGGGTTGATCATGAATGATTAATAAGATATTAAAGGACTGGATGCAAAGGGCAGGTGAGGAGGAAATTAAGACTAGGAATTGGGCAATAAAAGGGACGGCCACCACTTGCCTGTCATAAGCAGGAGCCTCTAACTGTTAATGATTATTTAGAGGAAGGGAGATCTATGGAGTATAAAGCTATATGGATTCAACATTAAAAGGATAGGCAGGACCGAGCTAGAAGGAAGGGAATAAAATAGTTATAAAAGTAGTCATAATTGCCCTCTTTGAGCTGCTGAGTGAAGCAAGGGATTTCATTAGGACTCTAGGACTGCCATTAGACATGTCATTCAACTAGAATCTAGATGAGTCAGGCCTATTTAAATGGCAGATAAAGTCTGCGCGAGCGCCGAAGGCGCGAAGCCCCCACTTTGGGGACCATGATGATGGTGGTGGTGGTGGTGGTGGTGGTGAGGGTGCAAGTCCAAGCTGTCCCAGCAGCTTGAGATTAATATAGATTAATCCAATAGATCCATGGACTGTGATCGTTATGACCCTTTGAGCCTCCGAGCGAAGTGAGGGGTCAACGGCTCGTATACTATACTAAAAAAGGAGTCTGGGCATCGTCAGTGGCGACATGCATGCTACTTTAAATAGAAAATAGAAAGATGGGGCTACATAGACAATCACTAAAAGAACTGGACCGTACTCAAGTTACGATAGTCTTCTTGCAAAGCTGTAACATTGCATCTATCAAGTGATAGTCTGCCGCTCTTTTGGTGAGGATTTCCAGATAGCTGAATCTACTGTCTAATGAGAAGATCTCACTTGTAGTGCTATCAGGTTAAATTATCGAATAGATGCGATGCACACAGTAATTAGATAGTAGTGGCTTTTTAATTCATCGCGATTCAACGAGCCTAGTCGAATAGCACCACAGCCGTAGTCTTCACAAGCTCTGGTCCCAAGACCGCTGCGAGTTCGCCAACGATTCCCTTGACGGACTGTGGGTTGTGAAGGTCGGCCTTTTCCCACCCGACAAGGTCCTAAAGTGGAGATTGTCAGTCGCGTGAGGAGAGGTAGAATTCACCAGAGATCGAGTACACTGGAAGATATGAAGAGGGTTCGAGGATATTACTTACCGTCATATGTATGAGAGTACCTTGAACCAGAAGCATCCAGTGGTCCAAGTCTAGCTTTTGCACCTCCTCCAGTGTCATGACGCCGGGCATGCGGATATCGAAGAGGGACATCTCCTCGTCGTTCATGTCCGTCATTTCCGTGTCTTGTTCTTGCTGTTCCGCTGCGCCGGCATCCTTTTGCTCCTGCTGCTTCCGATCGCGAGAGAGTGACACGTAAGGGCGCTCGTCGAGCTTCTTCAGGAATTCACCTTCGAGTGGATCCCAGGTCATGCTCTCCGGGTCTGCCCAGTCAGCATACAATCTGTCAATATGAGTCTCGGGAGCACTCCGTCTTACCCAAAACATACTGGGGTCTGTATGCGGCCTTGTATCGCATCTTCGGGCAGGAGTGGATGTAGAAACCTATGCCGTTTTTGTTAGCCGGGTTTCCATGATACCACAGATCAGTGGCTCTCGTCAACGCACCCATGTAGTAGTACTGGTAGGCCTCTTCGAGCGCGAAAGCTATCTCTCGCAACGCGCTGAGCTTGCCAAACTCAAAGGCGCTGTAATCGGGGTCATAGCTAAGATGGGTAAGCCATAAAACTCGTGCAGTGGGGGATGAATTGCATTCTTACTAGACGTAGACAGAGCTTACGCCGTGCGGCAGGAGATCCAGGACAGCGACTGCTATGAGCTTCCCGTCCAGACGATAGCATTGGTGCCAAGATCCCAGTCGTTTTTCCTTGTCGCCTTCCTTGACCGTGTATCGCTTCAATCCAGAACAGAGGAAGCGCTTGAAATCGTTGTTCTTCCATTTCTCTGCCGGCTCTTTGTGGACGGTGGTCTGATACTTGAGAAAGAGTTCATATCTGTAGAACCTGGTGAGCTAGAGTTGCGCCGTAGAATCTCGGCAAACTGACGTACTTGGCCTGTGAGATGGAATCCGTGTCCGTGATCACTTCGAACTTGTGCGCAGGTTCAAGTAGACGTTTTGTCTCCGGATCAATTGGCCTCTTGACATTCTTGTATTCGGCCTCGTGAACAGCCGTGAGCAGGTCGAAGTGCTGTTTCCGGTGCCTCTTCTCCCTGTTGCATGGGCAGTGAGCTGCCAGGTCTCCAACATAGAATACGTAGACGAAGACTTACTCTCTGGTCTTCGGGCACAGCCTTGCAGCTTTGCGCATATATTCCGGTCCGAGAACAAACTTATTCCAGCGATTGATCGCCCTTCTCTGGTCCTTTCTGGGCTTGAATTCAGTGGGATCCAGCCTGGGAAGCCGGCCGTCAGTTAAGACCTATGCGAAATCTGTGCAGGACGGGCAGAGACCCTACCTCAGCGCATAATGCGGGCAGCATGACCTTTGCAGGTTCTGCTTGTAGTATATAGTACCCGATCTGCATTTATTGGTTGTATGAGCATCACAGAGACGCCCTGTCGGTTGCCGTGGAATATGGACATACCTTCTCCAACCATGGTTGATTAGGTCTTCATAATGCTCTGGCCGGACCGAGACGGAGCTGGTGTAGTAAGAGGCACCTGCCGTGTACGGTCAGAGGCGGGCACAGGATGATGACAAGAATACCAAGCAACAAGAAATGACACAGACAAGCACTGGAAGACCCTCATAGTGTTCAACCTTGACTCAAAGGTTCCACGTAGAGGTCGTGTGCTCCCGGGGGCAGATGGTGATGACATAAGAAGGGGAGGGGGCACTGACTTCCTTTTTCGGATTTACAGTAGCCGCATGTGTTCCGCTGGTAGCCTGAGGATCGGAGTCAGCCATGCATTGTGATTGACGATGGTGTTTACCAATGGATTTCCAGGCGGTGTGAGAAAAAGGAAAACGAAAGGAAAAAAAAAAGGCGAAACAACACACAGGCGGAACGGAAGACAACGGGACAGAGCCACCAGGAGGGGTCAGGAAAGGAGGGGCAGCCTCAATGCTGTCCTCCCCTCTCGTGCCTCGCAGGCGCTGTGGGAAACGCCTAGTGGGCGCCCCGACTAAGGAGATGACCAGTAGAGCCGGCACGAGGTGGAGGAGGCCATTCCGACTGGCTGCTCAGGGCCAAGTTTTCTCTTACCCAGAGGTCGGAAGAGAGACAGCTTCCTCGCGGTTTCGATGTCGACGATGGCAGTCTGCATGGCTGCGCTGAGAGCAGGGGGTCAGACAAAGTCAACAGAGGGCAGCGGCAGGAACACAGCAGGCTGCGCGTAGGATGCCGGACGATCAAGGAGGTCAAGAGGCTGCAGTCACGGAGGACTGAAGGATCATGACGACGTGGTCTCAGGAAGCTCGCGATCACGGGAGCAGCCGAGGGCCTGCTGGAGGGGTCCTGGGATGCAGAAGAGAGAGCAAAAGACAGCAGCCAGGGAGGAAAAGAGTGATGCTTCTAGAAGAGAGAGCAGAGACAGGTGGCAGCGTGCAGGGTTATGGCCAGGTCAACAGGACGCCGTCCGGCCCAAGGCCAGATCTCGCTCTCGCTCTCGCGGTGCCTGTGCTGCGCGGCCACCACTGCGGGGTGAGATCCAGTCCTGTGGACGGTGTCTGCATCCTCTCCCACACAGACAGATCCGGTCGCTGAACTTCAGACCTCTTTGCCAACGACCGTGGTGTAGCAGCCCCGTCGTGCATCGACGGCAAGCAAGCGATGCATGTCTCTTCGGACGCGCAGTCTACAGAATATAGGTAAAATCAAAAGAAAGTGTAAAAATGTAAAAAGTCTCCGAGTCTCCTCTACCACACGTCCGCAACCGCCGCACATACCATAAGAATTCTATGCACTGATCATCGCCGATCAACGAACTGCGATCCTTGCACTCCCCACGTTTCTGGCTCTGCTGCAGTGGACCGATCCTTACGTCACGGTCTGTACGGAGGAGATGGTTGGAGACTGCTCTTGGGACGGTTTGCAGGCAGATCCGTAGTCGACTGCATCTTTAAAAGAGTCGCTGCTGCGTTGTCGCCTCTCAGCCCAATCGCTGCACAACGCAGGACGGACCGCGAGAGACACACTCTCGAGGGAACGCTGCAAACGCAGTCTACGCCGCTCCCAATCTCCACGGCTCCATCGAGTCCGTGAGTGGCATGCCCACTCCATCCGTTCGTGATCAGGCCCTTGTCTGGGTTTGCGCTTCGGGAGTCAAAGACGGATATCCCACAGGTCTTCCGCTACAGGACTAGCAACCAGTCGTTTCATGATGTGCTGATAATAATAATAATAATGGCCCCGTCAATCTCTTGATTGCCGCAAGTGGCATTGCCATGCTCTGAAGAAGGAAACATAGGAGGTCTTTGTTGACATGCAAACCTACGCTCGTTCCAGAGCAGGACCCCGCAGTACAGTGATATTCGTATCTGTGTCGGTCGCAGCTAGGACTCAAGATCGATCCTGACTGGAAGTCTGGGTACCTAATGCATGGATATACTACTGTCCTGCACATGTCCCGACGGAGATGCCTTCGTATGCCTAGTCATCCAGAGGCATCCCATTTCCGGCGAGGCCAGCGCACGGAGGGCCCCGTGCGAGCTATCTCCGACCAGATGATGGAGAGCCGGAAGGACTCGCGACCTGTGCCACGGCCACAGCTGGTTCCGTTGTACCGCATCCGTTTTTTTGTGGGCCGCCAGCGCGTTCTGGTAATCTGGTCGTCTGCTCCTCTCCGATCTCACGCGAGCGGCCGGTCGACAGCGCCCTCCCAGGATCCCGCTGCCCTCGCGACCAGGCTCGGTGAAGAAAAAAGAAACGAAGCAGCGCTTGACTCGGCTTGAGGTGGTTAGGGAGCACGGCAGCAGAGGGACTGAAAGACCGCCACCGACGGGCTCCGGGCCTGTGGGAGCCCCCCTCACTGCTCCGGCTGGAGAGACACGGCGGTTTCTGGGCAGACCGGAGGCGAGAGACGAAAAAAAAGACTAAAGAGAAAGCTGTCAGCGACTCCACTGGCAGCGCCGTGGTTAAGCCTTTGAGGCCTGGGAGATTTTGACGAGCAACCACAGGCCGGAGAGTGGCGTACCGTCTCGATACGCACGAATACCGCGGGCAGCCCGCGCCAGCGCCCGGCCTGGCGCGCCCGGATACCGTACGATACAGGCTCGCACAGCGCAGGGTCGCAAGAGTCGGCCAGAAACTTCTTGCCGGACCGCGCCGTCATATACCAAGCTGCTCTGATCCTCCCCCCAGCCCTCTCCTCCCCTTCCTCTCCGGCCCTCCTCTTGATATTCCCCCTCTAAGATGTTCCCCGTCACCCTTTCAACCTCGACCGCGACCCCGTTCGCTGCGGGACTGAACGGGAAGACCTAAGGCCTTGTCGCCAGTCCGCAGCATCCTCTCCCCCCTCGACCGCCTCGCCCTGCCTGCTATTATCCCCAAAATTACTGGCCTGAACCAGTGTTACCAACCCGCCTCGACCTCCGCCCGAGCACGGTCGCCTGGCGAAAGCTCCTTGCTCCCTTCCCTCCACGCTGCCCTGCTCCCTCCAGACCGCTAGGCGGCTGGTCGACGCGTGCCCTCCCTTTTTCTCACGGGCCCTTTTCTCTCTCGCTCTCTCTCTCGCGCGCGCATTTTTTTCTGTGTCTGTTGGTCGTTGCGGGGCGGTGTTCAATTCATACATCTCCATTGAAATACCCCTGGGTCCTGGAAGGTGCACGTCCTGGATCACCACTCGATTGATTGAAGATGGCTCAGAATCGCTCTATGGAGTCCCGCACAGGGAGGACAAATCAACGTGAGTTTAACTGACCCCAGGCACGTGTCAACCTCGCTCTTTCACCTCCGCACTCGCGGACGTGGGTGCGCGGGAAACTGCACACCGCTCCTCGATTCTACCTCCAACCGGTCCTTTTCTTAACCCTCATCATTCTCCCTTGTCCAAAACACATCTTTGTGGCGCATTCTGACAGCTCGACAATATCCGTCGAACAGGTTATGGCGCCAAAGGCGAAAGACTCGTGGCCGGTGTCGTTCCCCTCTCCGCGGATAAAACCAAAGTCCTGATGATCGAGTCTGCTGGGCCCGGAGGCTGGGTGCTCCCGAAAGGTGGTTGGGAGACCGATGAAGAAACTGCGCAGCAGGCTGCATGCCGGGAGGCATGGGAAGAAGCCGGTGTAATCTGCACTGTTCAAAGGGATCTGGGCCTGATACCAGACATGCGCCCCTCAGCGCTCGTGACCGCGCATGCGCCCAAGGCTTCATATCAGTTCTTCGAGGTCACGGTGGAGCGCGAGGAAGCTCAGTGGCCAGAGATGCACAAGCGAAAACGGCAATGGTTCCCTTATGCCCAGGCCGCATCTGCACTTATCAGCCGCCCTGAACTTCTGGAGGCGTTGAATCGCAGCTCTCTCAAGCGATAGCGATGCTGTAGCCCGGCATCTTGGGTCTTGATATTCTCCGCCTCCTTCCCATCACGGATCCTTTTGTTACGACTCGATATGACATGACCAAAAAAAGTCTTTCTGTTCTCCTCTGGATTCGGTGGTAGCGCAGTCTCATAACGTCTTGAACGTTACGTCCTCGTCGTTAAACTTAGTTGCTCAGTTCAATCGATGACGACCAGTTGACGGCTCCGCAGATGAATCCCGGACTTCTTCGCGTCCGCAATAGACCCTTCAACTTTGTCGAGATAGAAAAGTTAGAGATGCCGGGCGTGACTGAACTGCAATACATGGGAGTGTTGGAGAAGTGTCGGAGCCATATCGGATACTCTTAATCCAGGAGAGTCTGCTTTTACTAACGCATTTTCGGTTTGGTGAAGGAAATCTGCTTTATATCTATCGAACATTTATCGAGTCCCAAGGGCGATCTAATCGTCAAAACTAGGAGGCATTTTCCTTTTTTGCTATAAAAAAAGTACACGTTACCCCGTCATGGAAAATTCTCCACTTGGTCTTGCAACCTTACTAGGTGATGGGAATACCTTGACTGAGCATTTTAACCGTGGAAAACAGAAACGGTTGCTCTGGTATCCTGTCTCATGGTATCCTGTTTGACTGCATGCAGCTCTTAAAGATTTTGAATACGAAAAGTGTAGTCGTGCTCTCGAATTGTCTGATGCAGAGCAACCTTAACGTTGAACTCGCACGCCCCTTTTTGTCGAAGGTCAAATAGGGTTGTAGGCAGAGTAGATCTAGCCAACAGAGGCCACAGAGGAGTTTTTGCGTCCGTTGCATGGCAGTATGTACACGTTGCTGAATGAAATTCAGCAGTTTTGCCTGTGTGGTTGGAGGACTCTGAGGTTCCTGCGAGGTGAAGTGACCACAATGCACGTCTACAGGGGAGAGTGAAAAAGACTGCCATATAAACTCGTTGCGAGGACATGCCCGGCCTCGAGAAACCCGCTGCGTCCTCTGCGCGCCCCCGTGAGCTCCAAAATCACGGGCGCGGTGATATATGACCCGATTAGGTTAAGCGCCTCACCGTCCGGCTGGAGGCGCGGAAAGCAACTCGAACGGAACGCAAAGCTCTACAGGACAAAACCGCCAGCTCGCCCTTTGAGCAGCTCTCGAACTACCGCCACTGCTCAAAGTGAGCGCAGACATATATCTCCTTTCCTTATTTCTCTCCCGTTAATGAGCGGGAGATAATTAGTTTCTACGGTCGTTGAATTCAACGGAGGTGGCTAGGGTAGCGACTGCGCTGCCGCATCTACTACTACCTGCACATCATGGATTATGACATGGACATCGAGCCCACGGGGCCCCAGGTCACCGTGCGAGAGGTACGCATCGTCTTGTCTTTTCACTTTTCTCTTTGGAAGAGTTCTTCTATTCACATATGTTTCTGCAGGTGGAGCCCTACCGCGTCGACTTCAAACTCAGCAACGTCGACCTCGCCCTGGCCAACTCCCTCCGCCGCGCCATCCTGGCCGAGGTGCCCACGATGGCCATCGACCTCGTCGAGATCGAGAAGAACACCTCCGTCCTGCCGGACGAGTTCCTCGCGCACCGCCTGGGCCTGATCCCGCTCAACTCGAAGAACTGCGACCAGGACGTCGAGTACACGCGCGACTGCGAGTGCGAGACGCACTGCCCCCGCTGCAGCGTCACGCTGACGCTGCACGCGCGCTGCACCAACCAGGAGGTCATGCGCGTGTACGCGCGGGACCTGGTCGTGACCGGGGAGAGGGCCAACGAGTGGGTGGGCAACCCGGTCATCACGGACCCGGAGGGCAAGGGGCCCATCATCTGCAAGTTGCGACGGGGCCAGGAGCTCAAGCTCACGTGTATCGCGAAGAAGGGGATCGCGAAGGAGCATGCCAAGTGGGCGCCCACGGCGGCCGTGGGGTTCGAGTACGATCCGCACAATAACCTGCGGCATGTGGATTACTGGTACGAGGAGGATCCGGTGAAGGAGTGGTATGTAGCCAGTTTCTCCCCTCCCTGATACATGATGTATATAAGATGTTAATGTTGAAAACCAGGCCCGTCTCCCACAACGCAGCCTGGGAAACCCCCAACCCGCCCGACCAGCCCTTCGACTACGACGCCCAGCCCTCCAACTTCTACATCGACGTCGAGTCCGTCGGCAACCTCGAGCCCGACCAGATCATCCAGCAGGGCATTACCGTCCTGCAGCGCAAGCTCGCGGCCGTCATCTCCGCGCTGACGGGCGGCGAGGACCGCAACGGCATGGGCGGCGCCGGCGGCGAGGACGAGGACATGATGGGCGGCGTGCGCAGCCCGGACGGCTACGAGCCGCCCGAGGGCATCGATGGCGGATTCACAGCGTACGCGAACGGCGGGCAGAGTGCCTGGGGAGGGGCCGGCGGGACGACGCCGTACGGTGCGACGCCGTATGGGCAGAGCGGGTATGGATTCTAAAACGAAATACATAATTGCAGGGTGGAGAGTACATGGGAGACCGGCCGGAGGGCAGGCAGTATTTTGTCTTGTCTTTTTTGACCTCTATTCGAAGCATCTGGGACGGAGTTTTATGGGCGGCGACGGCGTTGGGTATTCTCGTTTGCTTTTGCTGATTCCGATCGATTGAATTAACGAATATCCGGAAATCGGGGAAAGACCAACCAATACTTCGTGTTTCGCCCCTGAGCTATTCATTTAGAGCGTGTTACTAACTAACCCTAAATATCCTTTCTCAAATGTATATGTATATGTACTGTATGTATGTATCCATGGATGTATGTACTTATGTGTCACACATAGAGGGCAGAACAAGAGCAGGACGGAGGCAGAATCGATAATACCATAATCCATTCATCAGCAACAGTAGTAGCAACTTAATGTCAATAGCTATATACATAGGTACAGTACAAATACAACATCAATAATAATAGAAATCCTCCCTTTGATTATCATCATCATCCCATCATCCCACTGGACACGCACACACATACACCCACACAGAAACCAGAGACTGAAGACAAGGCGACAAACAAACAAAAAGAGAAAGAAGAAAGTAAGGACTGATAGGCTATATAGATAGATATACCTAACATGGGGTGAACTATTGTATGTATGTATGTATGTACAGTATGTAGACCTACGCTAACTCAACTACTACTACTACTACTACTACTACTACTACTATGCCCTTGATAAATTGAGTTTGACTTGAATTCACCTGATCGTTCCCACATCGGATTCTCAAGTGCAAGTCTGTCCCCCACATAAAGAAACATGAGTATAAGAAAGACAAGCAAAGCAAAGCAAAGCAAATAGGCAAGACCCTTTTTAAAAAAAAAAAAAAAATGGCGAGCCCGGTTCCGGTTCCGGTTCTGTTCTGGTTCTGTCAACACTGTTCGGTACGCTGTGTGCTTGGATCAAGATTAGGCTGAATCATGGGGATACCTAGGTCATATAGCATATAGCGTCTAGGTATATTGTATGTACTGTACAGTGCTTGTATATATGTGTACATGTACAGTACTACTTACCCCAGCTCAGCGGTCTCTTTTTCTCTCTCTCTCTTTCTTTCTTACTTGGTTACATAGTCCTGGATTATTGCCCTGTAGGTTACTGTACATGTACATAAATGTACATACATGTAGGATGTACCATGTTACCATGTTACGTACAAGATTAGCAGGTAGCCTTTGATCCTGTACTGTAATGTACAGGTACAGTATCCCTATCTACCTACCTAATCTGCCTACTAGGTAGGTACCTGTCTATCTATCTATCTATCCATCTATCTATCTGGCCTTACTCAAGTGGAAACCTTAAAGAGTACCTTAAGTACGGAGTGCTAGTAGAGCATAGTGTAGTAGTGGTATAGTAGTAGATAAATAGATTAGATAGATTTAAGCAGATTAGATAACCAACCGACTGCAGTACCTGAGACTGAGACCGGAGGAAGGACGGCGGGCGAGCGAGCGAGCCCTGTCCTGTAAGTATCCATTGCAGGTCCAATCGACCTATATAATCTAATCTAATCTATATGGGTTAGCAGGTAAGTATAATATAATATGACTAGGTCGTGCATATCAGGGACTGCCTCTGCCTTTTTTTCCTGCCTGCCGGCTGCCATAATTCTTTATTTTTTCTCTGTCTCGACCATAGATAAACAGACATGGTAGCAGAAGTTAGGCAAGCAAGTCTAACTCGACGGCTTGGTTGGCTTGGGGGTTCTACGGTATATGTTCACTTTCCTTTCCTTTCTTTATTTTTAGTCAATTAATTTATTTGAATCAACCAAGACTTGAATAATACCTAGGTATCTTAGCTACATAATAACCTAGACAGATAAGATAGACAACCTACCTAACACACAAAACAAAACACAAGACTTCTCATTCACAACATAACACAACTGCAAAAGAACTGAACAGACTCGAAAAAAAACTAGCTACCTACCTACCTACATACATACCTAACTTAAACTAACTGACGAAAAAAAAAGACAAACCTACACTGAGGTATGGTACGACTGACTAACTGAAAGAAACAAATAAAAGAAAAAAAAACGCCGACATAGCAACCCGACCACCGATCACGCCATGCCACGCCACGCCCTTGTCACATCAATTTATCCATTGGTCTTTCCTTGCCTGCGGAAAAGAAAAAGACAGCCTTTGAAGACAAAGATAAGATAAGACAAGACACGACACGACACGACGCCAGTGACCGGACCGGACCAGGCCTGAAAAAGAACAAGAAAAAAAAAAGAAAGTCAATGAATGGAACATGCAACATGCCGCTGAACGCCACTAGAACTCCTTTCCTTTCCCAGTAATCCAACAGAAGCGGAAGCGGAAACGGAAACGGAAATGGAAGACAGGAGAGGTAGATTGATTGGGCCATGTGGCAAGTAGTAGTAGTGGTGGTGGTGGTGGTGGTGGTGGTATGCATTTCGCATTTCG
>JGI26051J44788_1000689_pt1 | contig 16327 bp, 9 predicted proteins | sample HigsolmetaGSP13D_FD_44788 | JGI IMG/M metagenome (IMG submission 44788) | reverse complement strand
CCGCCTCCGCGCGGTAGCACCGGCTCGCGCCGACGAGCTTGATCGGCAGTTCCGCCGCGTCGATGTCCCGCCCCGCGTACATGGCCGCGAGCGGGATCTCCGCCGTGCCGGTCAGCGACCGTGGCGGCTTGGCGGACGCCTTGTCCTTCTCGCTCTGCTCGATGGCCCAGATCTGCTGCTCGTTGTTCTGGTCGCGCGGCTGGAACCCGCAGGCCTCGGCGATGTACGAGTACACGATCGAGGGCGGCGACACGACCCTCCACCCGCGGCGCAGCGCGACGCTCAGCGCGTACTGGACGAGCGCGTGCTCGAGCAGCGCGCCCTCGTTGGTGAGGTAGTACCAGCCCCAGCCGGTCGAGGTCGCGGAGCTGGTGAAGTCGATGAGGCCGAGGGCGGAGCCGATGGCGACGTGGGAGCGGGACGGATCCAGAGGCTTCTTGCTCCTGGTCCACGCGGGAGGGTTCTCCGGGTCGAAGTTGATGTATCGGACAAGCTTGGGTCCGTCCCCGACGGGGGTCTCGGCGGAGGAGAGATTGGGCAGGGCCAGCGCGAGACGGTGGATCTCCTCCATGCAGGTTTCCTGTAGCATCGTCATGGCCCGGGACTCATCCTTGAGCAGCTGCGCCTCCTCACGGAGACGGGCGAGCTGCCGACTGGCCTCGGTATTGTCCCCATCCTGGGCAGCAGCGGAGCGCGCAAGCTGTGCGATCGACTTCTCCAGCTGCTTGATCCGCGCCCGCGGCTCCTGGAGCTCATGGTCGAGCCGCTTCGTCTCCTCGCATAGCTCCCGGATCCTGAACGGGCTCTTCGCGTGCGATGGGTAGTTCCGGTCGATGCAGTTCTTCGAGTACAGCTCCGCGTTCTGCCGGATGTGCTTGACGTCTGGCGTCTGCTTCGGCGCTGTCGGGGGTCGGACGACGTCGCCCGCGCGGCGGGGAGACGATGTCGCAAAATTGCGCTGCTGCTGCTGCTGCTGCAGGGCCCGCCGGTTCAGCAGGAGTCCATGGCGGACTCTGCAGTTGAGGCAGACGTACGGCGCCCTGGGAGCAGCCATGGCGGAAATGTGTTGGGGCTTCGAAGTCGTGTTCGAGGTTGAGCTTTCAAAGAGAATTCTCAACAGTCATGAGATGCGGCGGTTAGTTCTGGCTCCCGAGTGGATCTCGGCGTTTCCGCTTTGGGTTGCCCGCGTCGGCCCCGGACTACTAAGAGCTTACGAACATGGTGCATGCTATATGAGTTCCTGGAATACTTGATGGTGACGTCTCTAGTATACTACTGTGCTAAGCCGAATCCATGTGGAGCAATTGCTTTCCATTTTTTTCTGTTTCTTTAGGAAAACTGCAATGGTTTGCGACGAACTAATCAGTTACCCCGTGTATACTACCTCAAACAGGGAAATAGCAAAAAGAACATGTAGATGGTAAAAGGTGGTAAAGATGGTAATTACAACTTTTGAGCCTGGGATAAACAATTTCACACCTGGAGCCCTTTGTAGCAAGAACAGCAAAACGATAAAGCCTCAGAAGTCGTGTCTCGTCAAGTTCATGTCCCTTTTGCCGCTTCTCTTACCGCCAAGAGCGCGCCATAGTCACGTAAATCACTCACATTTCCATATATAGCTTCTCTTTCAATGCTTGACCCCCGGCTTAAAGGCCCAATTTATGCTTCTTGATCCGCGCTGCAACGCCCAGGATCACCAGGATCGAGGCCACCAGCACGGCCCACAGCTTAATGTGCAAAACAACAACGTTGTAGGTTGTCTGCGTCGCCGCGCAGATCGTCGCAAGCTCCAGCACCAGCAGGGCATAGCCACTCATGCGGTGGTACTTGTAGATCTTCTTCCCCCTCTCGACACTGCCGAGGATCTGGGCGGGGAAGAAGTACTGCACGACGCCCACGAGCACCTGCAGCGCGATGCAGATGTAGGTGATCAAACCCATCACGCCATGGGGCGAGGTGAAGCGCTTGTGATGGCCCTTGTTGATCTCGATGACGATGAGCGCGGCAATGAAAGCCAGGTTACTCAGCACATTGAGGCCGAAATGGACGCGTGTCCCGAGCGTTTTCTGCTGGGGGGTGTGCGTTGGCTGCAGGGTCAGGATGGCCTGCACCTGGAGGAGCACGGCAGAGGAGTTCAGGAGCTAGGGAATGCCGGTCAACGTTAGAAGACGGGTTTCGACATGCGGGTTACGAGGCGTAGGGGAGGCTTACTGGATGTGCCGAGAAGAAGATCAGATTGTTCGAAAAGATGGCTGACCAGACGAGGGCGGCAAGCTATTATACGCGTCTTGTCAGCAAAAGACTCGACTCATGATAGCAAAGAGATGATTTCGACGCGTCAGTCACTCACAATCCATATCCCGGCCTGCGCAACTATGGCCGAGCCTGCATATATAGTAACATCTAAGTCAGTAACCGGCCCCTGCGATAGATGTTACACGGATGGGAGAGGACAACCTGTAACAAGATTATGATGGATGCCAGCCCCCTCTGCCTGGGTCGCACCTCCTGGCTTCCCCAGCAGAGGCTGGTCTTCCCTTGCCTCGACAGCATGAGGATGTTCCTCGGGGATCCCGGTAGCGGAAGCCATGATGTCACTGTTATCGGGGACGCTCAGAGCTCAACCAGACCTCAACGTGAAATAGATACAACACGGATATGGCAAGCCAAGGACCAGAGGATGTCGACAATGGACATTCTCGACGAGAAATAAAGGGATGAGAGCTGGTCTCTGCGGGAGCGTCACTGACGGCATCGAGACATGCTCATTGCGAATCAACCCCGTCGTCCAATAGGCTGCGGCGGATTAACGGCAGGCTCAGCAGGGACACCATTGGCCGTTCCATGCGGGGTCACGGGGACGAGGTCGCTGAGTGTTTTTCCACGGAGTTCGTCGATGACGCGAGCTCAGTCTCTCTGCCTCGATACCCTTCATCTTCGGAGAAGAATTGTATGAGATGAGAGCAGACATCAATGGTATATCTCTTCATATTTTTGCTACATCCAGGAGGCTTGCATGACGCGGCAAAGTAGTAGTAGTATGCATGGATGAACGATGTTGTTGAATCCACAGGCAAGGATACCTTTGATATTGTTTGGGTACTGGACATAGATGGATGCCTTAGGCTTCTAGGAAGCATTCGATGCCTTTGGGTTCATGACTTACAGGTACAGTATTACTTCCTCTGATTCAGCGGTATTGATTCAATAGTCCACGGGAAGAGAACCATTAAATCCGAATGATTTAGTCAGATTGATTGATTCGCTATGTAGGAGTCTAGCATACAGACTAAATGGAGAAACAATGGATCGCAAGACAAAGAGTGCCAAGGACCGCCATCCTACATCCTAACAAGGTCGAGGGCACCAAACCTCTCAATAGTACCTGCAATGAGATAAGAGGTACTACCATAGAAGGTAAGTATCTTTCCAATTCACTCCACACTATTAGATTCGACAGAAAGATCTAACGATGGATCTCTATCGTGATTGACTGCGGACCTGAGATCGTCCCCATACGCGTAACCAGAGCACGAATCATGTTACTCGAACTCCCAGGGTCTCGATCGAACTTGCGTTACACCCACAGTAGATATTGCATTACATCGCCACAAAGAATGACGCATCTACTTGGGATCCAGGTCCTTTTCACAGCTCCAATATTCATAAACACCGCAGTCTCCTTTGTCTACTGCTCGAGTTGCGTTTACGTATGTAGCGTACGCAGCTGTACCACGTTGGATACATGCAAACTTCAAATTCCAAGAAAATCGAGAATAGCCCTCTCCTGTCGACTGCCTATGATCAAATTATATAAACCTCTGAACGGCTCTGATAGTTGATCCAGCAAGAGCCAACCCTCGAAGCTTCGTTCAATTGTGATAAAGCCTCTAAGTTCAAAAGCTCTTGTTTCTCTGGCAAAGTTTGCACGCTTCAGACCAAAGTATATATCATCTTAAAAGTCCATTACCTATTGTAGGTACTTTCAAAATACTGACAGGCATCATGAAATCATTTCTGCTTTCAGCATTTATCGCATCTCTGGGACTTCAAGTCAAAGTCATGGCCGCAGCCTTGGTATGTCTGTATATTGGCCCTACTTATTCAGGAACGCCAGTATTTACTTCTCAGATTTGCCAGTACTAACATCATCTGTCTCAGCCGGACGGGTCTCTTACTCAGCTGAACCCTACTACTCATCCAGAGCCGACCATTCATCCAGGAGACCCTACCCATCCTGGTGACCCCTACATTCAGCCGGGGGGCCCTAAGATTCCTCCAGTGGATCCTAGCATTTACCCAGGATACACTACTCATCCGGGGGCTCCTACGCATCCCGCCTACCCTTCCATTCACCCAGGGAATCCTACTTTTCATCCGGGGTACCCTACCGTCCACCCGGCTGGCCCTTCACCTCATCCCGGAGACCCTAACATTCATCCAGACGACCCGACCACTCACCCGCCGACCACCCACACGGGAAACTCGTCTACTGAATGCGATGGGGGAAACCTTGATCTCGATGACGTGAAGCTCGACATGAGGGGCTGGTTCAATCTCGGAGATGACGGGGTCCTGCGCAGTATGGACGCCAACGGGAAGGTCATCGACTACAAACAGTTCAGCCCCGAGGACATCGCCAAGTATATCTCAACCTACCCACCGCATCTGAAGAAGCGTACGGAAGAGCGCCTCCGCGGTGTCGACGGGCGCCATGTCACTAATCCAGACGACCTGTGGCGTACTCCTGCGGGATTCGAGAAGAGGGACGGAACAGATGGCACTACTGATGGGCATGGTAAAGATGACAATGATAAAGATGACCATGACACGGATGGCCATGGTGAAGATGGACATGATAAAGGCGACAAGGATGGCCATGACGGACACGGCAAAGACGGTCAATGCATCTCCAAGCGCGGCGAAGGTCCCGTCGAAAAGCCAGCAGCGTGTGCGGTTCACGTCTGCGTCCAGCATTATACCTGTCATGACATAAACTGCGCATACTGTGACAAGCCACATGGTAATCCGGGTCACTGTAAACCTAGGAGGCCTTGAGACAACCGATGCAGCCGTGACGGGCTACTACTACAGCTATGGCCTGAGATGTTAAAAAATGCAGGAAAGAGGGAATAATAGCACATGATGTATGCCAAGTTAGTCTCGCTTTTTCTTCCCTGGTTTATGGGGGACGTAATGGAATCGAAGAGGAAGTCCAATAGGTAGTCCTCAATTGACTGGCAGGTTCGTCTAGTTTCTCAAATAATTCTATGTTGTCAGTTCATGCACCATCCATTCATTTGCTTCCAATCCCACTGAGCATTTGCACACACAAAGAACCATCGCTGTAGAAGCTTAAAATACCTGTCTGTACCAAGTAGGTATATTCTATTGGGCAGATATCGGTGAAGCCGGACGCGGTAAAGCATGTGCATTGCATATATCTACCTCTTAGTAGTTTCCCTTTGTCCCACCATAGGTATATATCTTAAATTTCTCCGATTTTGTTTGCTTTGCTAGTCCTGTGGTTAGTAAATCGCGTGATGTGATAGCTAACCTATTTTGAAATCCTGAATAGAAGAAACATCTCATGCCGAAGTCCAACTAGGAACCCCACGCAACCGTTTCAGCTGCTGCGCCTTGTACCTGCGAGAGGTCCGATTCCTCGTCTGATCCCAGGAGGGCCAATATATGGCTGGATGCACGGGAAGCCGGTCTTCCTTGGGCCTCTTCCGTCGGCCTGATGCCAGCCTTCGGCCCACAAAGCGGCGCTCTTCGCAAAATGGCATGCAATGCGGCTCCTTCCGCAGCTTTATTATCGTCTTGCGACATCGAGGACAGCTCACCGACTCGGAGAAGCCTTTCTTCCCTGTTCTCTCCTGAATGTTTCCAGGGTGGGGGGAACGGTGCTGGAGGCAGACGGGATCCTGGCAGATACAGCATTGGAGATCGGCCTGACGCAGGCATCGCTGGTATTTGCAGCGTGTTTCTATATTTTCTGGTGGATGATTTGTCTGTTCTGGCGTCGACTGTTCTTCCGAGGACTTGGCTGACAATTGCGAAATTTCGCTCCCAATCGCGGGCATTGGGCTTTCAGCGGGGGTTGGGATCTCACTCGGAATCTCGACCATTGTGACGAGACATACTGCCGTCTCGAACATGATTGGCTCCTCCTGAATCCTGGACGAGATAGCAGAGCTTCTCTCCTTCTGCACCTGCTTAGCCATCTTCATCACTTCCTCAGCAATATACCTCGGGCACCTCGGCCAGACTTCCCCCTGACTGTCGTCCCAGAAGGCGATCGAGGCGTCCTCGCGACGTTTATACCCCAGGAGGTCCTCAAACACCCGATCCATCGATACCATAGTCTCTGCCATCGACTGGCACTCGGTGCAGTCGCACCACCACGCCCTTGGCGTCTCGAACGCGGGAACCATGCACTTCACTGTGTAGGTTAGTTCGGTGAAATGTGCGAGCAGATGCATCGTACCGGTTATTTCAAGACCTTGAGGGTTTTCTTATATATTTAAGAAGCTGACTTTGCTTGCTTTAAGGACGGAGTCGATGAAGAGTGATGATGCTGTTGTCCCAGGGTTCTAGCATTTTATATGTGTCTGCTGCTCTTCGATAAATAGAAGTAACCTCTGTGCTGCCATGATAAATGATGGTGAATTCCATTGTTTCTTCTTTTTCTGCCCATTATGACGCTTATAACCGTCAAACTAACATCCTGTCACTGTTGATCACTTCAATAATACGCTTTGAGTCAGACAAAGAAAGCCAAATTGCATCTTTGACACCTTTGACTCGAGGACAATAGAGAAAGAGAAAGGAAGTACCGGCATTGTGGTGTTACTTTTCGGAGGAGTCAAGTGCACAAAAGCAATCAAGTGACGGTGGAAGCAACATAATGATCGATTTGCGCTATATATATAGACGTTGGCCAAAAAATAATGATGACGAGGAGGCAAATTGCAAGGGCATCCAGTCATCTTTTTGTAGACAATTGCATCTCTTTAACAGCGTTTAAATCTTCTAGGATGTTCTACTGATCTGCATATCAGCATATAGGACTGAATTGCTTTCTAAGGCCTACAAAACATACCAGACAAAAGGACCAGCTATCTAATTTATGAAGGGTTTGAAACAAGATCCTGGATTCCCACATACGTGGCTGCCTCAGGCCAGATCTCCAACGGTTTGGGTTCGTCATCTTAAATTCACTAGTCATTAGAACTAACTTAAGACTGACTCTATATACATTCAATCCCAGGGCATCTTCAAAACCGGACCTTCCCTTCCCGAGCCAGGCTGTCCCCAAACAACTTCGGCCCATAGATTATTCGGTTCCAGGTTCATTATGATATTGAATAGCGTGCTGCTGCGCACGGTGTAGTGCCGCTTGGGGTCTTCATGGCAACAGATGGACTGTGGCGCGTTATAAGTATCGGAGAATATTCTACTCCTCAAAATTTCAGGTGTGATCTTCTCGCCTTCAATTCCCTCATTAACCAGCCCTTTGACGAGCTTCTTTAACCTATCAAGGCGAATCGGAGAGCCAGAGAGCCACGGCGGCTCATTGACGAATCTGTTCTCGATAAAGTGGTTTGTGTGGGCGATGATGCCTAACTCGTCCTCTTCTAGATAGGTGTTTCCAAGAGGCGAGACTTCCATCCCCAGAGCCCCCTTGCTGTCCGCGATCAGGATGTGTTGGCCAGAGGCCACTCCTCCGAGACACTCGAGAGTTCTCACTGCTGCATCGACCGACGTGCTCTCAAGACAGAGGCGAAGCGCGACATGAACGGGCAGCTTTGAGCTTATTGTCGGTCGAGCACGGATAGCGTTGAGACAAGTACCGACTCCTGCGGTGTTGAAGCCGATCTTGCCAACTAGACCTGCCTGGATATACCACATATGGTAAGATTCTCAATCTTTCTCAACCGCGGAATCTACCTAGTTCCTCCAGAACCAGAATCGGGCCAAAAGCTCACCTCAGTGATCATGTATATCTTCGGCTTGCCCGGCTGCTCAATGGACATCATAGCCAGATTCTTCTTCACATGCGCCGTCCAATCCCAGTTTTGCGCGAGGATTCTCGCATTCTCACTCTTCTTCCACGAGAGGCTCGTGCACCCATCTGAGAACCGGCCCAGGGCAATCTCGCTCCTAGAATTCAACGCCACGATATCGAGGATATCCACCTCTGCTCCCTCCGCGATACCCAGCATTTCAGTGTAGATATCCGGCGCCAATCGCTCGATTGAGGCGCGAAATTCTTCCGCGATCTGGCGGACACCGTACCAGGTTAGCTTGGAGGTATATTCAAACATCTCGCTGTAGACGGCGATTTGGTCCTCGATCTGCGACTGGAGGATTCGGCCATGTTGGAGACCGATCTGCGCGTTGTGTAGAGAACGTGGTCAGTTGACGGCATTCTGGCGATCGAGACTGCATGTGTTGTCAGTTGACAAGATGAGTTGTTGAAATTTACCTCCCTTGGAGTCCCTATTAGGTCGACCTTTAGGGGCTCTGGAAGTAGCATCTTTGCTGTTTTTTTTTTTTCTATGGAGGGCACACACTTGACGTGTACGAACCGGGTGTGCGATTGCTGCTGCTGTATTCTGTGTTCTGTATCCTGACAGCTATATCTTGTCCTTTTATCTCAAGGACTGAACTGACGCATTGACATGCTTCACACGCATTATCAACCCAACGCTTTGACCGGTACTGTGATCCTGAGGCCCCTCAGCGGGGCGAGAACATCGGGGTCTGACCATCACGACCGGGCTGGCTCCAGGTAGAACACCTGCCGTGATTCGCTGTCTGTCGTTCGGGTCTGGCTTTGCCTCTATAGAGTGACTAGCGGATTGGCTTATCTCCTGCAAGAGCCAATTCATCATCAGGTCTGGGTGCGCTTTTCGCTGGCGCTAAAGTGCTGACTGCCGTGAGCCGGGCTGTCACGGACGACTCCGTACGTACAGCATCATTAGTATACACGCTAAGCTCAATTGAGCCGATTCTAGAACTTCCAGGAAATTGTTCCTGTACACCTCCAAATGGCTCAAAATAAACATACCTAATTACTCGAAATGATCTTTTTTTCACTTCTGTTATCCTCTAGCAGTAGTAGGGTATGGAAACTAGTGAGGAAATCCCATCCTGAGAGTGTCATGATTCTCCATACGGAGTAGACCAAGTGTATTATCGTACGCATTGACTGCTACATAGCATTTGTCCCGACAATAATAGAGTACTGATCACCAGAGGAACAGACACTAAAAATGCTGTCCGTTGATTGTATGCACATACAGGGAGCTGGCTAGTCCCATTGCTTGCACGCCATCCTCCTTGTTCGTCTTTTCGTTTTCAAAACAACAAAATTAGAAATCTAGTATATGCCCCACCTATTTAATAACAACAGAATTAATCACTTGTATTGTTGGAGGGACTGTGACCCTGTAATGATTACATCTATCCTGGTTGTACTCAGAAAGGAAAGAAACAGTACGAGTGAGCATGTCACCGTCAGGTAACAAATCATGCACATTGTTTTCCTTTTCAAGAGATAAATCTCTCTCTCCGCAACTTTAGTTTCCATAGTCCACTTTCTTTAGAGAATTAGGCGGTATCTACTACTGTGGTAGAAAGCTGGTCTGCAGGTTAGTTCACTTTGCAACTTGCCCCTGGTCACCTATCTAAGCTGATTGCCGAATTAGGAGCTACATAGCTACGGAGTACAGTACTCTTGCTTCGACCGGCAACGTGGCGATCCCTCCATATCCCCCTTGCTGCCCAAATTGGGACCTCAGATCCTCCGCTTAGTGCGTAATTTTAGTTATTCTGGGAAGCGGCTACTGGTCTTAGAGGGGGGGCAGTCTTGAACTAAAACTTGGGTAAGACATGGAGATCTTCCTAGACCTTAACTAGATTGATACAGGCACATAGATAGTCACGTGATTAGGTTTATATGGGAGGTCTCAATTTGGGCAGCAAGGGGGGTAAGAGTAAGTACCTGGTCGTAGCTTTGCCAACTGCTAAGATGCTAGTACAGTAGTATATATAAATAGGAATCACGTCTTATACTATCTCCCCCCTGATCTTCATCTTGATTTCAACACAGAAAAGAACCAGGTGACGAGGCACTTAATTGTGGGGCCGTGTATCCGGTAAATAGAGAGCCAGATACTTGTAGATGGTACATGCATAGTGCAGTGAGGTTTTCAGGTAGATATCACGCTCCGTTTCGGCAATTTCTTAGTAGGTACAGTACATGTACGGAGCACTCCGTACTTTTTTTTCGTACGCACGTCTCCAGACCTCGGCTTAGGAATGTCTTCAGGGATCACTGCTGACTGCCGAGGAATGGAGATCTTGATACCCATCGTAAGCCAAGCATCACCTAACCTTGCCATTTATAGGATCGTCGAGATGTCAATCACTTAAAATAGGTACCTATCGTTCTTCCCGCTTCCCCGGTTCAGCTTTATACGGAGTTCCTGTTCCGTACTTGATACTATGTTACGTGAAACCAACCTCCAACCCTCCAACCTCTCACGTGGACAATGCTTGGTAAATAAACATTTGGCCCAAGGTGCAAAAGAAAGCCTGTACGGTACGACCACTAAAAGCTTCGTTGCAGTTTTGGAAACAGAACCCAAAATCGAATTAGACCCTATTCGTTCAGTTATGTGGAAAAAAAGATTTCCGCAACACTCGTGATGGGGCTCATGATTTCGCCTTACTACAGTACTGTGCATATGCAATGCAGAAAAGGTTACAGTAACCTTATTATCGGGTGAGTCCGTCGGTTGGGATATACGGTACTGTACTGTAGGGCAAATCTCACAGCAAGCAAGAGCAAAGACATATGGAAATCAGAAGAAAAAAAAAATACGGGCCTTGGTTTGCTCCCAGCTCACAAGCCTTATGTGGTGCATATTGCAATTTTCTTTTCCATACGTAGGTTCTTTGGACTTTGATTCTGTTTGCAGTGTTTAATTGTTGGAATGTCCCAAGTGCCGCGATAGCGGCAGTTCTCGGGCTTCTGCCACGAGCAATGACACAGGTCGACAAGAGGAGAGAAGGACGACGAAGCCTATCTCGTGATGATGGGAACTATCATGAGCTTCTCGTCTCTCGTTGGAGAGAAGCCAAATCGGCGGTTGGTATCACCTTCAATAATTCGCTAGGGAGGACCTATATATACAACATCAGAGGTTCCGAGATGGGCTGATCTTCTTTGAATTACACAATTGCACAAGTCAATTGGCATCTTATTTAACGGAGTCATAAGTTCCTGTTCTCTCTCGAGAGAGAATTCTCTGCTCATATTAAGTCTATATTACCACGGAAAGCATCAAGCCTTGAATTTCATCTGCGGATCCCACCAGAACTTCCATTACGAGCAAGAAAATCAAGAATCCTCTCTCTACACTCTATACATAGACAGATCCTATACACCGAACACAACCTCCAGCATAAATCCCTAAAACAAAAAAACAAAAAAAGAATGCCACCCAAACGAGCCGCCGGGCTCTCCCTCCCCGAAGCCAAAGGCGTCACCTACGACGAGTCCGACATGGCTCTCTTCCACGCAAAGTTATCATACCACTCCACGATCGACGCGCGCCTGGCGTCCCAGGACCCGAACATCGTCTCCGTCTCCGAACACCAGGCCCGGATCCTCGAGCGCTGGGAGGCGCTGAAGCAGCGGCAGAAGGAGCTCGCGGAGAAGGGACACAGCCTGCCGCCGGCGGAGAAGAGTCAGTTGGCGCAGTACGAGTGGAGGTATAAGCGGCTGGAGGAATTGGTCACGAAGCCTGCTGCGGAGAAGAAGAATTGAGCTGGAGGGAGGGAGATGTTGGTGGATGGACATATCTCAGCTCATCTCTTTGTTTTCTTTCTGAAGCTTTTTTTCCCCCTTTCTGGAGCGAATGGAGTTGTGGCGAGGATTATATACTAGTCAAGGCTACAATTCATCTCTCCGGTTCCTTACCTTTACTGTCTCAAAGTATGTAATAGTTTTCGATCAGAAATGAGAAATATTATACGAGACCTTGTAGGAAGCATCCATATTTCCAGAAGGTATCTCCTAGAAACCTGCCTCGTCACACCTACTGTGCAGTATCCACTTTGGCCATCGAGTAGTGGTACTATGTTTCCAATGGAGACATAGGGGAAAGACCCAATCTAGGTTCTTTCTTTTGAAGTCTGCACCGGGGAGTGGAACAGAACGCATCCAACAATAAACCATTGTTTCATCCGGCTCAAGCAAGAAGTAAACATTCGTATACGAAAAATCCCAGCGCTTCCTCTCTCTGAAGATAGCAGTATGGATTCAACCCTGACCAAAAGACCAGGGATCAGCTCAGAACGGAGATTCCAAAGCCGGGCATGGACCCTCAACGCCGGTACATGCCACATGGTTACGGTGACAGTCGGCATCTTCGTACTATATAGTTGGCACGAGCGGCAGTGGTCACACACGTATGACAATGGGACGCTCGATGACCATCCCCAGAGTCACTCCTCTTGGATTCCAGGAGGCAGAGCAAGGCGAGTGGGGAATGTCGTATGGTCAGAAATAGGACATTCAAATCCAAATCAGTAAGCAGCGCTTCGACTGTTGGAGTCGAAGTCAGCGTGAATTGATGCACCCAGCCACAGCTGTCCATGTGTTAAGGTTAAGCACCTTATGCATATGCGGCCCGCAGATGCTTCCTTCTGTCTTGGTTTGACGTCGTGGCCGTCCGTGCCCCGGCACCGGAGTCTGGCCTGTCCATCCCGGAAATGCTGGGAAGCCAACTGCTTCTTCATGTGAAATGCCTCAGTCTCGGGATAAGAAAGTCCCAGGTGAGAAAAATACCTAGGTAGGATGGAATTCTTCCATCCTTCTTCTGTGTTCCCGAATTCCGCTTGGTAAAAAAACGAGGCGCGACGCCGCATTGCACAGGGACCATCTGATTCCCAAAACAGCGGGAACAAAAACAGGGTGACACAGCCTGGTCTGCTGTTTGTCGTAGACTCCTGGTAGTGCTGGTCGTACAGTATGTACATTGTTGCAGGAGGGGCTTAAATTCAATCAAGGGTTGAGAAATGAGGCGGACCGTTTGCAGGTACTGTACGTCGCGCCGGGCTTATTCCTGCGTTACCTGAGTCTCTACGACGGGACCCTACGCGTCGTAGAAGCGGACAGCCGCCTCCTTTCTCAGCCTCCCTCGGCTGTTCCGTTGACTTTGCACGATGGTCTGTTCAATTGCACGAATTAGATTTCGTCATATTTCTCCATATGTGCAACTTAGCGCCTAGGGTATGCATTATAGTTATTAACGTACTCGCTTCTGCGTGTCCCGTATATGGTTAGGGTTGAGGAGGTACTTACTATCTCTTCATCACCAGATTAAAATAACTTCTGCTTGTTCACACAGAATGTAGTTGTGGAAGTACACATATTTGGACTATAGTGTCTGTTAAGGAGGTCATGCGCTCGACGATAGTGGAGTGATATGAACGAACAGCTATTGCTTGAGGGGACACCAACATGTGCTGACAACTAAGAGAAACTATTCTGATACATCACGTCGCACACCTCCAAAAGGCACGTTCCTCCTGTCTGTCTAACAGACCACCCTCCTCACCTCCTATATATCAAAAAAGAAAACCACCCATCCCATCCACCACGATCACTCCGTCAGCATCACGGTCTTGGCACGGCCAGCAGCGAGAAGCTTCGGAGGTCTCCGACGACGGTGAGTTGCGAAGTCGAGGGGGTGAATCGACGAGCAAGAAGACCGTCCTCCAGCGTTACTATGACTATTGTTGTTTATTATTGTTATTATTATTATTATGATCATTCTGGTTAGTCCTGAAAAGTGAGCAGCAACGCAATTGGTTGGTTGGTTGATGATGCAGCAGAGCAGTCCAGAACCTCAGGTACCTAACCGCGCGGCCTTATCGAAGTTAATCAACTAACTTATCGACGTAAGAATGTTGTCTACCCCGCTTTCTCTACCGTTTTCAACTCCACGTCCTCAATCCATTACTCTTCTTGGTGATTCTTCATTGACTAATTGATCTCGATTAGAGCTCCCCCAGCTGCCCCTCGGGAGTCGATTCACCCACAGCTCGACGCTCCAGCTATTATCTCCAACCTCCAGCTACTTCGCTTCTTATCTACCCCGCAAGCAATGGAAACCCCCGCCATCCCACCCAAAGCCGCCGAGAGGCTCCCAGCAACCACAACCCTCCCAACTTCCTCCTCCTCATCCTCAGCTGAACCTCAAACCTCGACACCCTCCGTGACATTCATCCCCGCGTCGGACATCGACGCCGTGTTCGCGCGGACGACGAACCTGGCCTCGTCGGCGCTCAACGCCAAGGTGCTCGCGTGCTCGGACGACTTCTTCGCGTCGGCCTCGAACCTGCTGAACCCGAAGCCGCCGGTGCACCGCCCGGGGGTGTTCGTGCACACGGGGGCGTGGTACGATGGGTGGGAGACGCGGCGGCACAACCCGGCGCCGTGCGACTGGGTGGTGATCAAGCTGGGGGTGGCGGCGGGTGCGATCGAGGGGGTCGAGGTGGACACGGCGTACTTTGTCGGCAACTACGGCGAGAAGGCGGAGCTGCAGGGGTTCTATGCGCCGCCGCGGGGGGAGGATGGGGACTGGGACCAGACGCTGACGGACGAGGAGATCGCGAAGCCGGATTTCAAGGGGTGGAGGACGATCATGCCGGCGCAGCCGTGCGGGCCGTCGCAGCGAAGGGCGTGGAGGCTCAACGACTACGACCCCGACCATCCCACCCCGTACACGCACGTCCGGCTGCTGATGTATCCCGACGGCGGGTTCGCGCGGCTGCGGCTGTACGGGCACGCGATTCCGCCCAGGCTGCCGCCGCAGGTGGCCAGCAGGGCGCGTGTCGACCGGTCCGCGCTGCCCGTCGAGGAGCTGTCGTCCGCGCTGCTGGGCGGGCTGGCGCTGGCGGCCTCCGACCAGCACTACACGCCGTGCTCGAACCTGCTGCTCCCCGGCCGCGGCGAGAACATGGGCGACGGGTGGGAGACGGCGCGCTCGCGCACCCCGGGCCACGTCGACTGGGCCATCATCCGCCTGGGGCTGCCCGGGTCGGTGACCAAGGTCATCGTCGACACCAAGGACTTCCGCGGCAACTTCCCGCGCGCGGTGCGCGTGCACGGGCTGGTCGCGCCGGACGTCAAAGCGAGCGGAGCGGAAGAAGGGGAGCCGGGCCCCGACCACCCCGGGTGGACGGAGCTGGTCAGGGGGGAACAGCCTTGCAAGGCGGACACGGAGCATGTCTTCGAGGGCGCGGACTTGGCCGCCGGCGGGGAGGATACGCGTGTCTTCACCCATGTCAAGCTGACCCTTGTGCCGGATGGAGGAGTGAAGCGGCTCCGCATCTTCGGAAGGAGAGCCGTGATTGCCTGAGCGGTTTTTTTTTGCTACCTATATAAAGAAATAGGTCTGAGATGAGATGCATAGTACACTAGAAGGAAAACCCCATGGTAAACTTTTGTACTGTATATACCCAGATATAAGATAGAAGGCAAGGTGTTCAGCCATAGTTTGCGCAGGGATACACAGCCACGTGTCAGACAACGCAAGGAAGAGAACAGCACAACAAAGTATATTCCATTTCGTTATACGATACCCAGTAAGTAGTACACGACCGATGCCGCCCAGCCCCCAAAACAAGAGAATTACCGGAAAAAGAAACAGTCCTGGTAGAAGAAGACACCAAACGAACGGTGGCGGACAGACCCGGTAAAACGCCAGTGCCAACAGGGAAGAAAAATAAAAAGGAGAAGAGAAAAAAAGACCATGAAAAAAGCATGTTTTAGCCCGTAAGAACAGAAGCCACTGAGATCTCGTCCGAATGGCACAAAGCACGTCCCACATGCTCAACACCACAAAAGAATCGCAACAATCCGGTCCATTCCCGAGCTCGGACTGATCACCCGCCATAGGGTTCCAGTCGTGTCCCTCGTCACGTTGCCCATTCCCTACCTCTAAATAGATCGCCAAACAGGTAAAAACAACTCAAGAGGGATATCAAGGAAAGGCAATCACGTCACAGATACAACCAAGGGCAAAACCCAGTCATCGAACCGCCGCATGGGCTACAAATAGCAAGCTCGTCAATCATCTCATCGTGTCCAGAAAGATAAAAAAAATTAGGGAACAAAGAAGTCTAATGCGAGTAAGAAGGATATGTGTGGCAAGAATAAAAAACGATGCCCTGAGGGACTCGAGGAAGTGAGTAGGATAGGATAAGTATCGTCGGTGAGCGAAGTGATAGGTATTTAGGGGGG
>JGI26051J44788_1000688_pt1 | contig 16335 bp, 19 predicted proteins | sample HigsolmetaGSP13D_FD_44788 | JGI IMG/M metagenome (IMG submission 44788) | reverse complement strand
TCGTTAACCATACTGCCAGAAATTTGAACAGGAGCTGGCGCTTGCATTTTTGTGGGTGCCCTCTGCTCATTCCAGCCATGTCGTTCGAACCAATTCGCGATCTCAGGGGTGTCCCCTGGGTCGACGTGTTCACCAATTTGGGTAGGCCCTCGGTCTTCGACGCAGCCAATAGGTCCTTCGTGGTCTGAATTTCCAAGATCCGAGGAGCAGAAGGTGACAGGGGCTTACCGTTCAGATCAGCATGACCCCATCGCCTGGCGTGGTTATCTGAACATCGTCCCGGTACTAACGGGGAAATAGTCCCTCGTGGCCCACGCTCTCTTTCTCTTTCAACAGTAACTGTCCGCGTACTGGCTGCTCTTTCTAAAGATTAGCCATACTATGGTGCCTAAGATTAAGGAGACAATTCTCACCTGTCTCTCGGGAAATCATTCGCCGGTCTGTCCACATCGTGGATATTAATTATAAGGGGCTGGCGCGTCCTTTCTTCTTTGATATGCACCTTTTGCGGCTTCTGATGGTGATAAGGTCTATTTCTTCTCATATACTCCTTCGTTGGCCGCCAAATACCTTCATGGTCATAGCCTCGGAGTGTCGATCGTGGCATCTCGCTCTCGATGTCGTTCTCTTTGCGCCTGTGGGAGCGCCGTCTATGGGACTTCCTCTGCTCACATCCGGCACAACGGCTCTTGTCAGCATGTGATCGTGACATCCAGATTCTCCTTCGTCCTCTGCGCTGGTATAAGCAGTATGTCATACAAAATCCAATCAACACAACAACAGAGCCCAAAACAGATATAGCGATTAGGAGATCATTCCTCCACTTTATGGACTCTTCACTCTGCGCTTGCGGATCCATATAGATGTGAATGACAAGTACACAGTGAGAAATATGAAGAGAAATACTGGACTCTTCACTGACATAGAACTTCTCATAGAATATGCTCCTCCTCGTCCACTCTCATGGCACGTGACATTGTTTACAATCACAACCAGGATGTGCCTAAAGATCTGTTGTTTGTGGTCCTCTGTTAGGGAATCCGTGTGGAGTATTCATGGACACTGATGTATTTCTTTCACCAGAAAACTCAGATGGTAGTTGGATTGTTTGAACACACGGATTTGGGAAGCTGATGGATAGGTGCTCCCAGCCGTTCCAGGCGGGATGGCAACACAGAACCAAGTGCGATTTCTCCATTATGGACTGGTTGCTTGGGCAAACATGTTTATTGTGTAATATAGAAGGCGGCTTTGATTATTATTATTATTATTATCCATGACAAACCAGCTCCACATGTGGTTCTGCATGCAGCCGTCCGCAGTTTGGAACCTTGAATATCTAGACAAGTCCCTGCACCACAAGTACTAGTCCAAAATCGATTATAGCAAAGTACTTTCATTGTGAAAATATGGATGCTAAAACTAACAGAATCTGTACATCATACCAGGTTTCAGGCACTCAATATCCCTCCCTACCTTACCCAGCTTCTCTCTTCTCCTCTCATCTCCTCTCATCCAATACATTGCCACTGTTCACTGTTTAGTCCAAGTTCAACGCCTCCCGGCTCTGCTCGCCTCCCTCCGCGTACTCTGCTGCGACCGCCCCCGCGCCCGACTATTACTACTACTAGCCCTTCTCGCCATCCGCCTCTCGGCCCTCTTCCTCTTCTTCACTTTTAGGTGAACGAAGTACGAAACTGCACAAAGGAACATAAACGCCAGGATGCTGGCGGCGATTACGCCGCCGCGTTCTGCGTCCGTCCATGCGTTCCACGTCGAGGATGTGTCTGATTCTTCTGATATTTCGCGACCAAAGTTTGTTGTTGATTCTGTCTCTTTTTCGTCTCGGGCATGGAATTGTGGAAATTTGGATAGGGTTCTGGAGTTGTTGTTTTTGATGTTCTGGGTGAGGGTATCAGTGAAGGTAAGGTAAACTGACTGGTGGTTGTTTGGGATGTCTTCTTACCATCAATTTCCGCGTATCCTGTGAAGGACATAGAGAGTGCGCGCATCTTGAGACTGATGGAGAGCTCGATTTGATTGATATTCTCTGAAAGAAGACGTTGTGGCTTTGTATGCAGGCCACGATATCCAGAACTGGAGAGTGTGGCTGTGTCAAGCAATGATATATATATGAGATGCCGTTCTGGTACTTTTTGAAAAATCGCCGTGTCATGAGGATAGACTGCTAGATCCAATCAGGTAAATGAGACAGTTTACTTCTATCTGTTATAAAAAGGTTATGTTAAAGTAAAGCCAGGATGTAATCAGATAGGTGCAACTTGCATTGACCCATCCAGACGTACCTAGGTAGGTATGTACATGTACCTAACCTATGCATTGATGTTTGTTTGCTTTCTCCTCTCGCTTCTTTCTGACTTCTTTCTTGACTATTTACAGTCGTGTACACCCTTATCCACATATCCATCCAATCCTCCCTTATTCTCCTCATACATGCTCAAACCCCAACCCCCTCACACACGCCACAAAGAAGGGCCAGCATATGCATATCAATCCCCATCAAAAGAATCTCCATCAAACCATACTCTCCACTGCAGCAGCAGCAGCGGCACCGTCTTCTCTTCTACTAGCCACAGGCCTCTGCGGATGCATCTCGTGAATTGCCGCCCTTGTCCCCCTTCTCCTCCTTTCTCTGGGCCTGATTAATGTGACACCCCTGGACTCCAGGAAGAGGTAGCAGGCGGGGAGCCGCCAGATGAGGAGTCCTAGGATGGGGATGGATGATGTGAGGAGGACGATGGTGATTATTTGTTCCATTTCATTTTTTGGGGTGGGGTTTGCGGCTGCTGTTCTTGTGATTTTGATGTGTTAGTGGATGTCAGGGTTCTGGGTGTCTGCATGGCACGGGTGCTGGAATACTCTTGGAAGTTTCTCACTCTTCATGTGAAGGATAACGCGTGGAGGGCACCTGTACTTCTTTCTGATTGCGAGATGAGGTCTTTCACTGAAATGTGCGCCGAGACGCACGCCGAGAATCAGTTCTGGGGGTCCAGGTATGGATGAACAGTAGATGTGACAACATACACTTGTTTGGCTTGCTTTGGATAGCTTTGGAACGGGTCAAGATGTCTCTGTCCAGATTCAAGATACTGCGATAGGAGGATGGATGTGTTTTAGGAGATGGGCCTCCGCGAGAGAAACAAGAAAGATCAACCAAAATTCATCAAAACAATCTTGTTTCCCCCCAACTCAAGTCTATTTCTATAATGCAATATGAGCCTACAAACTCATCACAACGCGATAGCTGACTCGATTCTAGAAAGCCATTGTTCATGCAGGGATGCAGCTCGTCCGCTCTCCAGCAGCGAACAGAGCTTGTGTTTTAAGGTGGTCTTATCATCAGCCAGGTATCTTTCGGCAGGGAAGTCTTTCGATGCCAAAACCGCTGCGGCACTGATTACTCTGACACCAAGGGTATAGGTTTCGGGTTTCGAGGTCCACCCCAGAAGGGCATCTCTTCCGGCGGCGGTATTCGTCAGTTCGATAAAGCACGACAGCCCGTCGGATACCCATTGCGAAAGCTCTCTGACCCAGGCCCCTTCGTATGCGCTGGACTCTAACTTGGATAGAGCTCTTGCCCAGATGTCAACTTCACGGACATCGTCGATGAACAGATTCTGCTTCTCCTCGACGAACAAGACCGTGCTCTCCTTCCTATATTCGGAGAGAAGATCCGAGACGGGTACGAGCTTCTTGCAGCTGCCTGAGGCGTAGGTTTTGATTCTTTGACCGGTAATGCGTCGGATCGCATCACGAGAGAGACATGAAGAAGCTGTGTAATTGCTCGCGATGAACTCGGCAAGCAGATCGCTCGCGGGCATAGGGGACAGGGCGACAGCTTTGTCCGGTGATACCGAGGAGTATGAGAGTATCCATGACGCTGTTGTAGCAGAAATGTCACGGAGATCTTCGTCGTCATCGTTTAGCATGTCATACAGGATAAGGTAGATGTCCAGAAAAGCTTGTACTGTCCGAGGTGTGTCGTCTGGAGATCGTAACACACGCCCAAAACTTTTCAGCGACATAACCGCCGAGTATCTTGTCGTAAATTCCTGCAGCTTATCAGCGTCTGCCTTGGTTGCAATCCAAAAACAGAGTTTGTCTTACCGTTTCTTCTTCCATTGCGTACCGAAGTTTCGTGACCCATCTGGAAAGATCTAGCATGAAGTCTGGGGAGGATTCCCACTCAGTAGAAGTGATGGCGTGTATCGCTAACAGACAACCGCGGAGACGGAGCTCAGTATCAACCATTTCGCGACTCCAGGTTTGTGTCTGGGATTCGGCATAGAGCCTACTTCTTAGTGTCTCCCACGGGACACTGAGATCCTTGACTGCGTCTGGGCGCGATTCCAATAGGTCCTCTAGCACAGAGGCCATGTTCGATATCGCAGACGTTTTAACATCCTCCGGGTAGCTTTCACGAATGACGGATGCGTACAGATCCAGAAGCTGGTTCCTGTAGGCTTCTTTTGGTCCGAAGACCACGAGCGTCTGTCCCAGAAGCCATCGAGCAGCGTCAGAATCGACCGCCGAAACTCGCTTGAAAAATTCTGGCAGCGCCAGATCGTCATATCTTCGTAATATCATCATCTTCAGTATTGTCGCCCATGCAAGCGACCTTCGAAGCAGAGATGAGGCCCTGGTGTCATTCAAAGAGATGGCTGACGGGTGAGACACAGCAAGGAGATAATCCAGTATGTTCGAGACAGCATAAGTCTCGAACACTGGATTGATCAAGGCGGCTAGATCTTCTGTTATGAAGTTAGATAGAAGAAGACAAATTCTGAAAACTGGGACAATACCCTTGTCAAATTTCACGGCCTTTTCAGCAGTGTCGTTGAAAATGTCTAGTAACGCGGCCTGGACGAATGGTGAACGAGCGACAGGGAAGAGTCTTCCGAATGCGTCTTGTACAGTAGATACGATCTCACCAAAGTGATCTATAACTCATCAGCTGCTACATTCTTCCATGGCGGGACAAATGGCATACCATTCCAGTATCCCGGAGGGGCCAATTCCAGTCGCTGCAGAGCATATCTAATGGAAAGTGCTTTTCCATGCAGGTAATTTTGGCTTTGGATGGAATCATCCATTCCAAGAAGATCCCGAACCTCTTTCAGAATGTGTGAGCGGTTCAGCAGAGATGCATATACTCTTGCTGCATGCTCCCTTATCGCCCAGACAGAACTCCTGATGTGGTGTAGCACCAAGCTCTGCAACTTGCGCTCTTCATCTCCAGTACGGGACGTTATCTTCTCACCAATAAGCTCAAGAGCTGGAAAGACTTTCTCTGTTGCTGTGGGAGCTTCCGTGTCATTTGAGTTCTCACTCCGACTGGCCGGCGTGAGAAGGCCCGACAATAGTTGGATCAATCCTGGATATTTTGAGAACGGGAGTCTCATTGCAGGTTCGGAGCCTGTGATGCCACCAAATCCAAGGGGACCAGTTCCAGGTGTGATTCGGCACATTCTCGTTATCAAAGCGCGAAAAAGCATTAATCCGCAATTGCGGATGGCCCAGCTGGATAAATTGTCAGCTGTAGATCTAAAAATTAAAAAATATCCTCGAAAACTTACATTGACGAGCCTAAGCATTCAGCGGATATTGTCAGGGCGGACATAACGAACCGTTCCGTATGGGGGCCGAGTCTTGAAGTGGTGAAGATATCTTTTAGACAATTCAGAGCATGCACCTGAGGTAATTTTATTTCGTAACTATTAATATCTTGCGTCGCTGGTAGTCTTGCAATCTCGTGAAGTTCAGCCATAACCTGCTGAAAGAAAGGGCCCGTTGGGTTGGCAGACAGGATCCCAGTCACCAGAGAAGGCAGACCTGCGGACCTTCGAGTAAGCTTCGAAGCTTGCTCGAAAATAATATTCCTTGTTTCCTAAATATTATTAGAATCTTCTTGCGCATATAGACCGTCTGATATTCCTTACTTGATACCACTCCGCTGGAAGTGAGGAGATAGCCGGGTCATCGGATTGAGCACACCGTTGACAGCAGGTGGCGAACGTCTGCGAGACGGTGGTAAATGCTCCTCTGTGACGCAACTCAGCCAGTTGAGTAAAGCTGGATGCCCCTATTTTCTCATAATCTGCTCTTTTCAATCCCCTTTCACCTATTGGACCATACGTTGGGTTGGCAAGGGTTGCATGGAGCAGGAAGCTTCCCAGTCAGCAAGAGCGATTCAAGTCAGGGATAAGCATCATACCTTGACTCTCGTAGAGCACGCCATGAGTAAGACAGGATATCCTTGGGGCCAACGTTCAAATCGTCAATCGGTTCGTTGGAGTGCCCTTCAGGAGCATCGATGCAGAGTACCGGCTTCACTTCATTCCAGATCCTGTCACAGACCAGAAGAATTGTATCCTGCACGAATCTCCAAAAGCTGTATTCTTCATCTGACGCGTCGCATACCGTCGAATAAAACTGAGGCGTTGATACAATATATCTGGAAATACCTGTCAGCTCAGATCCCACAGACTGCACAGATCCTCCACAGACCTAAGCGCAGAGACGTATCCATGAAGAGGTGCATCGCGCATCGAAGAGTTGAAGAGTCCTCCTGGACGTGACACCTTTGCTTCCAGTTTCTTTAAGATAACACTAACGACGCCTGCTTTGCTGTTGTACCAACTCCGTTCCGATGGCAAAGAGCCTGGCTTCGCGAGAGAGAATAGGACATGGTACAACCGAGCAACTGTATCTGCATGATCAGCCCTGCTGGTGTTACTTGCAATATGTTCCGCTTTTTGCAATGCATCTATTAATCGCGATGAAATTTCAGACTGTTCATCCGTAGTATGTGAGTCTGTCATTGGAAAGTCGCGCGGAAACAGGTTCAATAGAGACAGTGCTATTGAGCGTACATCCTCGTAAGGATCGATAAGAAGGTCGACCAAAAGCCTGAAAAAACTCGGGCGAAAAACATCAAGACTGCAGGCCCACGGTGTCTGATCGCTTTCAGTCTTCGGAGGACTGGTGTCGCTGATACGAGGGTCAACTCCGGAGTGTAAAACGATGGACAGAGCTTTCAGTGCAGTTATATGCCGGGGATAAGAGGCAGTAGGCCGTAATTCCTCCTCCAAAAACTCGACATATTTCTCCAGGAATGTTAGGGAATCAAATTCGCGTTGGTCCGTAGTCGAATGATCGTGGGCGATATCTTGCTTAGCCTTTGACATTCCGCCCCTTAGTCGCTCCATGAGTTTACGGGTTAAGCTCAATAACTCTCCTCTTATTTGTGGATCACACTCTGCATGCATAGAGGGCAGGCCACGGAGAATACTCCGTAGCGCAGGGGAAGAGATCGGTTTTGTTGTCGCAGGCGCTGTGATCAACAGGGAGAGAGTGGCTATCCTAATACTCGGTTCTCTGTGAAGGAGAAACTGGCCGAGAATCTCACTGTTCAGGATAAGGACATCATCCTGCTCCTTGGTGGAAGATTGTCCTTTCGAGAAGAAATCTGGTTTCCTGTCAGGAACCAAGCAAAAAAAATTGTTCGAAAAGTTCTATCACTGAAAACTTACTATCCTCATGTACTAAGCCAATCTTTTTGGCAATCTGCAAGGCTGAGAAGAGGAGCATGAACTCGTCCAGTGGAGCTTCCGTCATATTACCCGAAAGAAGGCACTCGACAGGCAATTGATGTATAAACGAGCGAAATCCCTTCGGGTCAACACTGAACAGGGGATGCAGAATATGATTGGACATCTCTTCCAAACGATCTAAATTCTGCAGCAAGATATGCTTAACCGGTGCAGTCCAGATTGCAGATCCCCTTTGTAGTCCGCTGTCAGGCATCTTTCCAGCTTCTGGAGTGGCGTTCATCTTCTGACAGAGAGTAGCCAGCATGACACCTACTGGCGAAGTAAGCTCCGGATTTTTGGCCTGAACAAGCAGACCCAAGACAAAGATCTTGGCGGTGGTGATCTGGAATTCCTCATCGCGAATATTGGTAGTCGAAATAGGACTGGTGAACTGAACAGTAATTATAGATAGAGCCTTGCAATGCTCTTCGAATAATGGAATCCATCGTTGATGGTTGGCAACAAGCCAGTTGCCGGCCATCAACATCAGATCAGGGGCAGAGACTGCATTCTTGTGGACAAAGAGCTCTAATGCAACAATCGAGGCCTTGAGGCGCGAGCGTGGCTCGCCAAGCATGATAGTAGAGACCGTAGCATCGCCAATTTTAGGACGGATAGACACTGCCTCGCTGGGCTCCGGATGCTTCACCAGGATTTTTATCAGCGAGCTCAAGACCTGTTTCATAGGCTTCGGCTTGCCATCGTCGAAACGATCCAGGTACACTTCGAAGACAGCAAGCCATGTCTCAGGCGAAAACGCTATCTGCCGAGTCACAGGATTCGTGGACGCCAGAGCGGCGTCAAGGAATCCGCTGACGGCATTGCGCGCCGTGGTCGCATGGGAGTGGGAAATGGATGCCGCAGAGAATGTCTGCAGGAGGGATTGCCACAAGCGGGCAACTATCCTTTCCAGAAATTAGACAATTTTGTTTCACGTCAAGGCACGCTTCATCGCTTACTGATTATCCTTGCATTCACGCGTGAATGTCGTGAGTGGGCCTTTGCATATCCGTCTAAGTGTGTCCTGGGGCAGGATTTGTATATTTTGCGAAATGGTTTCCATCTCCGCCCAGCCCGGGTCAACCGGGGGGGTGTGATCCTGCTGGCCTTCCATCAGTTACAATTAATATTGCATAGAGGTAGGATTCCTTTCAGTGACAAAGGCAAGGAATCGTGGGGCCAGCGGGATATAATTATTCTGACTATTCCAAGGCCCCTCTACCCGTACCTCATCGACTGTCTTGCCGCTTGTGGATTTTTGCGGAGGACACCCGATCGGGCTAGCGCCGGGAAAATTGTTTTCCCGGGAACCGGGCTGCGGGCGCCGTGGAAGCGCTGCGAACGTTTGCCATCGCGGGAAAAGAAGTTTTTGTCCCGGCGACCTCCAGATCCCCGAGTCTCGCTCTCCATCCTCCGCACAACCCCCAGCAGTGCAGCTGGTTTCGGTTCTTCTTTTTTTCCTTTTTATTTTTTAGTTGGCCACCTGTGCCACTTTCCATTCCTCCGTCAAGATGGCTATCTGGGACGCTCTTACCGGTCAGAAATCATCCTCCAAGCAAACCCAACAGACCTTTGACCCGACGACGGCGCAAGATGTCTCCTCCTTTCTGGGAAGCGACGCAATCCCAGATCCCTCCGAGCTGCACCCACTGGCAGGCCTGAACAAGGAGACCCTGGACTACCTCACTCTCGAAGAATCCGCCCTCGACGAGCTTCCGGGCTCGCGGTCAGCGCTGCCGTCGCGGGGCTGGTCAGACGACCTCTGCTACGGAACCGGCACGACATACCTCACGGCCCTGACCATCGGAGGAGCATGGGGTCTGGTCGAGGGATTGAACCGGACGCCGCCCACGGCGCCGCCCAAGCTGCGCCTGAACGCGGTGCTGAACTCCATCACCCGGAGAGGACCGTTCCTGGGCAACTCGGCGGGCGTGGTGGCCATGATCTACAACGGCATCAACTCGACGCTCGGATACGCGCGGGGGAAGCATGATGCCGCCAACAGCATCGTGGCCGGTGCTCTGAGCGGGATGCTCTTCAAGAGCACAAGGGGGGTCAAGCCCATGATGATCTCGGGAGGAATCGTGGCCAGCATTGCGGGACTTTGGGCCGTACGCATATCCCTACCGATGTCTTCTATGAATCAGACATGCTGACAGGCTCCTAGGTTACGAGAAGGGCTCTGTTCTAATCTGGCAACTTTCTTTTCCTTGGATCGGCTCTTTTTTTGAACCAGATAGACCTTATTAATCGATGGTCAGCGACCTCGAAAAAGTCATACCCCGATGTCCCCGCTCGATGGAGCACGGACATCTCTTGCCTATACTCCCTTTTTTTCACGCTGTATTAGAGAGCTCTCTATAGGTATTCCCTACACTCCTCACTCCGGCGCTCAAAATTCGGTTCTTTGCATTTGTCTCTGGGTTTGGGACCGGGCATGATCTCATGGGTTTTCCTTTTGCTTTCTCGCTGTACATATAAAGGTCGCGTTTTTTTTATCTTGCGTATCTCTGCGGCATTAGGTGAGGTGGGATGGCCATTCCTGTTGTCTTGTTTCATCCTGGAAGACAACGATATCTTACGAGGAGCTCCAATGGAGAATGTTACCTTTTCGATAACCAGCGGATCACAGATTCCATCGCGCAGATCAGCATCTGCTAGTATCTACTAACCTCTGCTTCTATGAAACGTAGTCAACAGGACCGGACGTGATATCACGTCTCAAGGGCAAGGAAAAAAAAGCCATCACGGCCTGAAACCAAGGGCTGCAATCCCTAGCCTGTCCGCTGCGCGGTCGCTGTGGATGCAGTTCAATTAAGGGCCGGAAATCGAAACGGACCAGTCATTTAGACGGCTAGCATTGGGGGATGGTGAAGGGAATGTTTACTTGATCTTTCACCATTATCCTGTAGGCTGGTGACATCCGTCTTGTCATCTTTATCATATGAATATCATATCATTCATTAGTGACTCAGTGAGTGAGTGACCCCGGAGGTTTCCGTCACGCTGGCGGGAGGCCTCCGCGGCTGTTTCTTCTGTTGTCTGGGTCTGCCTGTTTACTTTGTCTACCTCCTACGCGCGCGTGTGTGTATCTACCTAGCCTAGGTACCTCCTTTCGTGTATCTTAGATGGGTTTATAAAGCCCCATCTGCCTCATGGTCTTCTTTCTCTGCTCTGGCCCAGCCCAGCCTGCGGAGTTAAGTAGCTGGGCAGAGGTTCCCGTCACAGTTTCTTCTGTCAGTCAGTCAATCAATCAATCCTGGTCCGCTGATGTCCGCTCCACCTTTTTTATTTTCCACACAGTGGTTGGAAAGAAAGTGAGGCGACTGAGATTTTTTTTGGCTTCTTGATCTGACCGGATCAAACCATCTCCAGTCCAGCTTGGGTACGCGATTCTCACTCAGATTTAGATCTTACTGAATGTAGATCTCTCCATATCCGTTGATGGTACCTATCACGTATGAAGGGACGCGATAGCTCGTTCACCTGCCAGCAAGACCACGATAAAAATGACGAGCCAAGAGACTGAACCCTCATCTGACAGACCCGGCTCAGGGTCGCGGACACGCCCTGCCACCGTGCAGGACATGATCGCCTGGCTGCGCCTCGATGGCTTCTACCGCGGCCTCGTCGGCTGGTCCACTGAGTACACGATGCAGGAGATGTTCGGCCCTTTGCCTGGTCCTGATGACACGCCACATGTGCTCGGATTGCCTGTCAAGGCTCCTCCTCTACATCATGAAGAAGAAGGAGCAGCACCAGAGACAGGCCCGCCACAGCAGCACGACTTCGGCGATGGCGGTGGCGTGAACGCTGCGTTCCGCGAGCTGTCCCGCCAGACGGAGGAGGAGAAGTACGTGCGGCGGATGGTGGAGCGGCACAAGCGGCTGATCCCGGCCGCGGTGAGGGAGATCGACCGCATGCTTGTCGCCGCGGGGGTGTCGGCGGACGAGGTGCAGCGCATCGGTGGTGCCGCCGACGCGGCGAGCAGCGTGTATGCGAAGCTGCAGCGGCTGGAGGAGGTAACGAAGACGGGGCCGGATAATAATAATAATAATAATCCTCCGCCTCCTCCTCCGAGGTTGAAGATCCAGGTTGTCTGCGATGTGGGAGGATTGGAGCGGAAGAACAAGGGGCTGTGGAAGTTGGATCTGTACATCCCGCGGAACTGCACTTTTGATGAGTTCGAGGACATCCTGGATCGGCATGCCTATGTCCGCGGACTTGCGGAGGCACCACAGGCGGTGCACAACAGCGTGGCCTACGAAGAGGTGAACGGCTCTTCTTCAAGTTCAGTGCTCAAAGGCAAATACGTGCGGGGCAAAGTGTGGGGATACCGGATCGTCTCGCAGGAGGAGACCGATATCCCGGTTGCGAACGACGGAACCTGGCAGGCCCTCTGCGGGCAGGACGACTTTACGGAGCTGATGAGGGTCGTGGTGCGGGATCCGTCCAAGTTGGCCGTCATCTGCCATGTAAGCTGTCTTATCATTCTCATCATTCTCATGTATTACTACTGTTCGCAGTAAGCATAGCTGACGATGCTCCAGGAGACAACCCTGGAACGGCCTCCGCCTCCGTCGCCTCCGCTGCCGCCCGAGTGGAAGGAGCTCACCATCGACGACTTCCGGCGGACGTGGGAGAACCTGCAGAAGGGATATCGTGAGGGGGACGTGATCGACTGGGGCGCGGACACCTGGGATCTCGACGGATATCGTCTGCCGGACGACCTTTGACCTGCGCTAGGTGGGGAGAGATGCGAGATGACTCAAACAGTCTCGGGGAAGAGGATTCGAAGCCACACGGGACCCTGAAACAGAGACATCTGGCTTGCAGGCGTTGTCGGGAGTAGTGAGACTGTGATGCTGAGCGCGGGACGCTCATAGGGCTTTCCCTGTTCTATTCTATTCTTGGAATCGAGTTCCACGAATAACACACGGGTGATCTTCCTCCCAATGTCATACCGCGTCGCGGACACGGGTTGGCCCCAATGCGGGATTGATTCAAATTGCCGCCTTGGCGTGCAGTAGCCACATGCATGACAGGAAAGGTAATACTGAGGCGCTCCACCTCGTGGAAGCTTCCAGGTGCTGTCAGAACGCTCCGTCCAGAGAAGTAAGACATGTAGCACGGTTTGCGGGCGGATTATTGCTCGTGGCTGGAGGTTGAAGGCGCTTCCCTTCCGCCTCGGGTGTGCGACGGGGTGAGGGAAGCAGCAGTCAGCTGACCCAGCGCGCGAGCCGAGGGCGTCAGGTGACCGCCTGTCACATGCGGGGCGCGTGATTGGTCCCCGATCGGGACATCCGGGCCCGGGACTGCCGGATGCGGACGCGGAGGGGTTGCGGCCTGAGGCAGCCGCGGCCCGCCCTGCCCTGGTCTTTGTCCCTCGGGCGCCTGCTGCGTCCGGGCATCGTCGTCCCCTGGTCTCCCTCGCCGCGTCTCTTTGTGGCCTCTGCAGTCGCGCTGCTCGCGTCCCCCGACGCTCCTGGCGGTCGTCCCGCGAATGTTGAATTGATCTCCCTCATCCCGTCCTCCTCCCCCACGCGTGAGACCTCCCGCGGAGCATCGAAAACGGCTTTGCCAAGAGCCCGAGGGCCCTGCCTCCGCGGTATCTTGGCCGCTCCTTTTCCTCTCCCTGTGGCTGCATCTGTCGTGATTCCAGAAGGTCTGGCTCGATGGCTGAGCCGGGCGTCTGCGGACCGATCGCCCTGTCAGGATCTGAGTCGGGTCCTGACCATCAGGTGGGCGGCGCAGACTCGACCGTGTGCAGTGACGATGACTCCGCCAACCCCCCAAGGACCTCCTCCGCCGCCCCCGGCACGGAGCAGCATCCTCCCGCTCCAGATGCGGCGTTGACCTCCAAGAACATGGCTGCCCACCCGCCCATTGTGCCGCAGCGGCCCGCGGGGCAGCAGGGGCTGCCCGTCCTCCATATCCGCACAGATTTGCCCAGCATCCGTCCGGTCACCCCGGTCAGGGAGGCGGATATTCCTCTCCACACGAGTCTCTCCTCGACAAGTCTGCCGCGGAGGACACCCAGCCTGCGCACTGTTCTGGCGGGAGCAGCCTCGAGTGCAGGGTCTCTGTCGCCCGCCTCCGTCCTGTCATCTCCCCAGTTGGCGGCCATGGGCGACATCACGCCCTTGCCGTCGCCGATTTCCTCTTTGAATAACTCTCCGTGGAAGACCGTTCGACGGCTGTCGCATTCCCTCTCCCGGACTTCGTCCACGACGTCGAAGAATGGCTCCGCCGTCAATGTGCGGTCCGGTGACTCCTCGCACATTCTCAGGCCTTCTTCGTCCAAGTCGGGGTCCAAGCTATGCGAAGGTGTGAGCATATCCGAGCAAGACACCTCAGAAGCCAGCAAGACGACCGGCGAGGTCGCCCGGAAGCACTCGCGCAATCGCAGTCTCAGCGAGTACGTCCCCCCCACCAGAGTTCCTACCGCGCAGCGCCCTGTGGCGGTGTCGGCATCGATCCCTCCCAAGAGCACAGCTTCTTCTGAAAACATGTCTGCGCAGTCAGGTAATCTGCATCGGGAGCAGCACTTGGCTGTCCTCCGAGGCATCGCATTGCCGCCCGCTCATCCGCCTACCCCACCCCGAAGTACACGGAGTGGCTACGATGATAGTGATAACGACCTCACCGCAAACGATATTCATTCCCTGGAAGCTCCGGGAGAGGTCTATCATGTCCGGTCGATCCGGACCAGGCAGCCTCGGAAATACTACAAGCTGCGCCAGTTGGGACAGGGGACCTTCAGTCAGGTTGTCCTTGCTGTCCGGATGGAAACGGATGAGGCAGGCCTGTCTCCGATCGGCAGTGACGTGGTGAGCCCGAGCAGCACGTGCTCGCCGGTAAAGCTGGTTGCTGTCAAGATCATCGACTATGGCCCGGCCGGAGGAGCCGACGAGGAACGGGTAGAGGTCTCTCTGAAGCGCGAGGTGGATATCCTCAGGTCCGTCAATCATCCGTCCTTGGTGCAGCTGAAGGCGTTCGGGAGCGACGAGAAACACGCACTGCTCGTCCTTGATTATTGCCCTGGAGGAGACCTGTTTGAGTTTGTTACCTCGCAAGTGAAAGCATTGGTCCCGGATCTGATCAGGAGGATTTTCGCCGAGCTGGTGGATGCAGTTCGTTATCTGCACGGGAATTACATCGTCCACCGGGACATCAAGCTTGAAAGTATGTAGTTTGGCCCCCTGTTTCCCGGTGCTGGAAGCTTACGGTCCTGCAGATGTCCTGGTCAACCTGCCTGCGGCGGCGATGCAGGCCATCGCGGACTGGCGGACGTACGACCGTGCGGTGGTCACCCTGACCGACCTGGGTCTCTCAAAACGCATCCCCAGACCGCCCGAGAGCCCACTCCTCCACACGCGGTGTGGCAGCGAGGACTACGCGGCGCCGGAGATCCTGATGGGTCAGCCCTATGATGGCCGTATGACGGACGCGTGGGCGCTGGGGGTCCTGCTGTATGCCATGATGGAGCGTCGGCTGCCGTTTGACGCGCTGCCCGGGACGAGAGGCGACCCGGCGAAGCTCCGCGCGCGCACGCCGCACCGGATCGCGCGATGCGAGTGGGCGTGGTACCACTATGCGGACAGCGACGGGGAGTGGGATCCGGTCAAGGGGAAGGACCTGGAGGGGGCACGGGAGTGCGTCGAGGCACTGCTGAAGCGCAACTCGAGACGGAAGAGCCTGGACGAGATCGCAGAGCTGGGCTGGGTCCGAGATGCGATTGACGTGCCGGGTGGGCTGCAGCGGGGCGACAAGGAGGTTCCCTAGAGCTGGCCTCTGCGGAGTCGCTTGGTCGTGGTTCGTGATTCTGGGTTTTCAGTTTCCTTTTCCTCATGTTCCTTTCTGCGGTGATGATCCGCTCATGATCTTTCGATGGTATGAAATCCGGCTTACGACGTTTCTTTCCGTTACACAGGGTTGGCTGGACAGAATCGCATGCCCTTGATGCCCTTGATTCCCTTTTCGTTTCTTATGATTCGTAACGTCACCGGCGCACAGGGGTTCTGGTTGGGTTCTTTTTTTTTCCGCCTTCGTCTTGATGAAGTGTTCACTGCAGACCACGTAGAAGAGCTGTCAGCCTGAGGCGTAGCGCAGAGCTGGCACCATCATGACTCGAACAACTGTACTTTAGAGACCCGGTCAGAATTGCTAGAATAGAATCATTTTTTTCCCCCTTTGACCTTGTGTTTGGTATACTCCGTAGACCGATGCTCCGCTACATCGGAGGCGTCCTGGCTGAGCTGACTATCGGCGGCCGCGGATTGGCCGCAGCGGTGGAGCGCCGTGTCCGCTGCGGAGAAGAGGCGTGCCGGAGTTGGGCCAGAGGTCCGAAGGAAATAATAATATATCGGCCGCGACTCTCGCCTTCGCTCTCCTCCTCCACATCCCTTGCCCTCGCTTTCGGGCTCTTTTCTGGCTGTCGAAGGGTTAGGAGACCGTGATCCTGTGTCTGCGCACCCCAATCGCCGCTGCGTGGTCCAGCGTCCAGCCCCGCGACCCCTCCGGCACCGGCGATCCTCGACCGTCACGGCCATGCTTCTCTCCCAGGTGCGAGGGCGTCTGCCCTCGGCCTTCAGGCGCCTCCAGAACTCGTCCCTCGCCGCGTAAGGACAGCTGCGTCGCCCGCGATTCGATTGACACCTGACTGACACAAACGCACAGCCGCTCCCTCTCCACCACCCTCCCGCTGCGGAAGGCCTCCCCC
>JGI26051J44788_1000673_pt1 | contig 16607 bp, 8 predicted proteins | sample HigsolmetaGSP13D_FD_44788 | JGI IMG/M metagenome (IMG submission 44788) | reverse complement strand
TTTTTTTTTTTTTTTTTTTCTAAATCTATGCCTTTTTTTTCCACTTCATGCCTCCTTCTTCGGCTTCTTATTATTATCCTCGGAAGACAAGTTCGTGCTCGCCACGGCCAGCGCCTCGATGAGCTTGATCCCCGCCTCGATCGTCTCCTGGCTCGTCTGCTGCCAGGACCAAAACCGCGCCGTGCGCTCCGGGTCGATCAGACGGCCGCTGTCTGTCCGGCACAGCGGCTTGCGTGGTGTGCATTGAGGGTCGTCGTCGTCTACTTCGTAGACCTTCTTCTTAGTCTTGTCATCGATGTATCCTTCGGCAGACTCGCGGATGACGTTCGTCGTCGAGCTGAAGCGGACGCGCGGCTTGTGTCGCCGGGACAGCTCGGCTGCCTCCTCGTTGAAGGTCTCTAGGTAGCGCTTGCGGACGGCGTACTTGCGCGCCTCCTCGCGGCGGATGGTCTCGGAGCTTATCTTCTCGAACGCGGAGCGGACGATGAATTTGGTTGCGAGGTAGGCCTGCTCCGCGATGAAGACTGTCAGGAGGAGGCGTGAGAGCTTCACGTCCCTGACGCTGCCGCCGCGGTAGAGGTGGACCAGGGCCGCCGACGACAGCGTCCCCAGCCACGAGAGGAACTCGAGCCCCTGGAGCCAGGGGCCGATCGAGTCCGTGCGGATCGGGGGCGGACGCTGGCACTCGAGGCTGATCTTGAGGAAGTCCCCGCGGAGCTCGATCCAGTTGTTGAGCAGGAACCCCAGGGGCACGAGGGGCCACGAGACGCCGAAGAGGGCCAGGTACCCGAACTGCACGCACATCTCAAGCAGATCCTCCTGCACGTTGTAGACGTCCGCTTCGGACTCGTTGCGGACGCGTTCCAGGAAGGATGCTTCCTCGGGCAGGTCGTTCAGCAGGAGGGCGACGGATCTGGCACGTTTGCGCCGGTGCGCAGATGCTTCTCCTGCAACTTCTGACCTCTTCGATCGATAGTCACGGTACATGCGCAATAGGACGCGCTTGAGATACGGGAGGATGATCTCCTCGCAGAAGCCGAGCACTTGCCCGGTCACGGTGAGATAGATGACCTCCTGCTGCAGGCGGGAAGGGTCGACGTGGAAGTCTGGCTGCTGCTGCTTTAGGACCGGGTCGGACCATAGAAACGAGGAGGACTTGGATCCTTTGAGATTGAAGACGTCCAGATATGGAACGATCTTCTCGCCGAACGGGACGTAGACGAACGCTGTCAGGATGATGGGGAGAAACGAGGTAATGAAGTTCAACACCAAAGTCTTCTGGGTCTGTGCCAGCTCATACTGGTCCTGAGTGCGATAGTTCTCATAGTCGGTCAGCTGGGTTGCAATAGAGGTGAGAAATGAAGTGATCATCGGCAGGAGAAGGGATAGGAGTATCGTGGGGAGGAAGTCCTATCCATAGTCAGCATGAGGATGAACGCACAGAACGGAACTCTCGTACCAGAAAGAACTTGAAGGGTCCCTGATAGAGTTCCCCGATGACAACCTCCATGGCAAAGGTAATGATGATCAAGGTGCCCAGGGCAAGGCTGGCCACGATTGCAAACGGAAGCTGAAGAAGCTGTCGGAGGAACTGTTTTCTGGCAGGGAATACTTTTCTGACTTCTCCTGTGATGCGGTCCAGCACCTCTTTCTCCCACTTGTACTGCACCCTGTTCACCTTGAGCACTCCGACGCCTTTGACGCCCCATCTGATGCTGAGGTCAGTCTCCTTGAGTCTCCAGTACTCCACAAACACGACACACCATAGACAGTTGGCGAGGGCGAATGTGATGGAGTAGGCTCCCAAATACATCCAGCAGAAAAGCCCGAAAACTGCTGGGAATGTAAGGAACAGCGAGTAAGCCTGAATAAAGGCGAAGTAGAAGGCCACCTGCAAGAATGCTGTATGAATATGACATCTATCATAGCCTACTCGGAGAGCCATACCTTCTCGCCAAACAGCGCACGTATCTCGTCCAGGTCTTCAGCCCTCAAGATCACTGCTCTGCTCCATCTCCGTAGCAACTCCTTGTTCGCGGATTGGTTGTGGAGGGGGAAGCATGCCTTGACGTTCTTCCACTTCCCATAATTTGCAGTCACCCCTGCGCCACCTTGCTGCTTCTGCCAGGTGACGAGGTGGTACACCGACCGGAGCTCTTCAGCTTCGGTTTCGCCATCGATGATGGTGTTGCTATCGCCCACGGGGCGCACATGTGAAATCCCGTAGAGCCAATCTTTCACTCTGGGGAATAATCGTCAGAAGGGACCCCATCTGGAGAGGTGTGAGCTAAGCAGAACCCCTTACCTTGACCTGTAGACTTCGTTCCCCAGAAGTTCTCTTGGTACTTTGACAAAGACCAACAGCGAGGCGCCGCGGCCATGCCTCACCTCGGTTTGGAGGCCTCTCTCATCCAGGTCCTGAATGAGGGTCCGGAACTCCTCGATAGCCTGCGAAGGCGCTGGCACTTTTGTCAGTTCAACCGAACAGAGCAATGGAGAGCACGACCAGAGAGACGTACGGATGTCTTCGAACTGATAATGGACCACCCAATCGACTCCGTAGTTGTCTCCTTCAAGATGATCGAAACCGGGGAACAGAACCATCCTTCAACGGACGACGGAGAATGCAGAACAAACGAGGGGAAACGATAGGGGTCGTCGACACCATTATATTCCCGGGCCAATAAAGCAGCCAGGTCACGCTCCAGAAGATAGGCGCCCGCTGTCACCTAGAGCATGGCCCACAGGGATAGGGCAGCGACGGCGCGGGGTCCGGCTCAACCGTCTTTCAGCCCTAGAAGGCGATGGCGAATCCCCGGCGGACGCAGATCGTGGGACAAAGAGACGCTGGCCCAGCACGAGCCCATTCACTTCCAGGTTGCCTCCATCCGCATCCCAGCGCTCCCTCGGAGGATTCTCCACCGGGAGATCCGTTCTACAGACCGCATCTCAGCGGCAATCTTTGAATCTGACGCAGAGGCGAAGGCAGAGCCGTGACATGTCCACGGCATTCTGGATACACCCGGCGCACACAGTTCTGCAGCATTGCGCCGGCTTTCTGCAAGCGCTGTTTTTAGAAGTCCTGCCAGGCGTTCGGCTCGGGGAACTAGCGGCCTCTAGCTTTGTTGTTTATATGCTGTGGACGAATGATCGGCGGTGCCGAGCTTCGTCGGCTGCCAATAATGGACAGGCGCCCCTCCATGGATCAACTAACAACGACAACCATTACACGGCGTCATAAGGCATCTCACAGGACGTTCCGGGCCTAGGGTGCGGGGACCAGAGATGCGGTCTGCCTGGAGATTCCGAACTCCAAGACCCCGATTTGGAGCGCGTTTAACCATAAGGACCGCGTGGGACGGGAAGAAGCCGGAAGGGGTTTAGGCAAGAGATCACAGTGTCCATATGGAGTGCTGGGTAACTAATAATAAAATAGGCAGCGCAAGTCCTTGCGTGGCTGCAAGTACCAGTAGGTAAATAGAAGTCGGCTTATAGGATTTTCTCCCTACCACTCTAACACCAATCACCGCTCTCGTAGCTCAGTAGGTAGAGCGCATGACTCGTAAGTCCCACTGGGACAGGATCATCATGAGGTCTGCGGTTCGACTCCGCACGGGAGCATTTCTTTTTCTCTGTTTTCTCTAGCAATTGCCAGACCACCCTGATCTTTTTCCACTTTACATGTCGCACTTTAATTAAACCGCGGGCAGACTATTTTTCCTGCTCATCCTCCGTCCATCTCAATAACCTTCTGTTTTAAGACATATATCCATATATGCACCAAGGGTGACGCAGCCGACCACATATAGACTAGTATATGTCTTCATAGTACGGGAAGTGGCGTTCATGGCCTAGATTTCTTTATTTCTTTATTTCTTTTTAGGGGGACATCTGAACTAGTACGAGGAGGTCACTTTATCATTATTGTGTTAATGAAGTTGCAAGTGAAACTGCTCAATCACCAACGGCTGCATGATATCAACGTTGGGCTTTAGCAAAGCTGAAGAATGGACGGATTCTTTGGCAGGAAAGCAGAGGAAAAACAAAAACAAACAATTTCCACAAGAACAGGACAAAGGAATTTTCGCCTCGAGTAAACAACACTATGCTGAGATTTGGCGCTACTCGCCGATCGCGATTTCAGAACACTAGTAACTACAGTGTGACTGAGACTGTGTACGGAGGTCCAAAAAATTCAGTGGAGACGTATAACAAAGTTGATAATAACATTTACTGGCCAGCAAATAGATAGCAGCACTTCGAGCACGTGGTGATCGCCCTGATGAAGAGATACCACCCCCTGAGGACACCTGCTCTGTAGCGACTTTTGTGGCAAGCTTCCGGAACTTCCAAGGTTTCACCGGCCTAGGCCCGTACTTAGTGCCCTTCTTGATAAGTCGTCACGAGACTGCTGTGGACTGTCAAATCACGGCTCGCATGGCTCAGTTGGTAGAGCGCATGACTAGTAATCATGAGGTCCGCGGTTCGAGTCCGCGTGTGAGCAGTTTCTTTTTCCACGTATACTTGGTAATCGTGGACTGATGATGATTTGAGCTCACTTTTTTGTGAACTATAAATTTTCATTTTTTGCATTCTACTTACAGTGCATACATGCTAGCATCCCATGCTAACTGCTCTTGACCTGTCTGTTGTGTGTTCATCTGAAAAGCCCCGTGCCGCGCGGATGCAGCCCAAAAAGGAACACGCCCTGTGAGTTGCTCCCATTGGAAATTCTCGGACATATATCGATTCTTCATTTTAAGTGAAATTTTTGGCCTTATGCGGGGCGGCGGGTTCTTGTTGTTCATGCCTTTTTCTAATACTTGCTACATCGAGGTAATGATCATACTTTTAGGTGTGTGTGGATGCTTGAAGTCCCGACGATGGCTATCTATATTCTAGAACTGGTTTACAAAATAACCCTTTTCTCTGTCCATATTTTTCATTGTATGTTGGGACTGTTTCGGTCCTGCATGTGGATCCGGTCGATGAAGTATGGATCTCGTCTTGAATTCTACCGCGAGCATGGATGATTCGTCCTGTGTTGCTACCTTGGGCATAGCAGCCATAGGTAGATGGGCACGTTTCATATGCTGGTGTAGACAGAAATGATGCAATTGAGTAAAGTGAGTCCGGAGAGAGTTGTTGATTTGGTCTCTTTGAATGACTCTGTGACAATGTGTCCTGCGCAATGTATATATGTTTCCTACTTGCCCGGGATATATATATAGCATATTTTTCCTTCCCGATGGCACGCTTGCATAGTACATATAGCAATGCACAACACAAGTCTCACATAAAGGGTGACATGCCCCTTAGCAAATATTGAGATATTTAATTTCCTCGAGGCCATATCACTCAGTTGCAGCAGGTGGCAGAAGGCAACTTGCAATGCTGTGATGGCCATTAGATAGAGCGTCCACTTAGATGTCATACCAGATATGATCAAGAAGAGGGTCCGCTAATCAATTCACTGCACGCATCGACTACGGGCTTTTAAAAGCCAGAATAAACGGGAAGAGTACCATCCGCTGGTGGTCTAGTTGGTTTATGGCACCCGGCTGTAACTGGATCTGATCACCGGGTTGTCGCTGGTTCGAATCCAGCCCAGCGGAGTCACTTTTTGCGTGTTGTGATAAACACATAAATCGCGGTTTTCCTTTTTGCCTTTTCTTTGTCATTGTTTGACCGTATCATTCTGTGTGCGTTGTGGGCCTTGAGGTTTGATTTTTGCCCGACGGTCCTTATGGCTTGCCTTTTACGGTGGGCTACTGGGACCGTAAGGCAAAATAGCAGAACGGTAGTGCCGGAACAAGGCAATGCTAAAGACCTCCTTTAACACGCGATACCAATGGTAGCTAGAGATGGCAAGAAGCCAATAATAGCTTTGGGTCCCAGAATGCGGAGGACGTAGGTACTGTATTATAGGGCCCGTAGTTTGGAACGAGTACGAAGAAACATTGAATTGCTCTAATGACGAAGGGTATTAATAAGGCTGGGAAAGAAAGAAGCGCCATCTGAAATATCATGTAGGCAACTTGGTTCCTTGGAAGCTCGTTATTTCTTTATTCGCCGTCGCTCCATCCAACCCGCAAGTACATCATGTGGCGGTACTGCTAGATCTAGATCCCGATGTGGCTGAATAGCATGCAGGTTTCCGTGCGGAGTTGGATCCATATTCTAGTATGCGGGTTCATGCAGCATCTGCCGTCAAAGAGTTGTGCTGTGCGCAAGGGCCGCTGTTCTTGATATTGATGAACCGTAGCTGATAGCCAATGCTGCAATCCTCGCTAAAATATATATCTTGATCTCTCGGCTACCCATGCTGCAAGCTTTCCGCGCAACGCAGAGAAAAAGGGATTGGATTCAATGCAGTAAGATCAAGTTGAGAAAGAAGAAATTCTTGAAAGAAACAAAAAATCCTATTCAGAGAAAAAGCAAGGAGAAAAGTAACAAAAAAAGACGACGCGTGCCCAACAAAAAGGAGTAGGGTTTTAGATGAAGAATAAATGCTCACACGCGGACTCGAACCGCGGACCTCATGATTACTAGTCATGCGCTCTACCAACTGAGCCATGCGAGCTGTTTCTTGTTGTCTCGTGGGAGAGCAATATTGCCTTTCAAGCAATTTCAAATTGCTGCAGGGGTGATGCATCATGTACTGTATTCCGTACACGAGAGACATCACAGCTCTGTTCTATCCGAATCCCATCCCCATCTTTCATTCTATCTATAACATGATAAATAGATAGATCCCTTAGCGTATATATGTACATGTATATATATACACCCAGTGCACTCGCTTCAGATCTGCAGGACGCAGTTTTCCATGGCGGCTCATGCGAGTTAAAACGGAGAGAGAATAATACACCTGGGCATAGGTATGCCTCAGGATGCAGGCGGGTATACCGTCAACTTGGTTAAGAGGAAGAGAAGATCAAGAGATGAACGGAATCTGCTGGTGGTCTATTGGTTTATGGCACCTGGCTGTGACGGATCACCCTGCTACCGGGTGGTCTCTGGTCCTTTTTGTCATCCTCTCAAGAGTCATTTACAATAACCTACTCCCATTAGCATTTTTATAACTAGTTATCATAGAAACTGCTGTAAATGCTATTGTACTTATTTTAATTTTCCGCCTCCTCTGGGCGTTCCGTCCGTCCAGCGCAGCACCTCTTCGTGTTACCTGCCAGTTACTGTTACACACCCGGGTTGGGAAGGTGCATCCTCGTGGGACTGGGACCTCCGAACCACGTCCAGGGCCTCGTTCTCTATGTACCGTTTTTCTTTCCTTCCTAGCGCTGATTCGATTATATCAGTTGCTTTACCATCAGATTTTTCTTCTTTCCAGGATGTGAATTATTGCGATACGATTTTCGCATCATATCAATTGTATCATAACCGCCCGGTACAGGTCCCGCATTCGACAAGTGGTCAATGTCATATCGTGCGATTCCCAATTCCATCAGATCAGTGAATAGCCGCCTACCTAAACTTCTAGTTTTTGATCCGAATTGATCCGTCGGCTTGACTTGGCAAAATCCAGTCATCAATTGCGATTCAATCAATTGGCCCTCACTATCCAAGTCTTGTCTGTCTTCGTCGTACAGTACAGCACACCTGTCTTGACTTTGACGTCACCACGTCCAATTCGATTCGATATACTCCGGTAGCAGACGGAGCGCTTCGGACCTGTATGATGTGGATGCCGGTCCCAGTTGGATATAATACATTGAATTAAATCGAATAGACAGCAAGCATAACAAAGCAGAGCAGGCTGTCGATTGGTTAAGCTAGTGGTTCGTTAACTTGATACGTACACACCGAGCACGTCACGTTTCTTGTGAGACAGTACACTGCACCACGCTCTGCTGAGCTGTGAAAAGGAAGGGAAGCGGAAGTTATCCGGTCGGTCTGGTCGAGTGTGTGCGCTCGTGCGTATGTCCGGTTCTGTTCTCGACTCGAGGAGAAAGAAAAAAGAGAAGAAAAAAAATTTTTTTTGTGCGTTTGAAGAATCTTTATGATTTTCTTGGAGGATGTTTCTGAGACTTGTCGCTGGGCTTTTGGTGCTGGTCGCCATTTTTGCTAGCTGCGCCTGTGCGGAGAAGGATTCTGGAGAAGGGTTTCGATGGTCGAGGGAGGAGGAGAGATATGATCGAAGCGATAGTGTGGAGGGAGAGCATAGGTATGCTGGCGACTTCTTTCCTTTTTGTTTGTCCTTTGAACACTGATTCATCAATATTTATTTCATATGACATTATTGCCAATGCTACGGTGGATTTCCTGAATGATTAGGACCGCGTTTGAAGTTATGAAACTGAAAATTGATAACTGACCTTTTCTAGAACTTCAACCGCATTGCAGGCCAAACTCCTGCGATCACAAAACACGGATTTTGTAGCATTAGACTGGCATCGGGCTCCTGTTCGAACAGATCCTCTCACTACGAAGAATAATCCGGAGATATCTGACAAGAGACTCAACAAAGACTACCAGAAACCGGAACAAGGGAACCATGCCCGGCCTCGTATCTGGGCTTCAAGGTAGGTAGTTAACTCCACAGAACATCTTTTTCTGTTGTTTCCCCTTTAGCCCTGACGATGAAATGAAAAAACCAGTGGTCCAGGTTGGGATGTCCTTATACAATTGACTTCGTGGTAAGTTATGAAAGGCCCGGGCAGGATCAATAAGGTAGGTATGTACTGTACCTACTGACGGACGTCAGGCCAACTACGCAGACCGTCTCGAGTGTAGATTGGGTTATGAGATGGGAGATAGCCATTAGATGCCTGGCAACCAAGGAGCCAGACAACCAAGACATGTTCGAAATCGATGAACTGGCAGTCAAGGCGTTCTGGGACCGGGTCTGGGCGTGTTACCTGCCCTATGTGTTTGGCTCAGAAGATGCATGATCTGCCTGCAGTCTTCAGTAATTAGATTGCGACGGGACTTTTACAGCTCGGAGCAGGAAGACACAGTTATCGGATATTATAAGGTTACGATTGCTACCAAGGAAAGTTCCAGGTCCATTCATGGAACCATCAATATGGGTGAATGCAGTTCCTTGCTGGTCGAAGAAAAAGCCCATCATTTTTTTTTGTTCGAAGACTGTCTATTTCGATTGTCTTTTGTCTTTGAGTGACGCTGTCTGATATGCACCTCGCTCTCCGAATATTACCTACTTAGAGGGAGTATTACCTAGTACCTTGTAACGTACTGCACTTGGGATAGAATGGACAGTTGCTCCAGCGCATGTAGCTAGGTGAATACATGCTATGCAATCATTGAATAGTATAGCCTGGCGAAGGAGTTTCAATCTCTGAAACGCGGCTGAGCAAACTGTCTCGTTTCAGCGTGGCATTGTCCGCAGCGGGCCTTCACTAGGTGGGCGGCCTAGACCGTCTAGGATCCCTTGTCCGCGTCCGTAGGTTCCTCTGTATTGTAGAGAGACTCGATGATTGCCACCCTCTACTATTCTAGCCTCGTTGACAAGCCTGCACTTCTTATTTCCTCCTCACCATCAATGCCAATAAAGCAAAGGTTATTTTAACCTACAGTTTGCACTTGTTCCTCAGACATCCCCGTTCGCAGCCTCATACCACGTGACACGGGCTAAGCGACACCTAAGCAACGACGGGGCCGGGGCCTCCTGAAGCACGCTTCCGTATCATCTCGCAAACCGTCACCAGCTAATACCTCACTCTCTGCCCTTCCCTTCCTTTCTCTTTTCACTTTCGGTATTTGCGTTTGCTTTGTAGTGAATTTCCTTCTTGGTTTTCACTCGGGTTCGTCGAGTTCTTCCCCGTGGGCGTTCTCTTTTCTGTTGTTGGGTTGGATGAGGTGAGGTCGTGTTGCGGCCTTCTGTACCGTAAATATGGCTCCTCTTCCTATCAAGTTCACGGAGCTTGTCCAGGTATGTTTGTCGCTCTCCCCGGGTTTACTTATTTGATAGTAATTGAGGCTGACTCGAGGTTGTCTTGCGCAGTTGACGAATGCTGATATTGCGGTACGTTCCTGTCACCCTTTCCCTCCACTTGCTCCGCGCGGCGGCTTGGACTTGCTGGCGCGGAGGGGTGGATTGAGTGGCACTGCGACTCCTGGATTAAATCTATGAGGTTACAGGCTTGCTGACAACTCCTCCCGCAGCCATCATCGATTGGCTTCAATTCATGTGTGAGTATCTCCCACTGCTCAGCCCAAGTCCCCTGTGTTCCTCGACTAACCGTGTCGCATCTTTTCAGACTCTAGAATCGGATCATTACGTTTGCGTTCGACAGAAGCTCAACGAAGATGAGAAGCCGCAAGTCATCATCGTTAACCTGAAAAACAATAATGAGGTCGTTAAGCGCCCCATCAACGCGGACAGTGCCATCATGCACTGGAACAAGAACATCATCGCCCTCAAGGCGCAGGCGCGGACGATCCAGATATTCGACCTCACGGCGAAGCAGAAGCTCAAGTCCGCGGTCATGTCGGAGGATGTGGTGTTCTGGAAGTGGTACAATGAGCGGAGTCTGGGGTTGGTGACGGACAATTCCATCTACCACTGGGACGTCTTCGATCCCACCCAGAATCAGCCGCAGAAAGTCTTCGACCGACTTCATAACCTGAGCGTATGTTTTTCTTAGAGAAGGCCTCGTATGCCAGGGCATTCATTGACTTGTAACGCTACTAGGGCTGTCAAATCATCAACTACCGCGTTAACGAGGATGAGAAGTGGATGGTGGTCGTTGGTATCAGCCAACAACAAGGGCGCGTGGTTGGATCGATGCAGCTGTACTCTCGCGACCGCGGGATATCGCAGTTCATTGAAGGGCATGCTGCCGCTTTCGCTTCTATCAGAGTGGAGGGCTCGCCCCTGCCACACAAGCTGTTTACGTTTGCTGTCCGTACCCAGACCGGCGCGAAGCTGCAGATTGCCGAAATCGACCACCAAGAGCCGAACCCCAAGTTTCAGAAGAAAGCAGTGGAGGTCTACTTTCCCGCAGAGGCGGTCAACGACTTCCCCGTTGCGATGCAGGTTTCCAAGAGGTATGACATCGTCTACCTTGTTACAAAGTACGGGTTCATCCACCTCTATGACCTGGAGAGCGGTACCTGTATCTTTATGAACCGTATATCCAGCGAAACCATCTTCACCACCGCTCCTGACTCAGACTCCGCCGGTCTTGTTGGCGTGAACCGCAAGGGCCAGGTTCTTTCCGTCAGCATTGACGAGAACACCATCATCCCGTATCTCATGGACAACCCCGCCATGTCGGGCATTGCGATCAGGCTCGCCGCGAAAGCGGGCCTCTCTGGCGCTGATCATCTTTACCAACAGCAGTTTGATAATCTGGTCGCGCAGGGCAACTTCGTCGAAGCTGCGAAGGTTGCGGCAAACTCTCCCCGGGGGTTCCTTCGTACGCCGGAGACCATCAACATCCTCAAGAACGCTCCGCAGGCCGGCCAGCAGATGTCGGTTATCCTTCAGTATTTCGGAATGCTCTTGGACAAGGGCTCTCTGAACAAGCACGAGTCTCTCGAGCTCGTTCGGCCTGTGTTGCAGCAGAACCGGAAGCACCTGCTGGAGAAGTGGCTGCGGGAGAACAAGCTGGAGTGCTCGGAAGAGCTTGGAGATATCGTGCGACCCTACGACATGGCCCTCGCTTTGAATATCTACCTTCAGGCCAATATTCCCCACAAGGTCGTCGCGGGATTCGCCGAGACGGGCCAGTTCGACAAGATCCTTGCCTACTCGAAGCAGGTCGGGTACCAGCCCGACTACACGGCACTCCTCCAGCACATTGTGCGTGTTAACCCGGAGAAGGGTGCAGAGTTTGCCGCACAGCTCGCGAACGAGGAGACTGGTGCGCTTATTGACCTTGACCGTGTCGTGGATGTCTTCCTTTCCCAGAACATGATCCAGCAGGCCACTGCCTTTCTGCTGGATGCTCTGAAGGACAACAAGCCGGAGCATGGCCATCTGCAGACGCGGTTGCTCGAGATGAATCTCGTCAACGCTCCGCAAGTCGCAGATGCGATCCTTGGCAACGAGATGTTCACGTACTACGACAAGGCCAGGATCTCCCAGCTCTGCGAGAATGCTGGTCTTATCCAGCGCGCCTTGGAGAACACGGACGATCCTGCTGTCATCAAGCGAAACATTGTCAAAACCGACAAGTTGAATCCGGAGTGGCTGATTAACTACTTTGGCCGTCTCTCGGTTGAGCAGTGTTTCGACTGCATGAACGAGATGCTCCAGGTGAACATCCGCCAGAACCTGCAGGCCGTCGTTCAGATTGCCACCAAGTTCTCAGACCTTCTGGGACCGGCCCGTTTGATCGATCTGCTGGAGAAGTACCGCACCGCAGAGGGTCTTTACTACTATCTTGGAAGCATCGTCAACCTCAGCGAGGATCCCGAGGTGCACTACAAATACATTGAGGCGGCTACCGCGATGGGCCAGATCACTGAAGTGGAGCGCATCTGCCGTGAGAGCAACTACTACAACCCTGAGAAGGTGAAGAACTTTCTCAAGGAGGCCAGGCTCACGGAACAGCTCCCGCTGATCATCGTCTGTGATCGGTTCAACTTCATCCATGATCTGGTCCTGTACCTCTACCAGAACCAGCAGTACAAGTCCATCGAGGTCTATGTTCAGCGCGTCAACCCCTCTCGCACTCCTGCTGTCGTTGGAGGCCTGCTCGACGTTGACTGCGACGAGGGCATCATCAAGAACCTCCTCAGCACCGTTGACCCGGCGTCGATCCCGATCGATGACCTTGTGGCCGAAGTCGAGTCTAGAAACCGGCTTAAGCTGCTCCTGCCTTTCCTCGAGGCGACTCTCGCTACTGGTAACCAGCAGCAGGCTATTTACAACGCTCTGGCCAAGATTTACATTGACAGCAACAATAACCCTGAAAAGTTCCTGAAGGAGAACGACCTCTACGACACGTTGATCGTCGGAAAGTACTGCGAGAAGCGTGACCCCAACCTTGCCTACATCGCCTACAGAAAGGGCCAAAATGACCTGGAACTCATCAACGTCACGAACGAGAACTCCATGTACCGCGCCCAGGCACGGTATCTCCTAGAGCGTGCCGACCCTGAGGTCTGGGCTTTCGTCCTCAGCGAGAACAACATACACCGACGCTCCGTCATTGATCAGGTCACTGCCACTGCTGTTCCCGAGTGCGCCGATCCCGACAAAGTGTCCGTTGCTGTCAAGGCTTTCCTCGATGCCGATCTTCCCTCCGAACTCATTGAGCTGCTGGAGAAGATTATCCTCGAGCCATCTCCATTCAGTGACAACAGCAGCCTGCAGAACCTGCTCATGTTGACTGCTGCCAAGGCTGACAAGGGACGCCTGATGGGTTACATCCAGCAGCTCAACGAGTTTAGCGCTGATGAGATCGCCAGCATGTGTATCTCCGTTGGGCTGTACGAGGAGGCGTTCGAGATCTACAAGAAGGTCAACAACCATCTTGCCGCTGTCAACGTCTTGGTCGAGAACATCGTCAGCATCGACCGCGCCCAGGAGTACGCCGAGCGCGTCGAGTTGCCGGAGGTGTGGAGCAAGGTTGCGAAGGCGCAGCTTGACGGTCTTCGTGTGACCGACTCGATCGAGTCGTATATCCGTGCCGGAGATCCCTCGAACTACAACGAGGTCATCGAGATTGCCACACGCGCTGGAAAGGATGAAGACCTTGTCAAGTACCTCAAGATGGCCCGTAAGACGCTGCGTGAACCCCCAATCGACACCGCCCTTGCTTTCTGCTACGCGCGTCTCGATCAGCTGGCTGAGCTCGAGGACTTCTTGCGTGGCACCAATGTCGCGGACATCGAAGTGTCCGGTGACAAGGCTTTCGCGGAGGGCTACCACCAGGCCGCCAAGATCTTCTACAGCAGCATCTCGAACTGGGCCAAGCTGGCGACGACTCTCGTGCACCTGGAGGACTACCAGGCTGCCGTGGAGTGCGCGCGCAAGGCCAACAGCGTCAAGGTCTGGAAGCAGGTCAACGAGGCATGCATCAACAAGAAGGAATTCCGCCTGGCGCAGATTTGCGGTCTCAACCTCATCGTACACGCCGAGGAGCTCCAGGACCTGGTCCGCCAGTACGAGCGCAACGGCTACTTCGACGAGCTGATCTCCGTCCTCGAGGCGGGTCTCGGCCTGGAGCGGGCGCATATGGGCATGTTCACCGAGCTTGGCATTGCCCTGTCCAAGTACCACCCTGAGCGGGTCATGGAGCACCTTAAGCTCTTCTGGTCGCGCATCAACATCCCCAAGATGATCCGGGCCTGTGAGGAGGCGAACCTGTGGCCGGAGCTTGTGTTCCTGTACTGCCACTACGACGAGTGGGACAACGCCGCCCTGGCCATGATGGAGCGCTCGGTCGAGGCCTGGGAGCACCACTCCTTCAAGGACATCATCGTCAAGGTCGCCAACCTGGAGATCTACTACCGCGCCCTCAACTTCTACCTGCAGGAGCAGCCTCTGCTGCTGACGGACCTGCTGCAGGTGCTGACGCCGCGGATCGACGTCAGCCGCGTGGTACGCATCTTCCAGGCGTCGGACAACATCCCGCTGATCAAGCCGTTCCTGCTGGGTGTGCAGAGCCAGAACAAGAAGGCGGTCAACGACGCCATCAACGACCTGCTGATCGAGGAGGAGGACTACAAGACGCTGCGCGACTCGGTGGAGAACTACGACAACTTCGACCAGCTGGACCTGGCGCAGCGGCTGGAGAAGCACGACCTGGTCTTCTTCCGCCAGATCGCGGCCAACATCTACCGCAAGAACAAGCGCTGGGAGAAGTCGATCGCGCTCTCGAAGCAGGACAAGCTGTACAAGGACGCCATCGAGACTGCCGCCATGTCGGGCAAGAGCGAGGTCGTGGAGGACCTGCTGCGCTATGTAAGTTCCCTCTTTCTTTCTTTCCGCGTGTGTGTGCTTGCTAACGACCTCTAGTTCGTGGGCATCGGCAGCCGCGAGTGCTACGTGGGCATGCTGTACGCGTGCTACGACCTGATCCGGCCGGACGTGATCCTGGAGATCTCGTGGCGGCACGGGCTGCACGACTTCACGATGCCGTACATGATCAACCTGCTATGCGAGCAGACGCGCACGATCGAGATGCTCAAGAAGGACAACGAGGAGCGCAAGGCGCGTGAGGCGTCGCAGAAGAAGGAGGAGGACAACACGCCGATCCTGGGGGGCACGCGGCTGATGCTGACGCAGGGCCCGGCGACGCCCGCCCCGGCGCAGCTGCCGTTTGGGCAGACCAACGGCATCACGCCGCAGGCCACGGGCTACCGCGCGTTCTAGATGTCGATCCGTGGATGATTTCTGTGAGATCTTGATCATCTTTCTCGGTGGGACGAGGGGACAGGAGGGGGGTCCGGGGTGGATCTTGGCGGGTTCCTTAGTCCGCGTTGACCGCTTCGTGTACCCTTTGGGTTCCATGTTCCGACCATGTCTTCTGCCATCTGCGTTTTTTTCCCCTGCTTTCTGCCACGGTGTATTTGATACGTCCGCATCGGTTTTTCCTCTGTCACCTACTACCCTGTATGTGGGCTAGCTAATGGTATTTGTCTGCATCCGTATGCTTCCCCCGTAGGATAGACATCTAGAAGGTCCGCGCCTGGGTTGCTGGGGCATCCGCTGCTGTAACGGGTCTGGACTCGACCGGGTCGGACAGCCAAGGGTCGTACCTTGATGTCCGCTGAGGGAGTCGGAGGAAGACGGGGCGGACCTCGGCTGGATGCGGATCCGCCGGGCGAGCCGAGAGGTACCCGGTAGACGTAGATGCCTGTACATGCAGATAGACAGAGAGGTAGAAGGATGATCATGTAAGGAGGGTCTGACCAGGAGGATGCCCAGAGACGCGGTGTGTGCTTGGCTGTCTCTCCAGCATCCCTGCGGCGGACAGGAGCTGTGACAGACCTGTGATCAAGGGACACGGAGGAGGGAGGAAAAAGAGGCCGCACGAGTCACTACCGTGGAGATCCGGTGAAGGAGAGAGATCCCGAGGGAGGGCGCAGATCGTGGAGAAGATGTTTCTAGGAGGGATGCGAAGATGCTTCGGCGGACGGAGAACGACGGGCAGCGCCGGAGGATGAGGAGAAGCGATCCCGATGCGGAGAAACGTGATATAAGGAGCTAGGGGATGCGGAGATGCATGTGGAGAGATCTGTCTGTCTGTTTCTGGCCTCTTCCTGTCGTCATCCCCTCCCTGGGTCGTACAGCATCGCTTTTGATATCTCCACGGCCACTGACGGTGTATCACAGATCTCGGCCTGAGGCATCGACGCTTCTCCGCACGGCCGGGCGAGAGGAAGAACATCCCAGGAGCAACGCAGCAAAAACCCAGGACAAGAACAAGGACAAGACGGGGACAGGAAGATACAGAGAGGGCCTTTCCCCGTTGGTGTGCCGGTGAGTGTCGTGGCTTTCTTTCCCCGTGTTGGTGGTGTCCGTGTCCGTCTCGTCTCTCTCCCGCTCGTGTCTCTTGAGGCTCTTGTCCCTCTCTCCTCCTCCCCTCCTCTCCTCTCTCCCACGCACAACACACACTCTCTTCTGCTTCTTCTGCTTCTTCTCCTCTCCCCTTCTCTCCCTTCCCATC
>JGI26051J44788_1000672_pt1 | contig 16615 bp, 20 predicted proteins | sample HigsolmetaGSP13D_FD_44788 | JGI IMG/M metagenome (IMG submission 44788) | reverse complement strand
GGAAGAGAAGCATGAAATGGAGGAAAAAGGAAATAGAGAGAAAAAAAAGGGGGGGGGGACTTGAAGATATGTATATCTGCGGTGCACTTACTTTCCACCGATCACGTCCGTGATCTGCAAATTCAGCCTGTACTCCTCGTCATCCGCGGGATCGTAGCGCGTCATCCACGTGGGATTCAGCAGATCGAAAAGGGAGAGCCCGTTTGCGAAACGTCCCTTGTTCGCAGTCCGATGGCAGGGAGTCGAAGGGCGCTCCCTCCCGAGGTACGACACCGCCGACGACAAGCATTGTGTGCTTGCCCAGCAGATGACATTTTGACTTGATCCGCGGTGTCAAGTCCTGGGTGAGGCGGATCCATCTGAAAGATGGGAGGGATAGGACGTAGACACTGCCGTCTGAGTCGGAGATCGAGACACCCTCTCGCCGAAAACGTAGCTAGAAAGGTAATGTGAGTAGATAACAGAAAGAGAGAAAGGGATTGTCGTTCGTACATACATGGAATGACTGCTTCAGTCTGGAGCAGATACAACAATGCTACACCCTGACATTCACCATTTCGGAACGTCTCCGGACGTCTTCTGAACGTACCAGGTGTCATTTGCAATGTCGTATATTGAGACTAATTCCATGGAGTTCTTTCCAATGCTTAGCTCGACAGGGAAAGTAAAAGAAAAGACTCTGCCTTGTGCATACATACCCGTAGTCTTTCCTCTACCTGGTCTGTCGCCAGGGTCTTCGCTGCCGCTCCGATTTACCTCGTATATCCACCGAAGGCCACCAGTATTCCTTTTCTCCCTACCGACTCGATGATGGTCATGTAGCCCTCTCCCACCGTCGCGAACGTGTTCAGCCCAATCGTGGAGACATTGCGGAAGCTGAACGTGCTCTGTGTTCAGCGCAAGCGTCCCGCTGACGAGGTAAGATATCGCATGAGGATCCCGGCTGTACATCGGATCCCCTAACGGTGAGACTATCCCGCCAAGGTAGTACCCCTGGCCCGTTGAGGACTGGGCTGTCAGGCCCTCCGTGAGGCGAGCATCTGGCACGCCGTTGAAGGAAATACTGGTCCAGGACTGCTGCTGAATGTCGTATTTCCAAGTGGCTAGAGACGGGATGGGATTCTTCCCCGGCAGAGTGCTCATTTATCCGCCGTAGAGAAAGATGCTCGAACCGTCTGAAAACATTACCCCCTCGTTCAGCGTAGGTACACTTAGATTAGGCTCTGAGTCGTTCTGCGGCTTGACGAGAGTTCCGAACAGATCGTCACCGCTGTTGGAGAAGGGCTTTGAAAGGTCCACCGTTTGCATGTTCTGGGCTGCACTCATAGGCATATGTTCATCAGAAACGGATCGCTGAATGCAGAGGAAAGAACAACCCACCGATAAAGGCTGAGATGGCATGGTTCCCTTCGATGAATCGGAACTCGCCGCCATCGATAAAGAGGGTGTGGTTGACAATTAGTGCTTTGCATCGCGATGTGAGTCGGTCGGGAACCTTCCAGAGCGTTTGCGGAGACTTACACGAATGGAAAATTCGGGCGCAGAACGTAGAAGACGCGACGACGATCTGTACAATGCTCAGGACGATGTATGGCAGCAGCATCCGTGTCCGCTCCATCGTCGCAGTGAGCCTCCTCCCGAAGGGAGCGAAACTCGGGGCCCTCCCAGCGAACCGACGCAGAACGCTGGGTACGAGTATGCTGTGCCATTGTTAAGTATTATTGCCATGCCTCACGTCCTCCTATTATGTCCTTCGTGCTACCAATAACGAGGTGCTGACAGGAACAGCTCGCTTGGCGCTGCATCCCTGAGGTGACAGTTTCAGGAGTTCCTGCATCGAGTCAGTTTGAGGAGGCGATGGGTGCCATGGCGACAGGGATAATTAACCGGTGCAGTTTTAGCATTGTTAGACACAAAACATGGGCACTTTGGTTTCCCGTTCGATTCCCACCAGAATTCGCCAGGAGATCTGAGAGGTGGCTGCGTGGTGCAAAAAGAGGAGGACCTGTGAGCAGGCAAGTGCAGAACTTGCCTTTCTGGAGACTATCGATTGTGAAGGCTTACATTGGAGCAGACACTATCCTCCAATTGCTCTGTGCACAGAACTCCTGTGAGATGGAGAACTCCCCGCAAAAACGATGAGCACGACAGGATGAACTCAATGTCCAACCGTGCTACCATGGTGTGATGGAAATGCTGATTGGTAATGGCCTACGCTGAGCTCAGCTCAAGTACCCTATTTTGCGCTCTTCGCAAAGTCCTTCCCAACTGTTAGTTTATAATGCAGAGTAACAATAACTCGTTACTGGTATGATACTGGCTAGCCTCGCTTAGAAAATCTCTCCCCAGGATAAGCAACCCCGCAAGTTCCTAAGTTTCTTGTCGACCAGACAAGACCAGTTCTGACTACAATTAACCATCATGGCCTCTTTTGGTAACTAGGGCATTTCAGGAGAGCTTGTCATCTACGCCTAGCTGAGCTTGAAGCTTTATGGGATAGACTAAGGGGTTTTATCCGCGTCAGTTCACATAACTGAAGATTGCGAAGAAACCGTGTTTCCATGTGCCTCCAAGGTCCTCAGACACGGATTCCATATCTAACGCAGAGGCCCTTGTAGAACATCTCCCCGTTTTTCCTTCTGATGGACTCTTGCGATAGCACTTTAGGTCAATATGATATATAACACTGAGCATTCATCGCAGGAAAACCAAGGTGTGAGATATGCACTACATATTTCTGTTTGGCCCAAACTAACGCCGAATGAATGTGATTAGCGAATGCGTGACGGGACCCTTGCAGCTTGCAGCTCAGTCGAGGGGCTCTTGCTTGGCACCAAGGGAATCAAATGGTGCAGAGCCTAGGGTATGGGAAAGAGCTCTTATCGATATTCCCACCCTCCGCCTAGCTAGCAATTGCTAGCTCAGAAGCAAAGCAAAGCGGTATCTTGACAATATACATATACCCCTGAAAACCACAGCGCCTCAAACTGGACTATCGAGTACGCTGCGTGAAAACAAAAACACCATATCAACATCACGGCCATCACATCATCCCATTGATCCTGGGGATATTCTCGTCGCCGATGTGCTCCATGTACTTGTCCTTCCGGTGATAATAGAGCTCCGCACCCAGCTCGGAGAACGCGTCCCGGTCGTCCAGGGTGCCGGCCTTGACAATGATAATCTCCGGATGCTTGATCGGCTCAGACGTCAACGGCGACCCGCAGTCGCCGCAGAACTGGCGACGCAGCTTCGGGCCGGCGTCCGTGTCGTCCAGGAAAAGCTTCGGCGTGCCGGAGGTGAAGTGCAGCGCAGTCTTTGGCACGGCGATGTTCGAGGAGAAGGCGGAGCCGCTACACCGCTTGCAGTTGATGCAGTGGCAGAGGATGATCTGTGGAGTGTCATTTGGATGTTAACGCCGACAGGACAGGAAATGTGACAGTAGTGTCATGGACGTCTCCTCTTTCTTTCGTCTTACCTTTGGCAGGGGCTCGCTCTCCGGGAGGTCGATCCGGTACTTGATATTGCCGCAGAGGCAGCGACCGGTGTATGACTTTTGCGCCATCTCTATCAATTCGTCTTTTCTTGCCTCTCCACAGTTCCTTATTCAGAGACTCTAGCACTTGAAACGAGGCTCGAAATGACTGAGAGTATGGTTCACGAGGGAGGCACTGAGATGAAATATCCACCACAGCAATGAGGTATCCGGTCTTTCAAACCGTCTCTTATCCGGTGTCGAAGGATGAGGGGCACGAACACCCCACGCGCGTCCCCGATGAGGGGTTGGGCGCCTGAGCGTCCTCAAGGGACAAAAGCTGTCCAGCCGAGAGAAGTCATGGTGGAGCCTGCGGACGCGGATAGCTGACAGTGTGGAGATCTATCTCATTGTAGCCGCGTCCCATGCCACAGAACACTGTTTCCTGGTCTCCGGATGCGCAGCCTGGGCCAATAATGGGCTGTGATGAATGGGGACCATGGTCCATGGCAGATTCATTATTGGGTGAAAAATGGCTCATAATTTTTCTTGGCGAGGTGGCAGGAATGGAGAACCTAGATGGCATATATTTCTAGCATTCAGTGGACCCAACTAACGGTGCATGGCATTGATCCTCTGCCTTTTCTTTGCGGACAGAGACAGGAGTCTGTGAGTTTCCATGCTGTATATTCTTCCCAGGACATGAATACTTATGCAGATGAGACAGGGATAGTTGGTCTGGGCATTTGATTCCTGAGGGGTCTTTGCTCCGCAATCCCGGGGATTTGATCTCGCGGGGTGTGTGAGCGAACAGCCCGCCGCGGCCAATGACGAAAAAGCTGAGGATCCGCGTTGTTAGCTTGAAGGAGTAAGCAGTATGCCGTGCCGAGCACTGGCTCATGATCCGCAACGCAGACAGTGTCTTATCTGGTCAATTCGACAATGTCTTGCAAGGTGACGTGTCTATAAAGATGTTGTCCCTTGAAGACCAGAATGTGACACTTTTGTGTATCAATCATGTGACTGTCAGTTTGCAGCGGACCGCCTGGTTAAAAGTTGCCATCAGAATCCACGATCTTCGAATACATATCATAGTGCCGTTGAAGCCTATATGATCGGATTCATGTCGCTGCCATCGATCAAATCCAACGATAACTTAACCTGTTGCTGGGAAGTGTGCATACATGGAACTGGCTTGTGCAGGGACTCCATGGCAATGAATATTCAAGGGATCCATTGATATGCGGGACTACGGTGGGTAAGATGATTTGAACATGGACATTGATTTTCTCCCCTGGAATGTTTGACATTCATAGGTCATCCGCAGCTGAATCAATGTACTTAAGTTGACTCCCGCAAGGATGCTACTTACATGCAGAGATTGGACAATTACATGAGTTATTATGCTTCGCGACGGACTAGAGCAAGACCAGAGACTGTAATTGTCTCTTGTCCACTCCTAGAGCGTTTTCCTTTCAAGGCTCATCGCCCATCTGCCATCTCCAACAGAACCGCCTCACTATTGCACTTTGAAAAACAACATCATCTCGGACGCAACACTCTTAACTAAACGCCTCAATCGCACTCTCGAAAGCATCCGCAATCTCCTGATTGATCAATGGCGCCAGGGCTGCATAATCTGGCGTCAACTTCTCCGTCACCGCATCTCCCAGCTCCGCCGATGACTTCTTCTGCTCCTCCAGATTATCTTTTACCAAAAACGACAGCGAGAACAAGCCCAGCAGACCGTGCTCGAACGCATCTTTCTTGGACACGATCGTATCCAGCGCGGAGAGAATCTGCGGCTCCAGCGTCAGAAACACAATTGCGACGTTCGCGGACTCGGTTTCGTTGAACGGGTCCGATTTGGTTGTGGTTTTGATTGCGGATTTGATGGCGGAGCTGAGGTCGTTGGATTCAGTTTCTATCTTTAGGGCCGTTAGAGTGCCTAGAAGGCCGCCTGTGTAAGAGCTGACGGTCTTGTTGAGGGTCGTGAGGTGGTCAGAGATGACGTTCACGGCTTCGACTACGGATGCGCCGTCGCGAGGAACAAGAGGGGTGGTCGAGACGGGGGAGATGATGCTGATGCTCGCAAGGAGGCTGGCCGTGACAAATGAGGATAATTGCATTGTGATGGCTTTTAACTTCCTGAAGATTGTTTCAGCTGATGTACGATGTGCAGATTATATGAAGATATAGATGCTCTGATCTGCGCGATCTCCTCTAACTATAAATTCATGCAGAGGAATAGACATCCCTTTTAGGTGGCTAAATACTATGAAATATTTTCCTATCTACCCTGGTATGGTTCCATCAGGACCTTTCAGTCACTGGTTTTTTTTCCTACCATCTAACGCCGGCCTAGTTCAGCGGATATCACGCTTCCCCGCAATCTCACCCGCAAAGCGAGCCCTGGGAGTAGTCAAGCATCGGCCTTCTCACATCAATGCACATGTCAGTGCCCTTCCTCCGAGGCAACTCGAGACGGCAAATGGATTCATCACGCCGTTGATGCAGGGGGCAAATGGCAGTCCCGTCAAGGAGGTTCCTGAGTGGCGGAGAAATTGAGTCCGGTTGTTTGTATGTACCTAAAATAGGGCTTATGCTTGAATTGGGTAAGGTTGCAACGGTCTGCCCAAATGCCGGCGGGAGTGTCATCCTGGTAAATTACTTGCGTAGCATTCGCGGTCTTTGATTTCTTACAGTCACGGAGTATACTTGTGCCAATTTAGACTGGCAAAACAGCGGCGAAGACAAGTGGACGGACGAAGGCTTCTTATACCTACTCGGCCCCCTTCATCACATCTTCCCTCTCGGAAGCAGATTCACTCATAACACCCATTTAGAGCCATAACTTCATGCAAAATAACCCGAATATATTGCATACATCCCCTGAATAGGCATATTAAATCACGAAGCTGCATGCTGTGAAGATAGGGCCACTGAAGACTGGTAGACTGGTGAACTGAAGCTAAAGACGTTCCCAAAGAGCTCTAGCAGCTCCGTCCTAGTATTTGTAGCTTTATCCTTTCTGTCAGTTAGTCTTGTAACCAACGGAGATGTACCACCTTTACACTGGTAGTCATCAGATGTTGTAGTTGACCGTCAGCACCGGCCGCTATAGCAGGCACTGACTGGCCCGTATCACCTCGAATGTGACCAATAGTCACTGCAAAGGTGGAAGGCCTAAGCCAATAATGTAGGCCACGCAGATTGGAATGAGCATGCCGGACGATTAGAGCAGAGCTATGGACAGCTCATGTGGTGTGTGGCCGCAATGTGTCAGATGGGAGGCAGAAGGATCGTACAACTCGCAAGATAATATCCGACAAGAAAGGTAAAGCGATGATTATGACGCGAGAGGCTGTTGGTATACTTGCAGACAGAAGCTGATCATGGAGCTGTGAATTATCATGTCCGCGGGATTCGGTTCCTTGGAATGTCATCTCTCAGTGCTATTCAGAAAAAGGATGTATGTGCATAGCTCTCTGGTCATGCAGCTACTTGAAAGGAACGTCTTGTTGAAAGCCCAGTATGAAATGCGACAAGGATGAAATTTGCCTGACAAAAGAGCACTGAGAACCATCATTGTGTGTAGCATCCTCATGGCCAGATTATTAGTAAGCAAGGTTAGTTCTGAAGTGGGGCTGGAAACTTGCAGCCTCAGGCCCCAAGGCCGCATACCGCAGGACCACAACGAGAATTTTCGATACACAGGGGCATGTTGGGCCATGTTTATGACTCGATAATATGTCTATCTCTGTCAGGGTTAATCCATCACTAGGCATGAGACCGTTTAGATCAACCTCACGAGCCACGATCTGCCATTTTCCCCCCTCCCCCCTCTTCCGCCCCCGCGTCAGCGCGTTGTCCACATGTCTTGTCAAGAAATCCGCATGCATTTACGCCGGGTTGAGGCTCAGCGTGAAGAAGCCTTTTGTGCCAAGCGAGATCGACGCCGAGATGCAGGTAAATACGAGCCTTGCCCTATCCTCCGATGTCGTTGTTGTCCGCGGTGCTCCACAGCCCCTGGAAGCAAGACAGGGTCAACAAGGGTGATGATATCGGGATATGGGTACTCATTTATCCACGGCCCTTGGAAAGCGTACTCATAGTGACGATGACAGCTAAGGCCCTGGCAGATACACCGATATTAGAGGACAGAGTAGCGCTAACTGCCCGTCGCGCTGCAATGGGCGTTCGTCTCTTTAAGATCAATGGGTGGATCCCCTAAGGATTGGAGTCCGTGCCCACTGCTTCAGTCACGACGGAGCTAACAGTGAAGCTCGTGAGATGTATACCTTTCTGGAATCTTATCTCTTTTCCAAATACGAGCCTGCCGCCCACGGCGACGCGCCGAACTGCTCAAAGCCTCAACAGGCAGCACTGCACTTGAGCCGCATCCTATGATGAATACGAGAACACGAGAACAACCTCAGGGCCATGTCTTGGCGACAAACCCGTACAGGGCAGGCCTCCGCGGAAAGTCCATGGGATCGGCGCTGCAAAGGTAGATTAGGCAGATGGGGTGCCTATGTTTTTCGCTGTAGAAGATTCATTCTACGGCTTCCTATGGCTCAGCCTGTATATTAGGCTGGCAGAACATCCTGCCTAATATATTTCTCTTGGTCATTCTCTTTTGGTTACTGTGACCTGGGGATAGGGATTTAAAAGAGCAGAGGGACGCTCCAGAGATTATTTCCTATCTTCACTGTCTGTTCAACGTCGCACATTTTAATTGTCGTGGTTTGCCATTTTTATTCGTCGCATATATCTTGATATCTGCATACATATACGCAGCATTCTCTTCAACACGGAAATCACCAGAATGAGAACACGAACAATCATAAAGTGCAACACCATGTCCATCTCCAAACTATGCATCGCCCTGCCCCTCGTGCTGGGCGCTGTCTCCGCCTCTCTCTCTCCCAATGAAATCGCTGAAGCCGAGACATTCTCGCCCCTCAACAAGCTCGTGACGGGCCACAGGGCCGTCCCCGCCATCCGTCGCGACCTCAACTCTTCTTTCTCCTTTGACAACAGCGGCTGCGACTTCTCCGAGAAGGTCTGCGGAAACTGGTGCATCGATATCACGTACACTTGCTGCCCGGACCAGGAGGGCGGGTGCCCCCTCGATGAGAGATGTCAGATGGGCGACAACGGCAAGTACGGATGCTGTCCGATCGGTGAGATCTGCGTCGGCGACGGTGGTAGCGTGATTGAAGACGACGGCGACAGCGACAGCGATATCGACTCTGGTAGTGGCAGCAGTGAAGATTCGAGCTCGAGCTCCTCCGACTCCGACTCCAGCTCTTCCTCCGACTCTTCCAGCTCTGACTCCGGCTCTGGCTCTAGCTCTGACTTTTCTGGCTCTGATTCTTCTATCTCGGACTCTTCCAACTCTGACTCCTCCAGCTCCGACTCTTCGAGTTCCGACTCTGGCTTGAATTCTGGCCCGAGCTCATCCGACTCTAATAATTCTACCGCCAACTCAGACTCGAGCTCTAGCTCCGACTCTGGATCCAATTCTGGCCCCAGCGTTTCTGGACCGAATACCGGCGGTGCTGCCGGCCTGCGGCCGGAGCTGGGCGTTGCTGGAATGCTGATGCTGGGTACCGCTGGTGTCGTCATAACCGGGGCCCTGTGATTCTGAATAAAGTGGTTCTTGAGATGCCTTTCTGGTTATCAAGTCTCCGTTTAAGAAATGCATTATATACCTTCAATTTTGCATTTCTATTTTATACTTCCTTTTTCTTTTTCACTGGTATTGGATACCTGATCTCATTTCCGCAATCCTCCAGGAACCATATATATATATATAGAGCCATGCTTACTTACATATTTGGCTTCGAATTAATCCTGGCGGTTAGTTTCGGTTCGGGTCGAAAACCTTGTCGGTCCAATGGGCATGTTATTTATGCTTGAAATGACGCTACTTATTGATCGTTACATATACAAGTCTTGTCCTATTTGGCTGTCAACGAAGTCAACGCGTCACCGCTAAGACACACGGTTGGCGGCCAAGCATCACGTTTCTGGGGATAGATCATGAAGAACTATACGCACAGTTGGGTAGCAGTACGGTGGCAGAAGCGATGTTAACGGTTCAAATTATCGTATCTGGCTAGAATTAAATGGTATGAGAGTGGTGAGGAAAGAAATCATTCTGCAAGGGTGTCTTGCCCGGATTGATATGGTGAGATAACCTACTTGACGGCTTCGGAAGAGTCTAGGACCTTTTGCTGATTCCTTTGACCATGAATATAGGTTTCACTGTCTCTCTGGGCCCTTTAAACAGACCTAGCAAATTAACGGGTATTCTTCCTTGTCAAGGATCTGAGTCAGATCCCAGATTCGAACCTATACCCCCCTGCAGCAGACATATGCAATAGGAGGTGGTCTAGTAGTTTGAGACCGCCGTATTCAACGCAAGCTGGTCCTTGAGGACCCGGCTATGTAGGTTAGACATGCGTATTCTGTACTAGACCTGTCCATTCTTAACATCCTTATTACCATTTTGTTGCTGTTCTGCCGTACTGGGTGTTGATCCTGCTGGACCCTTTCCATTGAGAACTGTCATCGTTTGATCGCCTAGCGAAAATAAATTAGAAATACTTTCTCAGTGTCCCTCTATGGACTGAGAGGTCTGTGCCATGATTTCGATGGTAACTCACCTTGAGCGACAGACCGGAACATTGTTAAGAGCGTCTGTTGATCTATATAATCGATTCCATTGGTTAGTAGTTGTATGTATTGACGTTGATTTGACTTAATCTGTTAATTGCAATCGTGAGTACAAAAATCCCTCGGGAGCTATTACGTACTTTCGTCACTCGCGCACGTCAACGTAATCCCGGCACGGTGCTCATAAACCGTCGTTTGGCACTGACCGGATTCCGCGATCCAACACGGGTAGTTGAAGAAGAGATTTGTGTCGTTGCTGGTTGCGAGCTGATGGAAAAATTGATATGGCACTGTGGTTGACGTATCAGTGCTTTTTCCCCGCTACAGTATATATGCTGCTGGACGTGGCCATGGGGGCAAGGGGGAGAGAAGGGAGAGGCTTACATTCCATGCTCACGCATACTGACTTGCAAGAGTCCACGATGACTAGTCGATACTCTGTCGTATAGGTGTTGAAGAGGAGTTTCACTGTGGCGTTGACTAGACGATGGGTATGGACTATGAGCCTCTTGATGGGCCTGTGTTCAATAGAGTCAGCTCGAGCTACGGGACAACGCAAAGCTTCATAGAGAGAGGCTAGACCCACATCTGGAACACGACTCTCTCGCAGCTCTGCGTGCACTGGAGTTTGTACATGAGCAGGCCCTGCTGCAGCTGCTCGATGCGATGGTGTAAGTGGTTTGCAGCTGCGATGCATCAGCAAGGCATTGGGACTGTATGAAAGAGTGCTACGATTACCCTTCATGCTGGCGAGCTCTATCTCGACGTCTGCCGCCTTCACCTGGTCCTGCTGTGCTTTATCTGTCTCAGAGACGCTGTCCACGCTGCAAATACGGACAATGCAAGCTTTTTCTCCTGTAAGTAACGCTGGTCGAGTGCGCGACTTGATTCGTTGGCGCTAAGTTGGCAAAGTGGATGATAATGGTGCTCACTGTTCACGATGATCCGTGAAGGAGGATCGCCCGACGATGACTCGGCGCTCCCGTTCGGCAGGTCCACGTGGAACCCCAGTTCGGCGGTGTGTCTGTACAACCATCTCCCCGCCTCCGTCAGGACCTTGTAGTGGAGGAGTTGTATACTCCTGATGGACTTTGGGGTATAGCTGGCCGATCTTTGCTATAAAGTCCACTCTCATCATGCTGTCGTGCAGCTGGCGCACGTCACAGCGGGATCGAGTCATCCGTCACTGCCTCGCTCCCGCTTCCACAGGTGATACGTAAGCTTTGTTCTGCTTACCACATCCTATTGAGGACGGCGATCTCTGGCTGTCCAGATGGATCTACGGATGGAAAGGCCATCATCAAGCCTACTCCACGAGCTACGACGCGCCGTGCTTGCAGCATCGCGAGGTCGTCTACGCGGCTCTCAAAGTCCGCCCGTCCTTTGGTCAGCTGTCTTTTTTTTCGATTCTTGAGAGCCTCATGTGTCTACGGCAGTGCCTTACTGGACGGAGTGTTGGTCCCCGGAAGCACTGTCATTATTTTCGATGTTTTCTGTGAGGATACCCACAGCTTCCATAACTGCTGTCTGCCGTTCAGGCGGATGAGTAGGCTCGTCGACGACACTGCACCCGTAAGTAGCAGCCCAGGGATCACATGGCTATGATCCAATTCCAATGGCAGAATACGTACAGACCAGCAGAGACAGATTCCTGTCGTGGTTCTCCTCGGGAATGAATTTGCCAGGTCATGACGGACATTGGCATTTAAATAGTCGTGCGCGGTTGCGGTCGTGCATGGTCTCGAGCCAGTCAGGACCAAAGCACGCCTTCAGGCAGAGCTCAGAGACTTCATCGCCGTCTGGAAGCTCAATCATAATCGAGAATGTCAGGGAGAGGTCTGTCTCGTCTGATGGCGAGGTCTGCGTCGATTGTGCCTGATTCACCCGCGCGGACGAAGTGTCTTTCAGGTTGTGCGTGAACCATGTGTGTATCTCGCCGAGCATCTCGTGGACGCTCTCTACGCGAGTTCTCACCTTCTTTGTCGAGTTGCTATGTGTTTTATGTGCGTTGTCAGGTAAGCAGCGATCGCTCTATGGCATGCTTCGATGGGAAGGAAGGGGTGGAACGCAGAAAGATGAATCTCGAAGAACTTGAGACAGCTGCTCATAAAGCACACAAGGATTCGACCCGTCTCTCTTATCTGTTCATCACCGTCGCTGCAAGCGTCAGCCCACCCTCCGTCATCCACTTGATCTTCTTCCAATTCTCCAGAAACTCCGACCGCTATCACTTGCTGCGCGAGTTGGCCATGCCATGATTATTTTCATCCTGCAATATCATGTATTTGTCTACCAGATGTCCCAGATGACTCAGGATCAAGCGACAGTTTTCGATCATGGCCGCCACGCTCTCTCTCTTCCCTCCGCTGTCCGCCTCATGTTCACCCTGCAATGCGGTGGAAAGATGAGACCCGAAGAAGTCCCAGCGCCTTGCTCAGAGAGTACAGCTGGTTCTGCACCGCTTGGAATTCTGCGCTGGAGGGTGAGTATATGCTTAAGGTACCTGTTTGGAATAATGAGGTGGAAATACAGCTGTACCCTATCCTTACTGCGCATTGTAATCATTAATATAATTCTACTCTTGTGTCTTCTTCAATCACACTAAAAAAAGAGCAACACAATAAACCGCAAATTTGGGTACCTCCTACCTGGGTAATGCATACATATAACGCATTAGTAACCTACGGATAGCAATGACTGATTTCTAATTAGCAGTTGCACAGCATGCCAAATGGTTTCTATACTTAGTAGTACCAGACTGTTTTCCCAAACAGGAAACAGACCCGCAGAGACGGCCCAAGGGACGCGTGGGGCTATTTCCCGATGTGGAAGGACCATGTTTTATCTCCCTGCGATCTACATCGGGCACAGCAGCCATATATATGGGAACGTTCCGCTGGGAAGACCAGGTATGCCTTTTATAAGATGTGGACACTACTATTTGTGATACGAAATACAAATACGTCTTTATCCCGGAGTGGGGATATATAAATACCTCTTGATTCCTCCTTCAACAGCTGGCCAGTCGTCACACATCCTGCTAACATCCGTATGTATACTGATTTTTTAACAACAGAGCAGAATCATCATCCGTGAGCAAGCGGAAAACCTGGATTCCAAGATTATGCAGCCATCCTACTGCTCTCCTCCAAACCCTGACCCAGACTCGATCTCTCCACCTCCTCCCATAACTCCTGCCCGGCCGCATCGCACGCGCTGTCCAGCCAGACCATCTGCTCGAGGATCTCCCGCTTCAGATCGATCCACCGGAATTTACCAGCATGATGGATAGCGAACCTCTGCAGCGAAGCAACGAGCCAGCTCCTCTCGGGTATCGTCTCCCCGGTGGCAGCGGCGATGCCGCCCAGGGTGAGCACCCACAGGAGAACCTGCACTGCAGCGGACGAGGACGAGGAGGATGAGGACCAGTAGCTCTGTTCGAGCAAACAGGGCGTCTGCTGCAACTCCGCCACCAGCTGCCGCACCAGGGCAGGGATGGGTACGGCCTCCGCTGGCAAAGGGAAGATCACGCCCACGCTGAAAATGACCGCGGCGAGACGGCATATTTCGTACATGGGATGGTCGTTCTCGAATCCTGGACCCAGATCCCGCGCTGCAGGAAGGGACATGATGGCATGCTGGACGCAGTTGCGGTGGTCGCTGATCAGGCTCATATCAGGGTCCACGAGTGAGCCGTCGAGGTAGTCGTTTACGATGGATGTGTAGATTCTCATGGCGTGGAGGGTTTCTGCGAGTTCAAAGGTGAATCCGAGTGGGTATTGATGGCTGAAAAGCGCGTCGACGTCTGTGGGGGTGAAGTTGAATCGGCCTTGCAGGGAACGGGATTCGTTGATATCGCTGTCGTTACCTCTCAGTGGGATGAAGGGCAAGCGTGGGTGGGAGAGGGTCCTGCTTGCTGTGAGAATGTCGGAGCTGTACGATGGAGGTATTGATCAGCGACATGGACAAATGGTTTCACCTGACAGATACATATATCCGGAGATGACCGAATCGTTGCATGCTTACTATGACAGTATAGGAGCAAGCCCTGCAAGCTGGATATTTTCGACTCCTCGCATCCCGACCAGCTGCGCGAGCCCACTCATATGCACCGGATGCGGCAAAAGCGTTCCATAAATGTCCAACCACTGCAAGCTCCGCAGCGGTGCCCGAAACGGCGATCTTACTACGTCCTTCTTACCATAGGCATCTTTATTGAGTCGTTCTGAGCCCGATTCCTCCGCCCGATTATGCGCCAGACACAGCACGCTGAGAATCACCGCGTCACTCGCAGCTCGGGCAGGATCCTGCAGCGCGCGGTTTATCATCTTTACCGTCTCCATCTCGCACAGCGCCAGGCCGTGTTTCTCCCGCGCGCTGAAAGCCGGAGCCCCGGCTTTGTCTTGGCCTTTGCTGCTGATCCACCGGATCCGCTTGTGGGAGAGGGAGCCGAACGTGAGCGCGATGAATGCCGTCGGATCGTCCATCGCGAGAGGGAGCCAGCCGGATACGGCCAGTGCTGGGCTACTGGGGGTGTTTGGGGAGCGGGGTGTGAGGCCAGGCCAGAGAACTGAGAGCGCTAATGATGCTTATCAGTAAGTTTAACTTACGAAGAAGAAGAGAGGAAGTCTACATGATAAATGAAATGGCAATACTGACAATATGTCATACAGGAGTTGACAAAATCGGCGGGAAGAGTTGAGGGGTACGTCTGAAAGGGGTCCACGGGGGCAGAGCCCGTGTAGTCGATTGAAGTCCTGGATGGCCAGAGGCCGTAAGGTGATGACCTTCCCGGTGCATTACTGCTGAGACGTGAGAGAGCTATCATGCCTCTGTTGGAAGTTCCACGAGTCTGGCTCTCTGGAGAAGTCATCTGCTGGCTCTGCCAACCTCTAGGCCGCCTGTCGACCGCAGGCGACCTTGAAGATGCAGAAGGCAGCGAGGTTGATGAAGCGGCTCCTATATTATCAGTGTCAGTCGCCCCCCTGGACTTGCGTTTCCCACAGCCAGGATCTCCGCTCTCCTCGGCATCGTCGGACTCTGCTCGAGCTGACCGCGCCTTGATCTGCTGCCACGCCCACTTCCCGACATGCGAGCGCACCAGCAGTCGACTCTGCGACCTCTCCGCCTCCGACAACGGGTTCGCGTTGATGAAGTGGAAGGCGACCGGTCGTCGTCGGGCTGTTCCCCCGCCTTCAGAGGACATTTCGCCGTTCGTGTTGTTTCTATCGCATCACCAGCAGGCACCCAGAGTGGACAGGGATCGGCGGCAGATGGCCATAGTATACTGGTTGTTCTTCTGATTTTGTTCAGTCGGACACCGCCGAGAAATTGCGCCTGTACGGGATCCCTCGATTGAGACTTTTCTGAGAATTATGTTCTGCGTAGTAAGGCAGAAAGTATAGACACGGCTCGGCTTGACCGTTGGCCGCCATTAGTCGGCTTAGTCTGAAGGCCATCATTGGACTGGAGGCTGGGCGGCTTACTCCGTACGTTGTTCTTCTCCCAGTCACAGGTGACCTTCGAAGTACTCCATACGGAATATGGGGTCGTCGGTGTCCAGGGTCCATGACGCGGCCTTCACACTCTGGCGACGACGTCGTACTTGTAGTTTCTGCTACTGCTTATTGCCAACGGGGTTGTGAGCTCAACGGTGCTTGTATAGACTCGACTAGAGGATCAGTCTTCGCTACGGCCAGATGTTGGGGTGTATACTTCATGCGGGACCCCGTCGCGCGATCTAGACAGGGTGTCTGAGCCGATGAGCCTTGACGCTAATAATAGCGGGGGGTCAGCTGTCTGTGGTGCTTGAAGAATTAGTACCTAATCAAGTAGTACCTAATGTATAGATCTGCTCAGTTCTGCCAGGCTCTTGGTGCGGGATAAGCGGCAAAGACCTGTGGAATGTACTGTACAGCAAATATGTGCTGTCTTTTTTTTTAATTTTTTTTAAATAAACTGAAAGACTCCTAAAACAGAACTAGCCACACCGGTCTGAAGGGAGCCTACATGATTCACAAACTCGGTCGCCTCAGTTTAAAAAAACTAAACCGCTCTGCACTGTACATACCATACCTACGATTGGTGCCTATCTATTTGAATGAACCGCACAGAGCAAGCCCTGTTATTTTCCATTCTGTTTCCATTCCCTCGTTGTCTTGCAGTGGATCCCTCCATTGGATCTAAATCTGAATGCTAAGCCACACTGCCCAGGTCAGGCTCTTGGCCTTTAATGAGTTGATGAGACAGCATTCAGATGCTTGCTTTGGCACATCTCGGCCGATATACTTGCCTGCTGTCAAGGGTTTCTAAAGCGTGTTCTGTACAGACCATTTGAGACGCACACACACACACACACACAGAGTCTCTCTCTCCCTCTCTCTAGAAGCACGGTTTCTATCTATCTATCTATCTATCTAGAAGTCAATACAACAGTAATCTGGGGTTGTTTTTTTT
>JGI26051J44788_1000666_pt1 | contig 16719 bp, 18 predicted proteins | sample HigsolmetaGSP13D_FD_44788 | JGI IMG/M metagenome (IMG submission 44788) | reverse complement strand
CCCCCCCCCAACATAAAAGAGTCTCCTTACCAAGACCATTAGTTTTAATTTTATAGCCTAGTCCCAGTGACGCCGTAGAATAGGGCGAGCTGGATCCCAGGGCCCTGTAACAACGTTCTTATATTTTTGAAGACTGATAAGCCACCAGCTGCATCCGCCCATAGCAAATGCTGTGAGGATGCTGCCCAAAAATGACCCAACAATTGCAGCCGCCCATCCACCACGCAGTGTGATCCCTACGCCTCCACCGGCGGCTAGAACAAGCGCCAGTGTTAGGAGGACATGCCCGGCCCAGGAAATGCGACGCAACTGCCGGCGAAATACGGGGAACAGGCCAAAGACTTCGATCGAGAAGAGCGTCAGACTAAAGACGTGCGTCGTCGACCGCAGACGAGATGCCAGGACCGTCGATGCCATCAGGGCCGCGTTGGTGGACAAAGAAGCCGGAAACTTTGTGGCGCCCGCGCCCTCGCCGCTTCCGTAGTCAAAGGAAAAAATGTTGATAATCATTAGCCAGCAACTCATTGCCCAGATTGAGTCGCTGGCGGTGGATTTTGTCAGGGATTTCAAGATCGGACTGAGACCGAGCAACGCGCAATAGATTAGAACCGCCGACTTCACTGTTGCAAGCCGCTGTCGGTTACGCGGAGAAAACCATGACGACTTATTTTTCTCATAAAGGTAAGTAGCCTGGACGGCCTCCGTATTCGGGGCAGCTGAGGCCACAGGCGAGGCGGAAATAGTGGAGGAGGGCCCACTGACGCTTGTGCTCTGCCGTTGCGACTGTCCTCCAGGATCTGTAGAAGAAATATTCAAACCAAGTCCATAGACCTGGCTCTCCTTGTTCCCGTTCGCTTGTGATCTCGTAGCTGCTGGATTGAACGAGCTCCGAGTGGAACTGGAACTGGAGCCGTCATCGCCTTCAGAAGCCCCCTCAGCAGCTTGAGAAGCTTTCTCGGCCTCTTCATGTTCTTTCCAAACCCAGAAGTCCCATAAGAACCAGCCCAAGACAGTCCCAACACTACCCCAGCTTACGACAGTGACCGGACTGACTCTCTCCTGGACTATGCCAACGAAACAGCAGACGAATATGACCACGGAGCAGACATGTTGAACGATAACGGTGGAATCAGCCACGAGCGGCCAGAAATCATACGGCCGAACCCGCGGGTTACGCTGAAGGTGATCGAGGAAGGTCTCGGTATCGGTGTAGTTATCCGGATCTAGACCGTGTGGTCAGCGGCGCCGAAATATCACTCTTTTGCTAAAAGCACGTACATGACTGCTTGACCCATAACAGCTTCTTCCACGCTCCCTTACGCCTTCTCCGCCCGTTTGTCCCTCTCACCTTCCGCGCCTCCTTTTTCTTAGTTTCGGCGCCGGGTACCGCCGGTGGGGGTCTCAGAGCTGCAACAGCAGCAGGATTCGTAACGTTGCCATTGAGAGTCTGAAGATTGGCGCCATGATTCTCTGCCTGCGGTCTTAACCGTGGAGGCGAATGAGCATAGTATGCGTCCTCAGGAGCAAGACGGTTCGGGTCTGGAGGACTTCGTTGCTGAGGCTTCAGCCCCCCAGCTCTATTCGGATGGGTCTCAACAGGGACCGGCGGGGGGATGGGCGAGGGAGAGGAGGGCACTGGAGCCATCGAGCAGGCGAAGAGATCATCATCGAAGCATGGCTGACGCTGCGTCCCCAACTAATCTTTTGTCCGCAGAGCTTCCTGGCCGTTGCGACGCTGTCCTCATCCAAGGCATGAGACCTGTCACGTGCATGGTTAGTAATCGTCCCAGTTCGGAGGCAAGAATTCTGCCGGAAGGCGGTGTGGAGCATTCTATCTGTCCGTCCAAGGGGCATGTGAGATCTCTGTCCAAATACATCCTACTATGTGCATCCATCATACAAGCATATCTACCTAGCCATTCTATACGCTATGTCTTACCACTGATTTTCTATTTTGCTCTTTTCAATTTTATCATAAGAAAGAACAATAACACTCCCAACGGGGCCTTCTTATTTTGTCAAAGTGCTGTCTGTTATGTCTAGATTTGCTTGCTTGAGCAGCGGAAACCAGAAACACATTACAAGAGCATCCTGAATCACATCCAACCAGATTCGCATCTTCTTGTGTAATAACTATTATAGTAAGTACATTTTGGTGTCGTAAGGTGCAGTTCTGCAGAGCTGGATTTTCGCTAGATATCTCATCCGAAAATAAAACTTAGAACAGTACCGAGTGTGCTGCATTCTGATCATCTTGACCACTGTCCCGCTTGCTCCCCGTCAGAATTTCTCCGTCAGACTTTTCTAAGCCATGCAGGTGACCTCGATCACTAGATTGCCTCCATTATGTTGAGCTAGGGCCTTGACTTCTTTGATCAAGAGGTCAAATTCTTCATGGCTTTTGTCGAATATGTATCTTCGCTCTGGACTTCCCGGTATCTTGCACGACAGGATTCTGGCCTTCATTCTCTTGTCAATGAGAGAGAAGAATTCTTCGGACTTCCTGAAAAAATCACTTGCGGAACTGCATTCCTCGAAAGGAAAACAGCGAGTAATCTGTAATTCTTGTAACACGAGTCTGAAGATGATAACTGTCGCTGCGCCAGTTGTCGGGGTTAGGGTCTCGTTCGTGACCCTTTCAGAATCGTCGTCAAGCCCGCGATGGATATTCTGCTGTCCCCTCAATCCTCTTCCTGATTGTAACACCCGATCCGACACTGATCGGCTGCTTTCACTGACGTTATCAACAGCGCGGCGTTTTGAAGCGCGTGAGGTATTTTGATTCTCCCAACTGAACGATGGGACGGCAGCTGAAGTGAGTATGGTGGTTCGCTGTGGCAATTCATCTCCAGTGACTTTCGAAAAAAGATCTGGCGAGAACACGATTTTGTCAAGATCATCATTGAAAACCCTGACAGCGCTTATATCTCCGTATGAATGTCCGCCAAGCCATTCTTTGTAGAAGATGAATGCGCTTTTGCGAACACAGACCACAAATTTATCAGGATTATTTGCCGCATGAAGGACGAGCATCTCGTACTTCAGAGGTTTCTTGTATCTCGAAAGCCTTATAACAGGGACTCTGGTAACAGAGAGCTGTTCGCCATCGCGACTAAAGACCTTCGATTTCAGCTTGTTATCCCAACTCTTTCTGCATGAACCGAGCGGTTGCTTATCCGGATAATTGGCATGCCAATCCTTGAGGATTTTCATCAGATGAGGGGCAAGTACCTGCCCGTAAGGTAGAAGCACTGTTTTGAGTAGCCCGTTTGTTGATGCCGGGAAAGAATCCGTGTTAGATCTAGGGGAATTCATTGTGATCAGAGATGTAGAGGCCTCCGATTCAGTCTTAACTGTGTTGTCTCTGGTTCAGGTCAGGCTATGTAAAACTCGGTAAGACAGTAATGTGTACGTACCTTTTATCCATCCTGCTTGGCCTGACACCGGTCCCAGATTCTTTTGGTCAGCTTGATAGCAGAGTGGTAGTGTGCAAAAGCCTGACCCAAAACTGAAGTTAGAAGAGAATGTTCAACGCACATAGAACATGAAAGACGAGAAGTGGTGTTCTGTTGTTGAAGAGGATGTGCATTCACCTAGTGAGGCGACACGAGACTGTGGGCTGATTACCTATATCGAAGAGGAGAGATGTAGCTGACAGGCTATCGGGGCCTTTCAACACAAGGGAGAAAGGCAAATTTGGATGCAGAGGTACATGCCTCAAAGCAGACACCGGGGCGTAAGTAGGTAAGCTGTTACTCTTGACAGTCTGTGATTGCATCAATTGAAAGAATTTTCACTATTCCATTCACTGCTAGTCAATTCATGATTGCGGCACAGCGCAACCATCAAAGTAGGTGTCAAATTATAGGGGTATCAACTGGATAACAGTTGATAGAATTATTCTTAAAGTGAGAGAAGTAGGTAGGAGCCAAAGAAGAACTTAGTTGATTCCCCAGAGATCCTAAGATCTTCTTGAGAATAAGATGCAGTAGACTAGATACATGCCTGGGTAAACAGTCCTATTTATGCCTTCTCCCTGGCATACTATTTTATATACCTTCCAACAGTATACTCAGACAGTATACTCATACCTTATTATGTGACCTCCTGATGGTATACAACTGATCACATGATCTGTGTAACTGTTCTGTCTTGTTCATTCTTTCATTGATTCTTGCACTAACTCTGCATGTCAGGGTTTCTTTTATCTTTCTGACAATCCTCTTTCTCCTAGGCTTTTTGTAACGGCAGGCCTAAACGACTAGACCAAAGGGTCGTTGGGTTTATCTTGAAGACAGAAAACAAGGGGGTGAGCAATATAACAGTAAGAATGAGCCTGTGTTACTAGCAATGCCTATACCACTGATTGCTATGTGAGTCGACCACGAGGGTCGAAATCTGTCTGAAAGGAGCGTCATTATATACATGCTGCTTATCCTGGGTCCCTGGGGATCATAGAATGGGATCATAGTCTTGGATCATGGGGTTGGATCGTGGGATTGGATCGTAGAATTGGATCGTAGAATTGGATCGTGGACGATCCATCACGTGACCTCCTTCCTAGTCTGTAACAGCAGTCCACTGAATGTTGGCTGGCAGCATCAAATCAACACCCCTGTCCTGTCAGAATTTCCTTATCTATCCGTGGGGTGCACCGGGTAATTCCTCCGGGGTCAACCACAAGTAAACGCGGTAAGAATTCCAAAGATCATCGTTCATCATAGTGAATCCCTTCCAGAGCAAGACGCTCTACCAAAAAAGCATTGGTATGTATTGACCTCAAACCCGTCTATCTATGACTTTATCCCCAACCAAGTAGGTAGTGGTAATATGTACTGTACAGGCCTATCTACAATATAGTCTTCTTTTTTTCGGTTATCCAACCTGAATATCCGTATCGCATCGCCTGCGGGTATCCAGCCATAATGGGGGTATGTGAGACGAAAAAAAGGTCCCGGCCCACGCATGGGGTCGTACAATACTGTACAAACCAACCTCTCAGACTAAACTCGCTCGAGCAGGACTTTTTATGACGAACTAGATTGGATGTTATTTTGGGACTCGTGCTTAGGCTCGTTGATCCTGACCTTGGGCGCTGCACGAGCCTCGACGCTGTTCCTGCGACCCCAGTTTCTGGGTTGTCTCTTGAGGAACGCGCCAACAGCGCCTAGGTAACCTTCATGCCGCAAGAAGTAGGCTTGCTTCTCGCCCTTGGACCAGAATTTGATCGCGTATGATAGTGTGTTCATGGTCTGCCGGTGCCCTCGGATAAAGGAGCCGCCAAAATATATGTGTTTGAGCTGGTGTTTTTCTGACTGCAAATACGCAATTTGCCCAATGTTGTTGCTGTTAAGGGTTAGTGTACAGGCCCTTCACAATTAGATTGGCAGGCGCAGAACAGTACCTTATTGCGTACAGCAGACTCCGACTCATATCCTCGTGGCTGAATTTGACTTCCGGGCGAGTGAGACCCTCTCCGTCCTCGGCATCCTGCTCAGCGGCCCTCTTCATCCTGAAAACCTTGCCGAATGTACTGGCAATTGCCGTGCTCTTGAGTCCGATCTTGCTGTAGTCCATTCCATAGATGTCGCCGACCAGCATGTCGACTCCACTGTTGTCACCCCGGTCCGCCATTGCCAACATTTCGTCGAACGTCCGGGCCCCTGTCAACAGAGACATGATGCCCCAGAACGTTCCACCGCCAAGATGTGTTCCACCGACACGTTGGAACTGTCTGGGGCCTGACACCTTGATCATGGATACACCTGATCCGATATTGACAAGCAGATATGGGTAGACGTCGGGTCGAGCCTCCGCAAACTGCATGGGCTGTGCATCGCTGTAGGTGAAAACCTCGTTTGGGATTTCTGTGATGAAGAAATCAAGACCTTCACACATCGTCCATGTCAGCGCCTCCGTCAGCTTGGATGAGTCAAGGGAAAAGGATCGTACCGATAATCAGACATTCCATCTCATCTTCGCGCAAGATATCCACGTTCAGCGCCTCTTTCAACCGGTCGTAGTATTTGTAGGCCCCTCCACCTGTCGCCACAACGCACAAATCATTGGAGCTGGAGCCATTGAGCCTCTCGTGCTCCTCCTTGATCTGCTTGATGAACTCGATGCAGAGGTCTATCCGGTGTGTCTCGAAGTTGATGAAGTTCAGCCGTCCACCATTGTCAGGGGAATCGAGCTCCCGTGTGAAGTAGACCAACTTGGCCAAAGATCCTCCGATCTGCGCGTTGTCGCTAGACCGTCAGCAGTCTTTTTTTTTCTGTGCGTTTTGCATGGGAAACATGGGATTGCGGGGAGCTGTCAATGTGCGGGGAACAGCCGAACAAGGGCAGACTCACATCCACCGCGACATGGCTCACCACACCAGTGTGATGAGGCAGTCGGATGTCCTTGCGCTCGTAGTGTATCCCTTCACCCTCAACCGGACTCCTGGTGGGGGACTCGTCCTCGACGATGAAGGCGCCCTTGACGTTGATCTTGACGGCGCCCGGGTTTGTAATGGCCTCCTCGATGCGATCGGACGAGAGCTTGGCGGAGTGCCGGAAGCCCGCAGTGTCCAGGTCAGCAGAGGTGCGATTCGAGGTAGACATGATTGCGGTGGCATTGGAGGGCGTCGCATCAGCGAGAGAGCCTCTCAGAGGGATTTGACGTCGAGGGCAGACATCGCGGAGGACGCGCTCGCCTCGCCGTGCCCACGCTTACGGCGTATATCTCCTTCTGCCCGGCTTGCTGCTCGCGGTGGGCGGGACCGAGGATGCACAGGATGGATCAGTCATTCCGACAGAGTCGAGGCCTCACAAAACGGGGCCGCAGATCCGCTGCTCGGCTGACTTGACAGTTGTCGCCGTGGGATGCGGCGGCGGATGCGGAGGATCCTGATGATGCTCGCAGCAGCGTCTCGACGACCGAGGCTCTCGGAGTGTGATGCCGCCATCGGCAACCAGTCACGCTACAGCAGCCCGTATCCCATCTCGCTTACCGTTAACGACGACGGGCTGCTTGTTTGAAGAATAATTCCTAGCCTCAATGAATGGCCTCAGATCGACGGATAACGACTGACCGTTCACCGCGTTTGCAGGAGATCCACAGACCAGAGATGTGCTCAGTCGGTTGCTCTCATACCGTAACTATGACTTTCAATTCAAAACGTGTAGCAGTTGATCATGCCAGGCCATGCTTTGGGCATCCTCATCGACATCCACAGTGGAGTCACCGATTGCCTGTCGTTGTTGCTTTCTCTGTGTCGCACTTACCTCTGAGACCCTCTGGATAGGTGCCTACTGGATTATCTTCCTGGAGGGCCTCCATCTGTCGGGATGAGCAGATTCCGTGTCATCCGGATCTGCTCTGGCTGCGGAGCAGATCAGTCACAATGGCATTCGTTATTCTTCTCTCTATCGCAGCGTCATTCTTTCTGCGTTGCGCTCTATACTGGATCGCCGTTTCCATTCTTATGCCCTTCGTTCGTCAGGTTTGTCGCTTATGACGGTTCCTGTCTCTAAACGCCTCGTTTTTGGTTAGTAATTCTTGGGTTATTTTGGGGTTCTGGATTGGATATCTTCTTCGTCTTTTCCGGCTATTGATCCGTGCACCGCCCTCGAAACGGCCCATTTTCCCGAGTCACTCGTTGCATACTTGGTCATATAGAGACAAGATGGGGAGACTCGTTTCGCTTTTACTCGATGCCACCGCCTCTGCCATGCAGCTTGGCTATTTGGGCCTTTGACGGGTACCTCGGTTATCGACGACACTCTCCAGAGGAGTGTTCCTGCCCTTGATATAGTCTGTCAATTCATGAACACGTGCCAAAGTGACAGGACGTGTTATTCATTACCTCGCCTCGACGTTTGTATCCTTTAGACGATTCTCGAGACTCTTCAAGAGAGCCACATTCCTATTCGTCTGGTACGATAGCGCCATTAGGTGCCAATGTTGTGAGAACCACAAGGATACCGGAATTGGCAATCGACATTCAAAATACTCAGGTCAGTTCGGGGATGGCGCGCGAAGCTGTATAAACTTTTCCCAATGATATTCTTGACTGATGGACACGGCCCATTCTTTCAGGTATCGATATTCTTTTCATGACGCCTCAAATGGTTACGCTTCGTTCCCTATTAAAGGACCTTGTAGTTCAAAAGACTGGTTTTCGAGATGCAATGATTTCCCTCGTGGTCCCTGTTACTCCGCTTATGCATCAAGTGTCCAACTTCCAGAGCCTCAGTCGCTCCATATCTTCTGAAACATGCAGTTATAGGCAACTTTCCTCGTGCTCTATGATGACGGGCCCGTGTTTGGAGAACGGCTATCTTTCGCTAAGTATAGGTTCAAGAGGTATCAGAATCCGGCTCATTAAGATCACTGGCTTTCGGGGGTCTGGATAATGGAATTTATCTTTCTCCCAAATAGCCAGGTCATGGGATGGGAAGCTTTTCGCTTTTCGTAGTATCAGACAGTAGGAATGGATTGGACCCGCGTGTGCCTAGTTAAATTACTAGTTTGTACCGTACGACGTTCAATTTGTCTCTAATGTCGGGCTGTATATTCTCTTGATCTGGTGTCCACAGCTTGGTGGTGGCCTCGTGCTGCCAAGCGTAGTTGTCCTCTTTACTATTGTATTTCTTTAGTCCATAGTCCTTTCGGAGATTCAGAGGTCGCCTGGGACACAAACATTAAGACTGCATAGAATAGGTTCAAAATCGGGTACGGTTCAGAACGAAAATATATATTTGGTGCCGAACGTCTACGGACCAAGCTACAGTCTATTACACATTATTTCCTATCCCCCAATCTTATTCAAAGGAAAATAAATAAACATCTTAGTCCAGAATAAATCGCTCAAGAGTATGTCAGAGGGTGCATTTTTGATTAACTAGCATTGAAAGCTGGTGCTTAGTCATCGCCAAAATATTTAAGTTAAACGAGTCACGAAGTACTTCGAACACTGCCTCTGGGTATTCAGAAATATCTTCAAGCAAACGAGGATGGAACAGCTTCTCTTTGACCAATGTCTCCCTGGATTATTGTTGAGGATATTTCAGGGTTCCTCACAGATAGTGTAACCATCTATATAAGTGTAATCCATCTTATATAGGGCAGGAACTTGCTCAGCACGGCGTGTTTTGTTTCCTCGAGGACTCATGGCCTTCGGTTGACAGAATCTTCCGTTCTCTCTGCTTTTTGCGCTGGTTATATCCCTCATGAATTCCTATCCTTATTCTACACGAGCTCCATCGAAGGGCGCCCTAAGAGAACAGGTTTCGGACTGCAATAGCACCGTCCTCAGCAGAGAAGTTGTCAGACGGCCAAATACCAGTACTGACTGCAACTAGTGGCCTTAGCCTCTTTTCGTAGTCGAGCGGTATTTTCGGTCAACAGCAGTATATCCAGAGAAACACATCTCTTTTCCTCTGTATCCCAGTGTTGCGTGAGTTGATCGGATAATGTTGCTCCCGTGACTGATCACAGTTGTCTCACTATAGTGATGCAACTTAGAATTTACCACAGCCCGTCTGAAGAACGTTGGCATCAATATCGTAAACTGCTGGAAAGATTAGGATGTAATGTCTGGATACAGTGACCATAATATTGGATTTACACTTCCCTCTTGTCTAGTTAACAGTGACCTGTCTGTTTGATTGCTTTTGGTTCCATCATGGACATCCGTGATGGATGGCTTGTGCAGAGTCAGTTGTTCGGACTCTAGACAGAGCCTTTCCTATCTTACTTGATTAAGGGCTATTATTTCCTTGAGATACCCAGCGAATATGCCATACCCGAAGGTCAGAGAAGACTAAGAGTCACATAAGAAGTCATATGCCCTGACATTTTGCTGTGAAGGATGCATAGGTTTCTGAGGTCTAGAAACAAGATGCCCAATCTCTGCACACATTCAGCTTCCATAAAACTGATTTCTGAGCCATGAGGAAGCAATGTTGTTTTGTTCACAGGAGGCAGTCGTTTGAAAGTGCGGCTTTATGAGATTCTCTTCGCTCATTCAGACCTGCGGAGCCTTCCTGCATCCTCCCGGACTCTTTCCGCATCACAGGACAACAACAGACACCCGCATCTCTTCCTCTTTTTCTTCCCCTGCTGCAATTCCCTTTCCCTCCTTCACTAACTTTTTTGTCTGCTCTTCCTCCATCAGCCGAGGGGATTTTGTCAGTTCTCTGCAGCTCTGATCTTACAGATCCCTCGGGTCGAAAAGAATTGCTAATCTCCCACAAAGGTAAGTGAGATGATTTCAGCTGCCGTCTATCCTTTCCTTCATTCACCTCTCTTGCCTATTATCCGACCTGGTATCTGAGTTGGAGACGCGTATCTTATCACCAGCATCATCCTATGGCTGATGGCATCTCTGATCGAGTGCCATTCTGTATTTTCTCAGCCTGCTTCGATTAACTGACTTCTCTTCATTCGAGTTTCTTTATTTTGTTGTCGAGTCAGTCTGACAGCTTTACTTTGCAGCTGTGGGCTACGCGTCTTTTGTTTTGAAGATACGTCAATCTTGTTCCAAGAACTGTACTGTTGTCTGTCTAAGGCCTCGGGGGCGCCTCCATCGTCTGAATAACACTGTGGATTCTATCGTGAGACACGCTCTTATCTGCTCTCTTCCAAAGCTGTGTTATTATCGCGTTATTGCGTTAAAACAATTGATCGCGGGGAGGTCTCTTGTTGACTGGCTCGCTTTTACTTAGGTTACTGTCTCAGCGAGTTCCATCATGGCAACCGACGCCTTCGATACCACCGACATGAGCAATGCGCTCAACGACGTGACTAACAAAAAGGGCAACATGAACATCGAGGCAGCTGCCATTGCCCGCGAAAAGGGATGGGTCCCACCTCAGGGTTATGACTACTCCAAGTACACGAATGCCACTCCCCTTCAGAAGCCTGTCGAAGGGGATGACCAAGAGGAGCCCGAATGGGCTGCGAAGGCCGCCAAGTACGAATGGAGCGAGGAGTTCGGTGATGTTGGTCCTCCTAATCCGGAGCTTGAGAAGATGTTGTTCCACAACGAGTACATCAATCGCGCTGGCCTCAAATTCGAGACGTAGGTGGGCTTCCTCCATCTATTACATACGCGTTCTAAAAATACAACAGTCTGCGTGGTATCAAGGTTACCGCTGAGAGTATGGAACAGCCAAACCCTGTGAAGAGCGTAAGTGTCTTTTCCCATGTAGTGGACGACGTCTAACAAGGGCAAGTTCGAGGACGCTGGACTTCACCCCATCGTGCTTGAGAATATCCGCCTGTGTGGATACAAGGTCCCAACGCCGATTCAGGCGTACTCCATTCCGGCCGTTCTCACTGGCCATGACCTTATTGCTGTCGCTCAGACAGGTAAGCCCACTGAGAACCCTGTCAACGTCATGTCTCTAATTGTATGTACTACTTAGGCTCTGGGAAGACCGCCGCCTTTCTTATTCCTGTTCTCTCCAAACTGATGGGAAAGGCCAAGAAACTCGCAGCTCCTCGTCCAAACCTGGCTGCTGGGTACAATCCGGCTACGGATGCTGTCCGTGCCGAACCGCTGGTCTTGGTGGTTGCTCCTACCAGGGAGTTATCGACCCAGATTTTCGATGAGGCTCGCCGTCTCTGCTACCGGTCGATGCTGCGCCCGTGTGTTGTGTACGGCGGTGCACCGTTACGCGAGCAGCGCGAGGAACTCCAGAAGGGTTGTGATATCTTGATTGGGACTCCAGGCCGTCTTCTCGACTTTATGGACAAGCCTCATGTCCTATCTCTTCACCGAGTCAAGTAAGAATGCAACCTGTTGTGTAAGTTCCAGATCTGACATACGTATCAGGTTTACGATCGTCGATGAAGCTGATGAGTTGCTTCATTCTGACTGGGAGAACGAATTCACGAAGATCATGTCCGGTGGCGGTATGATAAACTTCGGCAATCCCTTTTCTTCACAGGAGGACTAACGACCTGAAGATACTAATGAAGATGCCGACCACCGCTACATGATGTTCTCCGCCACCTTCAACAAGGAATGCCGTGAGCTCGCTCGCAAGTATCTTGCGGATGACCACGTTCGTATTCGCATTGGGCGTGCCGGCAGCTCTCACATGAATGTTGAGCAGCAGGTTAGTGATGAGTGCAGCCAAGACGCAGAATCAAAGCTGACCTTCTCAGATTATCTATGCGGAGGAACATATGAAGAAGCAGTGTCTCTATGACCTGCTTATTGCGATGCCTCCTTCTCGAACCTTGGTGTTCGTGAACAACAAGAGTCAGGCCGACTTGATCGATGATTACCTGTACAACATGGGTCTTCCAAGCACCTCCATCCATTCCGACCGTACCCAGCGTGAGCGAGAGGACGCCCTGTAAGTAAATAGCTTCCCATTGATGGCAATGCTTATATTGATCTCCTTAAAAGGCGCGCGTTCCGTACTGCCAAGTCTCCTATCCTCGTCGCAACTGGAGTTTCCGCTCGTGGGCTGGACATCAAGAATGTCATGCATGTCGTCAACTTCGATCTGCCTAGCAAGAATTACGGCGGTATTGATGAGTATATCCATCGCATTGGTAAGAATGCTTATCCAGAGCTTCCAAGATATCCAGCTGATTATCAGACAGGACGTACCGCGCGTATTGGCAACGAGGGCCTTGCTACTTCGTTCTACAATCACGACAAGGATAAAGACATTGCTCCTGACCTTGTCAAAATCCTGATGGAGTGCAATCAGCCAATCCCAGATTTCCTCGAAGATGAGAAGCCGACAGACGGTGTTCTGAGGTTTGACGATGATACCGACAATGAGGGTGAAAATAACGATACGGCCGGTGGAGATGCTTGGGGAGGAGGCTCTTTGGGACCGGAAGCTAGCAATGCCAATGGTAGCCAGAACGCGTCTGCCCCGGCAGCTGCCGAGGCTGATACTCCTGCTCAGTCTGGTGACGCTGCATGGTCCTCTGGCGCTGCTTGGTAGAGGAGTAAGTCTACGAAAAGAAGACCGCGGCCAAGCATCTCACAGTGTTGAAGGTTTGGCGTGGTTGTCTTGACATATGGCTGGGTTTCCTCTACTTGGCCATTGTCAACTGGTTCATGTTCAGGACTGGGCTCTAGCATCTTTTTATTCTTTCAAATTTGTTTCGTCTCTAAGCTAATGTTGGATGGCCGCGACTAGAAGAAACTTGTTCTCGGGGGCCTTTGTCTATCCACCCATGGCCACTGGGTTTGGATCACCTTCTCCAGAGTGGCTGAGAGCAGGTGATCCAAACCCACTCTGGAGAAGGTGATCCAAACCCGGTGGCCATGGGAGGATGGACTCCTGGTTCCTGGGTTAGGGTTCTCTTTTGCTGCCTTCTCGTGTGATGTATTTCTATTTGACGCAACAGCCAAAAAAGCACTTCCATCTTGATTCAGATAGTGAAAGCCCTTCTGATTGTGAAACGAAAACATTTTCGACGTTGAAATTGATGCAAAATTAAATGTAGCTGTAGTTCTGATTGCGGACCGTAGGCACTTGCAAGTCTCGATGTCGTGTACATGAACCCATAGCATGGGACTACTACAGCAGGCAAGCCTGTTCACCTGTAAATGCGGCCAACTCCATCCAGCTCGATGTCAGTGGATCAACATTTGAAGCGTAAATGACTCTGGCAACTAGATAATGAAACCAAACGGTCTGATTGAGAAATCTAGCTGACTGCGTGGCTGTGGCAACGATTTATGTGTGTTAGGCAACGCCTCTGCCTCTGGCTATCCCGCGTACCTACCCTGGTTACTCCTTCCATTACTCTCGACAGCAACCAGTAGGTCCTGCGTTTGGTACATGCGTTCAGGCATCTTGTCCATTTGACTACTAATTTCCGCACTGTCCAACTTTGCACCAGCGATCATAACAGCATAGACAAGGGGGCGCTCCCATATCAGTTTGCTCTTAGTACCGGCTCTCTCTATCACCTGGCCCATCTCGACGGTTTACTCACGGCTTCGAGAGCTCCCATCTCTATCCGCCGTTGTCGAGAATAGGAGCAGCTTCCTCCGCTACCCGAGGCGAGTCGCCGCTGCCAGAGATGAGGCATCCATTCGTCTACACGTTTCTATCGCCAGCCCATCGGGATATGGACCTTTGCTCTTGGAGTCTGGAGGACCTGACTTTTCAGGTCCCTGTCATTCTTACCTCAATCCTCCTATCAATACCTTGTCAGGCTATTCAGTGCGCCTTGTCATTCATTCATCACTTCCAAAACTTATATCGATATGAGGAGGTACTGCGTTGTGGGCGCGGTGGCCTGTTTCGGCTTCGTCGAACTTCTGCTTCCGCAGTTAGTGGTCGAAGCCGCAGTTGTTCCCCTTCACACCGACGGGCTTGTCATCGACACATTCAAGAAAGGTGCTTTCAATGACCTGGGAGCCTGGCACGGGCCCGGTGAAGATCTGCCACTCGAGTACGGGGATGGCTACGTCCGATTCTCACCAACGAATCCCGATCATAACTTCAACACCCAGTTTTCGCCCTCTTGTTTCGACTTGAGACGTTACAACCACATGTACCTTCATGTTTCGTTTTCGGGAACGAACAAATTCAGCATCTCTCTGAACCAGCACAACGAAGATTGCGACCCGCATAGGAGCCCGTACCCGGAGACGTGGGACACAGTTGAAGCTGCACGCTACGCGAACGGAAATGATATATATGTTCCTTTGGAGCATTTCATTATAGACAAGTCGAGGGCGATCTCAATATCCTTTCACGGGTTCTATACTACAGAGGACTTGGCTCTCTTCAAGGTTGAGATTGTCCCGCACATCCCTCATGACTTTAAGGTGCCCAAAAAGCTGCCAAGCGGAACAATGCTTTTGAAGTGCAAGCGGCCGAATTCATTCGCATTCGGAATCGATGACGGACAACCGTGGTTTGCTCAGGAGGTTATGCGAATCCTCGAGGAAGAAGATATCCTCGTTACTTTCTTTGTTGTCGCCGGTGGTCTGACGAACGAGGAGACAAATTTCACAGCGGTATACAATGAAATGCTACGGCGAGGACATCAGGTGGCGTTGCACTCATACACGCATCCAAAGTATGTGAAACTTTGTGAAGATTCTGTCGTCAGGCACGTTTCTGAACAATTGTACTGATCTTGGCCACAGAATGGAAGGGTTGGCGACTATCGATGAGATTGATAGGGAACTCGCTGGCAGTATGGCTGTTTTCGAAAACATGCTTGGCGTTGAATGTATCCTCTCATCTGCATACTATTTGGTATATTGCCATTGCTAACGTAGAGTATGCAGCACGGTACTTTCGCCCCCCATACGGCACCATCGGAGCGAGAACGCGCCAAAGATTAGCCTCTCTGATAGACGATCCATATATTATCAACTGGAGCGTTGATATCGAAGACTGGCTATATGCGAACTCGGACACACCAGAAAAGCAATTCGAGGCTTTCAAGCGCGATGTTCGCCGGGGAGGAAATCTTGCCGTCATGCATTATCTGCACCCCACCACTGTCGGTTACTTCCGAGACGTTATCCACGTGGCGAAAGCGACTGGTAAGCAGATAATGAGAGTGGATCAGTGCATGGAGGATCCGGATGCGCCACCCCTGCCAGGTGATCGAGACAGCTCAACGAAACGGAATTACCAAGAAACGCAGTTTATTGACAGACAATGGCGATGGTGATGAGCATTGACAATAACGAAAAAGCTGTTGATTTATTCTTCCTCACAACACACGTTTAAGCGAGCTATACTCTTGCGTGGCCATTGTCATGGTGTCTCTGGCGTCAAGGCGGCTCTTGTTGCTGACTCACTGCTGCTCCCAATAAGTCTTGGATAGGCCAAGCATTTTTCAGTTTGACTTTAGGGATGGAGAAGAGAGATGATAGATGTAGTCACCGTATGAACAATGTTCTGCCCGCTGCTAAGTTTATCAAATTTGACACCTTTTTAGTCTCGCCTTTGCATACTGAGAAAAATCTCATGCTTTTTTTATGTTGTTTCTGATGTCAAGTCTGACAATGATGATCTAAGTGCCAAAAAAAACTAGTGAGCTGTTGGACATTGCTCCGTCTGTCACTGCTCATGGCCTGACATTCGCTCTACTTTCTTCACATATTGTCAAGCTTGCCATTGCGGATGACTCACTAATAATGGAATGTCAGAGCGCATATTGTGTGTTGAAGGAGGCGAGGGCAAAAACTTGACGGTCTGAATAGCTTCTCATTTCTCCTTTCAAGATCCCTAAACACCCAAAGTCCTAAATCCGACAAAAACAAATATCCAAAGACTTTCTGTCGAAAGAAAAAAAAAAAAAATTGAGAGGCTTTAGGCGAGCAACGGCTTATTGAGAATGGTTTTATCGTCAGGCAAGGATTGATCGAACGTTCTCTCCAAGATCTCGTTGAGAGGCCACGTGGACTAGTTGCTCGCGAAACCCGAATTCTTGTTTGAGTTTGAACCCTAGAATAGCCCTTTTTCTTATGTGCGACTTTCATGTCTACGCACTGACCTGCGTTGGCATATAGAAAACACCCCGGACTACCAGTCATCTAAAAATAGCTTCAAGGCGCTCTCCCGCTTGGTTACACCTTACAACCCCGAAGGATCTGCTGCTCCGTGCAGCCGTAGCTGGGTTATTCGCAGCTGATTTGATGATCAGATCCGGGAACGGAACGCTTTCTGATTCCGCGGCGCATCTTTTTTTTTTTTTTTTTTTTTTTTTTTTTTTTTTTTTTTT